>Ga0302311_10004418_pt1 | contig 15156 bp, 8 predicted proteins | sample III_Palsa_N1_3_FD_200449 | JGI IMG/M metagenome (GOLD analysis project Ga0302311, IMG submission 200449) | Peat permafrost microbial communities from Stordalen Mire near Abisko, Sweden - III_Palsa_N1_3 | ecosystem: Environmental > Terrestrial > Soil > Palsa > Peat permafrost | place: Sweden... | reverse complement strand
CCTGGCCACCGACGCCATGACCGACCCGGACGCCGAGGCCCACCGCAACAGCATTGAGCGGATCTTCCCCAAGACCGGCGAGACCACCACCACGGCCGAGGTCATCGAGAGGATCGAGGCGGCACGATGACCCTCCTCGGACGACTCCTGCACAACCGCAGAGCGGGCGAGACCCACCTGGCTTGGAACCTGCCCAACCTCCAGGGCCCCGAGCTGCTGACCCTCACCAGCCGACAGTTCGGCGACGGCGGCTCCATGCCGCTGGAGCACTGCGCGAAGCACATCGGCGGCGGGGACCGGTCGCCCCACCTGGCCTGGAGCCCGCTCCCGGCCGGGACCGCACAGCTCCTCCTGGTCGTCGAGGACGTCGACGTCCCGATGGGGAAACCCGCGGTGCACTGCCTCGCGCTGATCGACCCGGCAGTGGGACAGCTGGAACCCGGCGTGCTGGCCGCTAAGCAGCCAGGCCCCGGGGTGCGGGTGCTGCGGTCCACCATCGGACGCGGCTACCACGGCCCCGCGCCCGTCAAGGGCCACGGGCCGCACCACTACGTCTTTCAGCTGTTCGCCCTGGAAAGCCCGCTGGGCAGCGATCCTGGCGCGGTGTCCCCGGACCGGGCACGACCCCGAACCCTCCTGCCCGCCGTCACCGCACCCGTCCTCGGGCGCGGCCGACTGACCGGCGTCTTCGAGCGCTGACGTCCGCCTGACCCGTCCGGGGCCTTCATCCCGGCGCGGGTCGCCCGGCAGAAGTGTGCCGGGTGCTATTCCTGCCGGAACAACTGCCTGGTGTCCGGTCGTCCGCCATGATCGACTCAGGGGGCGTGAGAGCAAAACGGCTGGTCCCGACCACGTCGGCGTCCATCGCGGAGCGGAGGGCGGGCACCGCCGTGACCAGCGCTCACGCCATCCCACTATGAGTACGTCCTGACGGCAGCGGCTCTGAGCACCTCGCCGCGCCATCAGGATGCAAAAGCAAGGAACAGCACAGTGACGTATGGCCTTCGGAGGCGTCTCGCCTCCACCGTGATCGTTGCCGGACTCGTCTGCGCTGCCGCGCCGGCGCTCTCCGCGCCCGCGTTCGCAGCCCAGCCGACCAAGGCGGGCACCTTCGCCACCGTGGCGGAGCAGCCCGGACCGGTCGACACGGATGCCGCCATTCGCGCGCTGGAGGTCCAGTTCGCGAACACCCACTGGAGCTGGACGGCCTGGAACGACAGCACCCCGGTCACCGACGGCAGCTCCCAGCCGAACTACCAGTGCGCGGAGTTCGTGGCCCGGGCGCTGGCCGCCGCCGGACTGATCCCCGGTCTGAGCCCCGACGCGCCGCAGAACGACTACTTCGACTACACCGCGCCCAACGGCAAGGTCTACGACCTGCTGCTGATCTCGGATCTGCCGCAGTACAACAACCTCTACGCCTACCTGATGGACAGCGGCATCGGCGAGGACGTCGGTGACCAGCCCAGCGAGGCGCAGCCCGGCGACATCGTGGTGACCTACCTCGGCGCGGACGGCACGCCCAGCCACACCGGGCTGGTCTCCCAGGCCGCGACCGCCACCTCCGAGGCCACCGTGGACGCCCACAACAACGCCCGGCTGGACTACGGCTACCACTACTACGCCCCCTCGCACCTGGTCAAGCTGGTGCCGAACGCCCTGCTCGAGGTCTGGACCTGGGCCGCCACCCAGGAGGCCGAGCACCCGCAGCCGGCCAATAGCCCGGCCACCACGGCGCCCAAGCAGCTGCTGCGCGGCCCGGGCCTCGGCGACCCGGCCGGACCGCAGGTCTGATCCGGAGCCGGCCGTCCCCGCGGGGGCGGCCGGCCACCCCCCGGACGGGGAAACCAGCAGGTCCCGGCCTTGGGCGTGGCGATGGGCAGAATGAGGGTTTGGCATACTTCTGCCCATGGGTGTCCGGTGACGGGGCCGGCGCCGTGGGAAGTGGGGGCACATCGTGGGGGCTGTCGCGACAGGGGCGGACGATCGCGGCACGACAGGTCAGTTCTGCCTGCTGCTGGCACAGACGCGGGCGCTGGCCGGTCTGACCCAGGAGGAGCTGGCCCACGCGGCCGGAATCAGCCTGCGGGCCATCGGCGACATGGAGCGCGGCCGGACCCGCGGGCCGCAGCGGCGTACCGTCCAGGCGCTGGCAACAGCCCTGGGGCTGGACCAGGCCGGGGCCGCCGCGCTGGAACAGGCGGCCCAGTCGGGACGACCGCGCCGGACAGCCCCGGACCCGGCCCCGTCGGCGTCCCCGGCGGCACCGCCGGAAGCCGGCACCGGCGACGGCGCCGCCCGGAGCAAGCCGGCCGTGCCGTCCGCACTGGCCCTGCCCCGGGACATCGCCGACTTCACCGCGCGCGACGACGCCCTGGCCGAGCTGCGCGCCCAGACCCAGGAGCCGGCACCGGCCCATTCCCGGGTCGCACTGGTCTGCGGGCACCCCGGCCTGGGCAAGACCGCCTTCGCGCTGCACGCCGCGCACACCCTGGCCCACCAGTTCCCCGACGGCCAGCTCTCACTGGACCTGATGGGCATGGCCCCGGCCCCGCTCAGCCCGCGCGAGGCACTGGCCCAGCTGCTGCGGGCGCTCGGCGTCCCCGACAGCACGGTGCCCGCCGACACCCAGGAGCGGGCCGGCCTGTACCGCTCGCTGCTCCGCGACCGGCGCATCGTCCTGGTGCTGGACAACGCCGCCGACGAGGCACAGGTCCGTCCGCTGCTGCCCGGCTCCGGCCCCACGCTGACCGTCATCACCAGCCGCCACACGCTGCCCGGGCTGGAGTCGGTCCACCGGCTGCCGCTGCGGGTGCTCACCCCGGTCGAGGCCACCACCCTGCTCTCGCGGATCGCCGGGCCCGAGCGCACCGGCGCCGAACCCGACGCCACCACCGAACTCGCCCGGCTCTGCGGCCACCTGCCGCTGGCGCTGCGGATCGCCGGGCAGCGGCTGGCCGCCCGCCCGCAGCAACGGGTCAGCCAGCTGGTCCGCCAGCTCATCGCCGAGGACGACCGGCTGGACACCCTGCAAGCCGGTGACCTGCGGATCCGCGCCGCCTTCGCGCTCTCGTACGAGAAGCTGCCGGCCCGCACCCAGCTGCTGCTGCGCCGCTGCTCGCTGACCGCGGGGCCGGACTTCACCGCCTCCGCCGCGGCCGCCTACAGCGGCCTCACCCTCCGCCAGACCGAACGCCACCTGGAGGAGCTCACCGACGCCGGGCTGCTGCAACCCGCCGCCGCCCCGGAACGCCACCGCCTGCACGACCTGCTCCGGCTCTACGCCGGTGAGCGGCTCGCCGCCGAGGAGGACCCGGCCGACACCGCCGCCGCCCGCGAGCGGACCGGGAGCTGGATGCTCGCCCGCGCCACCGCCGCCGGTCTGCGCTTCAGCCCGGAGAGCGAGCAGAACCCGGGCGGTGTCCCGGCCCACCCGGACCCGGACCCGGCCACCGCCCCGGTCACGCTGGCCGACGCCGGGCGCTGGCTGGAGGAGGAGCACCCGGAATGGCTGGCCGCCCTGCACCACGCCCACGCCACCGGTCGCCACCAGCAGGTCGTCGACACCGCCGAGGCCATGCACTGGTTCTCCGACACCCTCCTGCACTGGGACGTGTGGGTGCAGGTCTTCGGGCTCTCGGCGCAGTCCGCGCGCGCCCTCGGAGACCGGCCCGCCGAGGCCGTCCACCTGAACTACCTCGCCTGGGCCCACCTCACCTGCCTCCATGAGTACCAGCAGGGCCTGGACCTCGGCCGGGAGGCCCTGGAGCTGGCCCGCGGCATCCAGGACGGCCAGCAGGAGGCATGGGCGCTGACCTACTGCGGCTCCGCCCTGCGCGGCCTGCGCCGCTACCAGGAGGCCATCGAGTCGTACCAGTGGGCCGCGACCGTCTTCACCACCCTCGGCACCCCGACCGGGCAGCTCGGCCGCCTGGTCGCGGCCCGGCTCGCCGGGACCTGCCTGCGCGAGTCGGGGCAGGCCGAGGCGGCGCTGGAGGCCCACCGGCGGGTGCTGGCGGGCTGCCTGCCCGGGGCCGGACCGCTGCCGTCGCGCGCGTCCCACCTGATGTCGGGGTTCGCCGCGCACGAGCTCGGCCTGGACCAGGCCGCACTGCTGCAGTGGTCCGAGGCCGAGCAGGTCTACCGGCAGGCGCTGACCCATTTCGAGGCCGCCAGCCGACCCGACAGCATGACCCGGACCCTCACCGAACTCGGTACGGCCCTGGCCGAGCTGAACCGCGCGGGGGAGGCCCGCAGCACCCTCCAGGAGGCACTGACCGCCCTGGCCGCCCCGACCGCGAGCGGCAGCAGGGAGACCCGTCGGCGGATCAGGGCACAGCTCACCGCGCTGCGGGAGCCGGACGCGGAGGCCGTACTTCTGCCCATGGATACGCCTACCGTTCCGCCTGGCCCGGGGCCGGGGACCGTGGTGCACTGATTGCCACCCTGGCAGTACGTGCACCACGGGCCCGGCTGCGGCAGGTAGACCCCGCCGCCGCCGGAGGTCCCGCAAGCAGGCCTTCTGCCCCGACCGGAAGGCCCGTTGTTGTGACGTGTGAGACGCGTGAACAGCCACAGTCCCTGGACGCGGAGTTCAGCGCGTTCGTGGCCGGCGGGAGCGCGCACCTGGCGCATTTCGCGGAATGGCTCACCGGCGATCCGCACCAGGCGGACGACCTGGTGCAGTCCACGCTGGAACGGGCCTACCCGCGCTGGCGGCGGATCCAGGCGCGGAACCCGACGGCATCGCTGGAGCGCATCCTGGTGGACGAGCACTGCTCCAGTCGGCGGCGGACGGCGAACCGGGAACTGCCGGTCGGCCGGTACCCGGAGCGGGCCGGAGCAGCGGACTTCGCCGACCATCAGGCCCAGCGGTCGCTGCTGCTGGGAGCCTTGGACCGGCTGACCACGCGTCAGCGGTCGGTGCTGGTGATGAGGTTCTACGACGACCTGACCGAGGCCCAGATCGCCGCCGCGCTGGGGATCGTGCCCGGCACGGTCAAGAGCACGGTCCACCGGGCCCTGGCCAGACTGCGCGGCATGCCGGAGTTCGCCGGGTCGGACCTCACCCGCTGCCCCCTCACCGGAGCCGGAGCCGGAGCCGGAGCCCGAGCCGGAGCCCGAGCCGGAGCCGGGGCCGGATGATCCGGGCCGTGGGTTCCACGGGTTCCGGCTACGGGTTCGGCAGCGTCTCCCACAGCGGGCTGGCGATCACCGTCCTCAGCTCGGCCGGGGTGAGCACCGGGTCGGTGCGGTCGGGCGCCTTCGCCGTCGCGCTGCGGGTGTCGTACTCGGTGATCTCCACCTGTCGGCCGCTCGTCCAGGACCCGTCGATGTCGTAGTAGTACTCCCGGATGTTCGACGTCGACGCCCCCATCCGCACGAGGTAGTCCTGCCCGCCCTTGAACGTCCCCTTGCTGCCGACCATCGGCCACGTCTCGCCGTCGGTCCATCCCCAGACCGGCAGTCGCAGGTCGATCAGGCCCGGCCCGCCGCTGCCGCCGCTGAGGAGCTCCTGGACGTTGCCGTCGGTGAACGTCGGGTCGGAGGCGGTCACCCCCTTCGGCAGCAGCCTGTTCAGTACGGTGAGCCCGGCCCGCAGCCGCGCCGGGCTCTGCGCCTGCCGGAGCTCGGCCTGGGTGGGGAACTCCGCCAGCACCGGGCGCCAGACCGGGTCCTTCAGAGCCTGGCCCAGGGCCGCCATGCTCAGCGGCGGGTCGTTCCGGGTCGGTCCCGAGAACGCGCCGGGCGCGGCCGACCCGTTGTTCTCCGTCAGGGTGAGCTGTTCACCGTTGGCCAGTTGCAGCTGAGCTCCCCACAGCTTGCTGGTGACCCAGTGGTCGTCGTGGCCGCTGCTGTCCTGGACCAGCGTCAGGGTGCCCAGCCCCGGGATCCCGGAGACCGTGCAGGGGCCGTCCGGCGGCAGGATGGCGCAGCCCGATCCCCTGGTCGCGGGGGCCCCCACCCAGGCGATCGCCAGGGTGAATCCCGCCTGTCCGCTGCCGTCGTCGAGGATCAGGCTGGACAGGACGAACGGCGGGGTGTCGGTGGTCGGCGTGAGACTGGCCGTGCTCCTGACCTGGGAGACCGTGCCCCGGGGCAGGATGTGCTCGAAGGCCGCCAGCACCTGGGCGCGGGTGGGGCCGATCGGGGCGCTGTGCGTCGTGGCCTGGCCGTGCCGCTCGCCGTCGATCAGGCCCGGCAGCGCGGTGGTACCGGCCAGTACCAGCGCGCCCGCGCCGGTCACCGCCGCCGCCCGTCGGCGCCGCTGTCGCCGCCGGCCCCGTACGGCGCCCGCCTGGACCAGGGCCGTCACGTCGTCGGGGGAGAAGGACTCGGCTGTTTCCCGCAGCACCTGCGCGACCCGGTCCTGATAGGGAGAAGACATGCGTGTTCACCGTTTCTGTCGCTGGAAGAAAGGGTTTTGTGCACTAGAGGCGGGACAGTTCGGGCAGCGAGTCGCCGAGGACACCGCGCAGCCGCTCCAGAGCGCGGGAGCAGCGGGTACGCACCGCTCCCGGGCTCAGCCGGAGCGCCTGCGCGGTCTCCTCGACGCTGCGGTCCTCCCAGTAGCGGAGCACCAGCACCGCCCGGTCGCGCGGGGTGAGCTGCCCCAGCGCGTCCAGCAGCACGATCCGAACAGTGGCGTCCCCCTCGGCCGTCACTGCGTCGGGGAGCTCCTCGCGAGGCGTCTCCGTGCTGCTGCGTTTGCGGCGGTGGCTGAGGAACGCGCGCACCAGGACGGTGTGCGCGTACCCGGCCGGGTTGTCGGCGGCGGCGGCCTTGTGCCAGTGCACGTACATCCGGCCCAGGGTCTCCTGCACCAGGTCCTCGGCGAGGTGCGTGTCCCCGCCGGAGAGCAGGCACGCGCTGCGGTACAGCGCGGCCGCCCGCCTGGCTGCGAACTCCAGGTACTCCCCCTCGTCGACCGACCGCACCGCTGCCCCGCTCTCCCTGTCCCGTCCCGCCCCGCTCTCCTGTCCTTATGACGCGACAGCCCCGCCGGGACGTTACAGCCCACCCCCGACCAGGGGCCCCGGGCCTAACGGCCGAGCGCCAGGGCCAGGGCCAGTTGATACCGATTTGGGTGCTGTTGGCCGTGGCCGCGCCGGTGACGGCCAGGCACAGGCCCGGACTGCACACCGGTGATGGTGCTGGATCTGCCAGCTCTCATTGCCGCCACCGCTGCACCCGTACAGGTCCCGGGGAGGTGCTGCCCTGGACGGCTGCGCCGAGGCAGTACGCCCTGCCGTATTCACTGCCGTGGCCGGTGAAGGTGGTGTACGAGTCGGAGTTCTACTCGGGGACGCGCGGTGGGGGCTACGGCGTCAACCCGGCCTGTTGGTTGGCCTTCCTTGTGACATGTCCCGGAAGGTAGTGACCTTGTCGCCGATACCGACTCACGTTTGACGTCCAATAGCTCTGGTTGACGGTCGTGATCGCTCCCTGAACCCATCGGAGGGCGCCCGTTCCCTGCTCACTGCTGGGGACGGGCGCCTGGCGATGGATCGGGTCAGTTGAGGTTGGTGATGGGCGCGGGGCTGTCGCTGAGAGTGGTGGCGGCAACGGGGCTGAGGGCAGTATTGAATGTGTGGACGTCGCTGATCTCGCCCGGGAAGTCAGCCTCGCTGCCGTTACTGTCGTTGTCGGAACCGCCGATGAGCAGGGGGCTGTTGGCGCTGGCGTTCCAGGGAAGCAAGTCGCTTCCGGTGCCGGCGAGGTGGCCGTTGACATACAGGCTCATGGTTCCGGTGGTGGCGTCGTAGACGCCGACCAGGTGGGTCCACTGGCCTGCGGTGGCAGTGACGTTGTATCCGGCATGGTAGTAGCCCGTGGGGCTGGCCGTATCGCTACTGGGGATGACCAGGGTCCATCCCTTGAGGGTGGTGGAGTACTGGAGGTAGAAGGCGCAACGGAGGCCGGTACCGTCACGTTGGGCGACCACGGTGTAGTCGCCGTTGGGATTGAAGCTGGTGCTGAGTTTCGCCCAGGCGGAAACGGTGTAGCTGCCGGTGGTGTTGATGATCTGCCCACTGGTTGCGGCGTAGCCCGTGGTGCCGTCCAGACTGAGGACCGTCCCGCTGGGATCGGCGCTCTTGTTGGCAGGGATGCCGTCGGTCGTCCAGGTGGCGGCACCAGTGAGGGTGGCGTCCGTACTGCCGCTGGAGTTCTCGGTGTCTGCGGCAGCGCCGTTGCGGATGGTGCCGTCGAGGTTCCACCAGTGGGCAGAGTTGCTGAACATGCCTTGGCTGACTGGGGTGCTGAAGGTGGCGGTGGCGCCGTTGGGGGTGGTGCCGGGGAACTGGATGATCTCGCCATTGCTGGCGGCGGCGTAAAGATCGGGCTCACCGAGCCCGGTGCCGTCTCCTGGAGAGGCCAGGGTGGGATACGCGGCCGCAGTCAGGGTGGGGGTAAGGATGGTGGGCATGGCGGGCATGGGCGTTGGGAGCGAGTTGGCGGCCTGAGCGGCCCAGTTCTGCTCGCTGCCATTGTCGCAGGGCCAGATCAAAAGGGTGGTATTGGGGGCCTGACTGCTGGAAGGGTCGGCCAGGCACATGCCTGAGCCAGTGTTGACCAGGGAGCCTGTGGTTCCGGCGGTCCACTGCTGAAGGGTGTCGGTGTTGTTGCAGGTATCGAGTTCGACGGAGGAGCCCTTGCTGGCAGCGCTGGCTTCCAGGCAGAGGCCTTCCGTGTGCACGGTTCCGTTGTTCAGCAGACTGAAGGCCTGTTCTGGGCCCTTGTCGCAGGTCCAGGTGATGGCCGCGCTGCCAGGTGCAGTACCGCCGTCCGCGTCGGCTGCGCACAGGCTCGCGCCGCCGGTGGTGGTGATCGCGGATGTGAGCGGGGCCGTGGTGGGGGCCGAAATCTCGTCGGGGTAGTTGGTGGCAGGGTCGATGGCCAAGGAGAAGCTATAGAGAATGCCGGAGTTGTTGTCGCGAGCCCAGAGTGTCTCCGTGCCCTTGGCGCCATTGTTCAGGTTTCCGCCGACGGCTCCGGGGGAGATGAGGGTGAAGTGTGACCAGTCGCCGGTGCCGAGCAGAATCGGAGTGGTGGCTGTTGAGCCGGCGGTTGCCGGGCCGAGCGGAGCGCTGGAGCTGTTGCTGCCGTGGTAGAGCCAGAGCTGATCAGTGTGGGTAGTTGGGTTCTTCTCACTGGTGATCAGGCTGGCCAGTCCATCGCCGTAGACATCTCCGGGGGCGGTCATCTGGTCCAGAGCGCTCCAGTCGGTGGCGTCGTACAGGGTGCAGTCGCTGCGCCCGGCGATGGGCAGACACTGGGGTTTGGGCGTGATGCTGTCGACCAGGGTGAATTGGCCGTCCTTACCGCCTTCGTGGTCGCCGTCGTTGTCGACGGTGTAGAGGGTGGCACTGTTCTTCGCGTGGGCGAAGAGGTCATCGACGCTTCCCTGGTGCAGGCTGCCGCGGTGGGCGACCTGGAAGTTGGTCCAGCTCGTTTTGTCCGGGCTGTCAGTTGCGGGTGATGCGACACAGTCGGGGCGGTAGTTGCCGGGGGCACAGAGAGTTCCCCCGGCACTTGCCCCGTTGGGGTCGCTGTCGCCGGGGAGCATGACCAGGTTGCCGCTGGAGTCGGTGGCGAGCATGTCGGGGGTGTTGTCGCCGGTGAGATCGCCTGCCGTAACGTGACTGTTGGGATTCCAGGGGGCGTAGAAGGTGTAAGTGGCCGGCATAACGGCAGTGTTGCCGGCATTGTCCACGGCCTGGACGTACAGGATGTGAGTGCCCCAGGTTTCCGGGGTGATGCTCAGCGCGGCACTACCCGTGGAGGCGGCGGGTATGTAGGAATAGCCGCTGGTGGGGATGGGTTGGTCGAGCGAATAGCGGAATCCGGCCACACCGCTGGTCAGACATTTGCTGATGGTGCAGCTAGCAGGCTGCGGATCTGTGCTGCTGAGGGTGAAGACCCCAGTGGAACCCGCATCCAGATTGGTACTGTTGCTGCCGGCCGGAGGGAAGTCCGTGCTGGTGATACTGGCTTGTACGGGCGGGGTGCTGTCGACGTTGAAGCGGCAGTCGCTGACCGTGTTGGATTTCAGGACACCGTCAGAGGCTTGGGCTGCCCAGCTGTACTGGTGGCCGTCCTGCACGGTGCCAGTCATCGCGAGGGACGCGGGAGCCCCTGATCCCTGGTATTTGGTGTTGCCGTAGGTGATCTGGGTGCCCGTGGCTGTGCCGTCGCCGGTGTCATTCATATCGAACTAGGTAGCCACGGTGGAGCCGACAGGGGAGACGGCAATGGCGTACATGGTGATGTTGCTGGCGCCGTTGCTGGTGCTGGTCTGACCGATCCAGCCGGGGGTGCCAGTGCCGCAGGCCGCACCGACTGGGACGAGGTTGCCCTGGGGGTTGGTGGTATATGCGGGTGGGCTGGTGTTGACACTGGACGCGGCGATGGTCGGCGCGATGTCGTAGGTAGTTGACAGATATGGGTTGGTGGCGAACCTTTCGAAGTCGGAGGAGGATGTCTCGTCGGGATTGTAGAGACCGAAGGTCCAGGAACCGTCCTTCCCGGCGATGGAATTCTTGATTGTGGGAGTGACGTCCAGCGAGCCTCTCTGGACACCGCATGAGGTGGTGTCACCTGGATCGGAGCCGTTGTAGGCGCTTGCCAGGGTGATGGATCCGAGGGATGAGATCGGGGCCGGCTGGGTGTCCCAGTACATGCCCTGGGAGATTCCGTTGGTCCACTTGACCGTCACGGGCGCCGTCGTGGTGCAGCCCCAGCGGGCGGCGTAGGTCTCTTGGACATAGAGCGTTGAGGTCTGTACCACCATGCTGCTGGTGAGCCCTGAGGTGTCGATCTGGAAGAAGGACCGCTCGGCGCCGATGCAGTCACCGTTGGCGGAGGCGTAGGCCTGGTAACCGACACCTTCGCCGTTGAGCTGTGCGTAGTCGTACTCATGCCCGCTTGACGAGGCTGAGTCGCAGCCTTTCTGGGCCTCGAAGTAGTGGGCGGTGGTGCTGTCGACAGGCGGGTCGATGTAGACGGGGTAGGTCGTGCCGGTTCCGGTCAGCAGGGACTGGTCCGGGGTGAGGGTCAGCCCGCTACTGGAGGTGGTCATGGCCACCGGGGCCACCTGCGCGCCTGTGCCGGGCCCATCGGTGCCCGAGACTGTGTCCGCTCCGCTGGTAGCGCTGGTGCTGGTTTCCGTCGGCGTCGGGGTGGTGTCAGCCGGGGCGGCTTCAGTCCGTACGACCGTGCGGGCGTCAGACTGTGCCCCCGCGGCAGGCATGGTACTGGCGCTCGGCGATGGCGTGCTGTTGCCTCCGGGCCCGGTTGTGTCGCTGGAGTCCCACATGGTGGGCATGGGACTGGTGAAGATGGTGGAGCCGTCGGAGGCGTTGGCGTCCATGCCGCCGCCTGCGGCGGTGACCAGAGTGAGCCCGGTGGTAGCGGCCGAGAGCTGAAGTGTCTTCAGATCGGGGTTCGCGGCGGCTGCGGCATTGTGGACGATGAGGACGTCACGGAAGTTACCCTGCGGGTCGATGCTGACAGACAGGTCGACCCCAGGAAGGACGGATCCGTACAGGGCCGTGTTGCCGCTGGTGGTTGGGGCAGGCAGGGGAAACGGCATCGAAAGCGAGAGTTGCTGGCCCGCCTGATTGCTGAAGGTCACCAGGGGGCTGGTGCCGCCACCGGACAAGGTGACTGCCGTGGTTGTGGCTGTCGTACGGACGGTTCCGTCGGCGTTGGTGGTGAGGGTGTCGTCGAGGGGAACCCAACTGCCGTTCTGCTGCACGCGAACCGGCAAGGCGTTGGTGGTCTGCGTGAGGGAGCCGTCCGGGTTGGCGAGGACGGTGGTGGTGGCGGTGGTGAGGGAATCAACGGCTACGGGCTGGCCGGTGGCCACAGCCTGAAGCTGGGCCGCCTGGACGAGGCCGGTCGATGTGGGAGGCGCTACCGCGCCGGGATTGGCGGGGTCTGCCGGGGCGCTGTCGGCGAACGCAGGCGTGAGGGTGCCTGCGGCGAGCAGGGCAGCCAGAAGCGGCGCGGTGAGTCGGTGCCGGATCCGGGCCCGGCGCTCGCGCGTGGGATCAGTCATCGTGGACCTTCGTGTGTGTACGAGATGAGTGTGTTTTCTGTCACGTTCATGTGAGGTTGATGTCCCCGTGGGTCTAATCCTGTGTGAGGAATGTGGGGGGACCTGCCCCAATTCGCCCGGCATGGATCGGGCGAAACGCCCCCCGTGGTTCGTATGCCCGCCAAGCGACGAGCGGGCGTCACAGTAGCCGATCGGATCCTTGATCCATATGATCCGGAACCATGGCCGGACCCTGATCAGATTGAGATGGACGGGGCGTCACAGGCCATGGCGTTCAAGGGGTGAGGGATGGCTGGGCGACCACGCGGGTTCATGGGGAACCGGCACCGGATGTGGGGCAGCGCGTTGACGGCCGTAACCACGGTTATCGCGGTCAGCGCCGTCGTGGTGCCTCAGGCCGTTGCCCAGCAACTCCCGCAGTACCACTACACCGGATCTATCTGGTCGCCGTCCCCGGTCGCGAGGGGCACCAGCGTCCCGGTGCACGCGGTGGCCGGCGGCAGTCAGAAGCCGCTGCTGGCCAAGGGCCAGAAGCCAATGGGCCAGTACACGGCCAGCCCGGCAGCATGGCCTGCGGCGGGGAGCTCGACCGTGGATCTCACCCGGATCCCTGCGACTGCTACGGAAACCCCTTCGGGCGCTGCGGCGAGCAAGGCAGGTTCTCCCGCTTCTCCTGTGCGATCCTCCGGCACCCCGTCCCCGGCCTACTCGTCCAGTTCCTTGGCCGCTGCCGAGAAGCCAGCCTCACCTTCGGCATCCCCGTCGGCGCTCGTTCAGCCAGCCGTTCCCGTGTCCGGCCCGGTCCGGGCAGGCAGTCTGCCGGTCTGGGTTGCTCCTGTTGCAACGCCAGCGGCCCCTGGGCACAGCGCTGCTGAGGCTGCGAACGGTGCTGGACCCGCTGCGGTTCGGGTTCAGGTTGCTTCCCACACCCAGTCGCTCGCGGCTGGTGCGGACGGGATGCTGCTGGGGTTCGCTCGTGCCGACGGCCGTGCTGGGTCCGGGCGGGTGCAGGTTGTGGTCGACTACGCGGCGCTGGCCAAGGCGTACGGCGGTGGGTTCGGCTCGCGGCTCGAACTGGTGCAGGTTCCCGCGTGTGCGCTGACGACGCCTCAGGTCGCGGCGTGTCGAACGCGTACACCGATCGCGTTCACCAACCGGGCTACTGCTGACCAGTTGGTCGCTACCGTCACTCTGGGGGGCGCCATAGGCGGGTCTGCGAAGTCGGCGAGCGTGAGCTCGGCGGTGGCCGAGCCGATGACAGCGACCGAGGTGATTTCAGGAACATCGGGCTCGCAGGGCAACTACGCAGCGACCTCGTTGAACGCGTCGGGGACCTGGCAGGCGTCGGCGAACGGCGCGTTCACATATGCGTATCCGATCGATGTGCCGTCTGCCGTGGGCGGCAGCGCGCCGACGGTGGCGTTCTCGTACGACTCGCAGTCCGTCGATGGTGAGACCAGTGCCCGCAACTCGCAGGCGAGTTGGCTCGGTGATGGATGGGACTACGACCCCGGGTTCATCGAGCGTTCCTACCGTTCGTGCGGGACGCTGCTGGACTCCTCCGGGAACCGGCTGCTGAAGGGCTCCGGAGACGAGTGCTGGGACGGCGACAACGCCACCATCTCCTTCGGCTCCCACTCGGGTGTCCTGGTACCGGTCAGCAATCCGACGTTGCCTCCCTCGAATCTGGTTCAGCAGTGGGCGCTCCAGGGCGACGACGGCACAATCGTGCAGGAGCTCTCCGGCGCGGCCAACGGCCTCTACCAGGGCATCTACTACCGCGTGCTGAGCTCTGACGGCAGCGCCGCGTACTTCGGGGCGGAGCATGCCCCGACCGGTGCTGGTCCTTCGGCATCACTCCAGTCCGCGGACCCGGCCACCAACTCGGCGTGGGGCGTGCCGGTGCTGCACCCGGTCTCCGGTGACCCGTGCTACGCCTCCTCCACCGGGACCGCGTCCAAGTGCTCGTCGAACGAGGGCTGGCGCTGGAACCTGGACTTCACCGTCTCCCCGACCGGGTTCGTCCAGCGTTACGACTACTCGACCGAGACGAACTACTACGACCTCGGCAGCGGCCAGGTCTCAGCCTCCAACGGCTCAGGGACGCTGGCCTCGTACATCCGAGGTGGGACGCTCACTGGGATCTCCTACGGCTACACCGTCGCCGACGAGATCGCCGGGCACACCCCGTCCGCTCAGGTGGTCTTCACCTCGAAGCAGCGCTGTGAGACCTCCAGTTCGTTCGACTGCAGCCAGTCCATCAGTACCTCGAACGCCACGAACTTTCCCGACATCCCCTACGACTTGAACTGCCCCTCCTCCGATTCCACGACAGTGCCACCGGGGTCGACCACGGTGCCTGCGAACGTGTGCGTCGTATCGTCGCCGACGTTCTGGAGCACAAGCCGCCTCGACTCGGTGACCACAAAGGTGAATGTGGCGGGCAAGGGCCTGACGGCCGTGGACTCCTGGCAACTGGGACAGGTGTACTCCGATGCCGGGGGGGTGATCGACCCGGTCACCGGGAGCTCGGTCGATCCTACGGACACCGGTGAGCTGCAGGCAGTGCTGTGGCTGCAGACGATCACGCACACCGGACTTGCCACGGACGCGGGTGGCAGCACGCCGGTGACGCTCAATCCGGTGACGTTCATAGGCAACGACACCAATAACCGGGTCGCCGGTTCGGATCCGGGTGATCCGCCCTTGTATCGGCCCCGGATCTCGCAGATCGTCACCGAGACCGGCGAGGACATAGCTGTCACGTACTACGCCCCGGACTGCTCGGAGGCCAACGGGACCATGCCCGCCTCGGCGGACACCGACACCATGTCCTGCTACCAGGTGTACTGGACGCCGGCGGGTGCCGTGAAGCCGATTGCGGACTGGTTCAACAAGACCCGTGTGCAGACGGTGGTGGCATCTGACCTGACTGGGGCCTCCAAGGACAAGGCAGGCGTCAATGGCTCCACCATCTACGACGGTTCTCCCAACCAGACATCCACTTATACCTACGGGCCAGCCGCATGGCATCGTGACGACTCACCGCTGACGGACGACCAGTACCGCACCTGGGACCAGTTCCGTGGCTACGC
>Ga0302311_10004410_pt1 | contig 15174 bp, 10 predicted proteins | sample III_Palsa_N1_3_FD_200449 | JGI IMG/M metagenome (GOLD analysis project Ga0302311, IMG submission 200449) | Peat permafrost microbial communities from Stordalen Mire near Abisko, Sweden - III_Palsa_N1_3 | ecosystem: Environmental > Terrestrial > Soil > Palsa > Peat permafrost | place: Sweden... | reverse complement strand
CCGACAAGGCAAAATACGCGGCGGATGATAATCCCGAGTTCGTCTGTCCCGAATATATGCCCGACGAAGAGGGCAAGAAGCGGGAATTGATGAAGTTCTTCAATTGGGTCGCGGCGAAAGACGCGAAGGCCACGGTCGCTGATCTGGTCAGGGTCCGCTACGAAAACCTGATCATCCACGCCTGCCAGAAAACACTGAACTATATGGCGACCCACAATGGCCCTGCCGCGGGCCCGCACTAAATGGAGACGCTTTCACCGTTGCCTTTGGTCGCGCGCTAGTAGCCAGGATTTCGCCGTGCAAAGCGCGGCGGCGAACAGCGCCACGACCAGCACCACCGGCGGAAAGACGCGCTCGCGCGGCACCAGCAGCGCGCTGCCCAATATGACGAAACCGCCGATCAGGAAGACCCAGCCACCGAAACGGTGAGTCTGGTCCCAGACGCGGTCGTCGGCGCGGGTCCAGCTATTGCGGATGCCGATGAAGGGATTGGGCGGCAATTTCCCCATCACATTGCCCAGCAGGATGAACAGCACGCCGACCGCGGCCGGAACCAGGCGCAGGGTCGCCCAGGACCAGCCCAGCGCGGGTCCGATGACCACCAGATCGACAGGAACGGTGATGACGACTGGCAGTGCCCAGAGGATCGCGTAGGTGCGTGGCATGTGAGCCAGGGCGGCGGAGCGTTTGCCGAGATGGGGAATAGCTAGAAAGGTTAGCCATATCACCGTGGCGATGGCAGGCGCGACGAAGAAGGCGGGGAAGGGATGCATCCAGCCATTCGGCGTTCCGTCGGCGGCGAAATGGGTGGCGATGCGGGCGTCGGCCGCACCTGCCCGAGGGCGATGAGACCGGCGACGATCATCAGAAGGATGAAGCCGGCGGAAGCCAGTGCTGCCTTGGGGTTGACCACGATTATAGTCTCCTACTGCCGCCGGTGAGATCGGGCCTGCCGGTAGCGTGCGAACACCACCGCGAGCAGGAACCCCACCGCGATTGCGCCGACGGACCGGCCCTGCTCGAGGGCGAGGTCGAGGAACATGGCGATCGCGGCGACGCCGCCGATCGCCAGCGGCCACAGGGCGCCAGGACGGGACAGAGCGCTTTCGCCCGGATGGCGCTGGCGCCAAAGCCGCCAGGATTTCAGGACGATCGTGGCGACCACTGCCATCGGCAGGGATGCCAGCGTCATCAGCAAGGGCCAGCCGGGCGGCAAGGTGAAGGTGAGGAAGATGGCGGCCAGGCCGGCCAGCACCATCGCCCAGCCGCCGAAGCGGTTGGTCTGATCCCAGATATGCGGATCGGCGAGCGTCCAGGGCGTGCGGAGGCCGAAGGGATGACCGGGACCGAGCTTGCCCATGGCGTTGCCCATCATCGCCCACACCAGCCCGATCGCCACCCCGAACAGTCTGGGACCGCTCCAATCGAGATGAAGGGCCTGCGAGATCACGTAGAGTTGGATCAGCGCGACCAGCAGCACCGGGGCGTAGAACATCGCCCCTTCGCCCCGTACCGGCCGGCCCGGATGCGCGTGGCGGATGAAGGCGAAGAAGCCCCACAGGAACAGACCGGCGGCGGGGGCGGACAGGAAGACCTTGACCGGCCCGCGGTCCGGCAGCATCGCCCAGGTGGCTAGGCCGGCCGCGCTTATCACGAGAACCAAGCCGAGAGAGATCAACATCGCTTTGCGGTTCACGACGGTTTCTCCTTTTTCCCCGGCGAGCCTTGCTCGCGCGGCATTCCGATCCCCAGCAGACCGGCAAAGTTCAACAGGGCGTCTTCCAGCACGGAAATCCTGAGGCGGTAGGTGATCACCGTGCCGGTCTTCTCGGCCTCGACCAGTTCGGCCTCGCGCAGGACCGCGAAATGGCCGGACATGGTTGGTTTCGACAGCGGAAAGTGATCGGCGATCTCGCCGGCATTCATCTCGCGCTGGCGCAGCAATTCGAGGATCTTGCGCCGCGTCGGATCGGCCAGGGCCTTGAAGACGGCGTTCATGACGCGGAGATCCTCTTGGCTGTCAGGGTTCTGCCGCCCTGATGCAGAATCAGCCCGGTGACAGCGCCGGTCTCGTCGCGCTGGAATTCGATCCGCGCATCGACCACCAGATAGAAGAACTGCTCGGGCGTCTTGGCGAACAGCGGATAGGCTTCCTGGCCGAGAGTCCGGGCCATGAGCTGGTCCCGATCCAAGGTGATGTCGATGGCCAGCTTGCGCGGCCCCTCCAGTTCGTAACTTCCGACATAGGTGGACAGCGTCGCGGGATCGATGGCGATCGCGCCCAGTTCGGCGGCGGCATCGCGGTCGGCGATGCGGGAGGCCGGATAGTCGGCGCCATTCTGGTGCAGCACCAGTCCGCCTTCATTAATGCGAATCGAGATGTCGGTGAGCTTGGCGAAGAATTCGGTTTCGGAGCTCGCGAAGAGCGGGAATTGGCCCTGGCCGGTGGCGCGGGCGAACAATTGCCCGTTGCCGGTGGTGAGAGTGAGGAAGAATTTGTCGAAGATCTTGTAGGTACCGGCGAAGCGCCGCAGCTGCGTCTCGGTCAAGGCGACGGCCTTGTGAGCCGGGGTGAGCGGGGCGGCATCGTCCAGCGCGCCGATGCCCAGATCGTCGAGCGTCTGCGCCTGATTGGTCAGGATCACCACGCCTTTCCGCCCGTCGGCGGTGAAGCCGGCGAAGCTGGCATAGGCGCCGGTCATGCCGTTGTGCCAGACCAGGGTGCCGCCGTCATGCAGCGGCAGGCGCATCCAGATCAGCCCGATCTTCTGATCGCCCAGCGGCCGGCGCGGCGCGATGGCCAGATCCATCGCCGCCCGCAAAGGAGTCTTGGTCCGGCCCATATAGGCCTCGATATAGCGCAGCATGTCGGCGGCGCTGCTGCGGATGCCGCCGCAGCCGGCCAGAGCGTCGAATTCCCACGGGCGCGCTGTCTTGCCCTGGCCGTCGAAGCCGGTGGCCAGCCTTTTGCGCAGCGCCGGTGTCAGGGCCACCGCGCTGGAACTCATGCCGAGTGGCTTGAAGATCCGCGCCGCCACCAGCTCGCCATAGCTCGTATGACGGTGTTCGGCGAGGGCGTAGCCGAGCAGCCCGACCGCCAGGTTGGAATATTCGTAGGAGGCGCCGGGGGCTCGCGGCAGCGTGTAGCCGGCCAGGAACTCCTTGAGCTTGGCCGGGCTATAGTCGGCAAAGGGATCGCCGGCATCCGCGGGACGGAAATTGTCTGGCATGCGCGGCAGGCCGGAATGCTGCTCGGCTATGTCGGCCAGCGTGATCTCGCGGCCCTCGCGGCTGGGGATGGTGAAGCCTGGCAGCAGGTCGCGCAGCGGCTCGTCGATCTTGACTTCACCTTCCACCACGGCTTCGGCCAGCAGGGTGGCGGTGAAGCTCTTGGTGATCGAGCCGATCTCGAACAGCGTATCCGCGTCGGGGGCCTTGCCATCGGGAAGGGCGCCGAAGCCGCGGATCTCGGTCTTGCCGTCGACGATCATCGCTACCACCGCCGAGGGTAGCTCACCCGCCGCGATGCGATCCGCCACCGCGGTGGCGATACGATCGGGAATCACCCCGGCCGAGGCGGGAAGGGCGACGAGAGCGATCAGCACGAGGAGGTATTTCAGCATGGTGTTTTGATATTTAGGAAAATACCGAATTATAGTCAAGCGCTGTGACAAAACCGGCCTTCGATTGAGCTTTTCCACGGCGGCGCCATATTGCTAGCGGGGAGAGGCGTCGATCATTCGAGGGACGCCATGAAGAAGATTGGTTTGAAGAACGGTCTGGTTGCATTTGCGCTGGCCACGGCGTTGCCGGGCGCGATGGGCTGGGCCCAGTCGGCCGGCGATTATCAGACGCTGGCCTCTTCGCAATTCGCCGAGCCGCACGCGATCGACAAGGGCGCGCTTAAGGTCGTGCTGCAGCCGGCCGGCCCGCTGCAGGCCGAACTGGCCAATTCAAGCACGGGCCGCCGTATTCTCATGATTGTCCGCGGCGAGCGCAACGCGCATGACAAGGTGATCCCGGTCAGCGTCTATTGGAGCGGCGACAGTTCGTCCAAGACCGCCCTGCCGACCGACGATCATCTGCTCGGCCTGGCCACCCTCAACGACCGGTATGGTGGCAAGGACCACACCACGGTGATCGACGTCACCGATCAGCTGCGCGCCCTGTCGCGGATCAAGGAGATCCCGGAGCCGCAGGAGCCGCCGCCGCCCAGCGTCACCCTGGTCTATCCGTCCGACGATAACCATCCGTCGAGCCCGCGGATCGAGGAAGTGCTGCTGGTCGCCAGCACGACCGGCGTGACTCCGCATTGAACCAGCGTCGATCAGCGCCCTGCAGGCATTCCAAAGCCGCTCCGGTCCCGCGTCGAAACGCGTTTCGACGCGGGACCGGAGCGGATCCCACGTGCCCTAGGACGACTCGCTAATCCTTGGGAAGTCCTTTAAGCCGGTAAAGCGCGTCGAGGGCTTCGCGCGGGGTCATCTCGTCGGGATTGAGCGACGCCACCGCCAGCTCGACCTCCGACGGGCCTCGCGGCGCCGCGGTCGGTGCCGGGCGCATCGCCGAGAACAGCGGCAGATCGTCCACCAGCTTGCGGGCGGTCTGTCCGCCGCCGCTCTTTTCCAGCGTGTGCAGCACCGCCTCGGCGCGCGTCAGCACGGCCGGCGGCAGGCCGGCCAGGCGCGCGACATGGATGCCGTAGGAGCGGTCGGCCGCGCCCTTGGCCACTTCATGCAGGAACACCACTTCGCCCTGCCATTCCTTGACTCGCATGCAATGGCAGGCCAGCGACGGCAGCTTCGAAGTCAGCGCCGTCAGTTCGTGGTAATGCGTCGCGAACAAAGCACGGCATTTGTTGGTTTCGTGCAGATGCTCGACCACCGCCCAGGCAATCGACAGACCGTCATAGGTGGCGGTGCCGCGTCCGATCTCGTCGAGGATCACGAGCGCGCGAGGACCGGATTGGTTCAGGATGGCGGCGGTCTCGACCATTTCGACCATGAAGGTCGAGCGGCCGCGCGCCAGATCGTCGGCGGCGCCGACGCGAGAGAACAGCCGGTCGACGATGCCGATGCGGGCTTCGTCGGCGGGCACGAAGCTGCCCATCTGCGCCAGGATGGCGATCACCGCGTTCTGGCGCAGGAAGGTCGATTTACCGGCCATGTTGGGGCCGGTGATCAGCCACAGGCGCTGGGTGTTCTCCAGATTGCAGTCATTGGCGACGAAGCTGCCCTCGATGGCGGCCTCGACCACCGGATGGCGCCCACCCTTGATGTCGAAGGCGAGGCTGTCCTCCAGGAGCGGCCGGCAGAAGCGGCGCTCGGCGGCCAGCAAGGCAAGCGCGGTGGCGACATCGAGGCCGGCCAGGGCGTTCGCGGCGCGGGCGATCTCCTCGACCTGAGCCATCACATCGCCGATCAGATCGCCGAACAGTTCAAGCTCCAGCGCCAGGGCCTTGTCGCCGGCGCTGCGGATACGGTCCTCCAACTCGCCCAGTTCGACCGTGGCGTAGCGCACCGACGAGGCGATGGTCTGGCGGTGGATGAAGGGCTCGCCCATGCGCTCGGCCTGCTTGGGCGGCACCTCGATGTAATAGCCCAGCACATTGTTGTGCTTGACCTTCAGCGAGGCGATTCCCGAGATATCGGCGTAGTGGGCCTGGAGTGCCGCGATCTTCTGCCGGCTCTCGTCGCGCCAGGCGCGCAGCTCGTCCAGGGTCTCGTGATAGCCGGCGCGGATGAAGCCGCCGTCGCGGGCCAGCAGCGGCATCTCGTCGGCCAGGGCGCGGGACAAACGCTCGACCAGCGCGCTGTGCTCGCCGAGGTCGAGCGAGGTCTTCGACACCAGCTCGGGAATGCCATCCAACCCCTCCTGCAGCAACGCCGCCCGCACATCCGGCGTCACGGCCAGGCCGTTGCCGATGGCGGCGAGATCGCGCGGGCCGCCACGGCCCAGCGTGATGCGCGACAAGGCGCGGGCGATGTCGGGGCAACGGCGCAGGGAGTCGCGCATCTCGTCGCGCAAGCTTGGCTGGCCGACGAAATAATCGATGTAATCGAGGCGGCGGTTGATCTCGGCCGCATCGGTCAGGGGGGCGGCCAGCATCTCGGCCAGCAGGCGGGCGCCGGCGCCGGTCACCGTGCGGTCGATACAGGCGAGAAGGCTGCCCTTGCGCTCGCCGGCCAGGGTTTCGGTCAGTTCGAGATTGCGCCGCGTCGCCGCGTCGATCTCCATCAAGGCACCTTCGGCCAGGCGAGCCAGCGGCGACAGGCGGGGGAGTTTACCCTTCTGGGTCAGATCGACATAGTCGACCAGGGCGCCGGCGGCGGCCAGTTCGGCGCGCGAGAAGGTACCGAAGCCGTCGAGTGCCGCGACACCATAGAAGTTTTCCAGGCGCTTGCGGCCATTGTCGCTGTCGAAGCGAGCGCTCGGCAAAGGCGTGAAGGCGCGCTTCCACTCGGCCAGCGTTTCGACCAGCGCGGTCTGATGGAGGATCCGCTCCGGAATCAGCAATTCGCCGGGCGACAGGCGGGCGATGGCGGCGGCGGCGGATTTGGCGCCCACCGCCTGCACCGCGAAATCCCCCGTCGACAGATCGAGCCAGGCGAGACCCAGCGTGCCCTGCGCCTCGGCCAAGGCGGCCAGATAATTGTGGGCGCGCGAATCGAGCAGCGAATCCTCGGTCAGCGTGCCCGGTGTCACGACACGGATGACGGCGCGTTCCACGACCGACTTGGCGCCGCGCTTCTTGGCCTCGGCCGGATTCTCCATCTGCTCGCAGACGGCGACGCGAAAGCCCTTGCGGATCAGGCGCATGAGATAGGCTTCGTGAGACACGACGGGCACGCCGCACATGGCGATATCCTCGCCGGCATGCTTTCCGCGCTTGGTCAGCGCGATGTCGAGCGCGGCCGCGGCATTGACCGCATCCTCGAAGAACATCTCGTAGAAATCGCCCATCCGATAGAACAGCAGACTGTCGGGATGCGCGCGCTTGATGGCCAGATATTGCGCCATCATCGGGGTGGCGTCGGCGGGGATTTCCGCTAAGCCGTCAGCCTCGGGGGCCAGGGAGGTATGGGAGAGCTCGGACATGATCGGCGGCTATAGTCTCCGATTGCGCTCGGCGAGGAAACTGCCAACATAGACGGGCATTAACAAAAATAATTCCGGAGCAGGCATGAAACGGTTGGCGGTCCTTTCCTTCGCGGCACTCCTGGCGGCGCAGGCGGGCGCCTTAGGTTTTGCGCCTGACGGCGCGGGGGCCGAAAAACCCACCGGTCTCCCGGTCGTCGATCCCGCCGTCAGCCCGTGCCAGGATTTCTACGCCTATGCCTGTCACGCCTGGATGAAGGACAATCCCAGCCCGCCCGACCAATCGCGCTGGGGCACCTTCACCAAGCTGGCGGAAGACAATCAGACCATCCTCAAGAACGCGCTGGAGGAGGCGGTTTCCCAGCCTAAGGCCGGCAATCAGCGCGTCGCCGATTTCTACCGCGCCTGCATGGACGAGGTGACGGTGGAGGAGAAGAAGGCCCAGCCGATCGCGCCCCTGCTCGCGCGCATCGCGGCCCTGTCCGACAAGCGCGACCTCGCTCCGCTGGTGGCGATGCTGCATGAGGACGGGGTTCCGGTCTTCTTCAATTTCGGCTCCGAGACCGATTTCCAGGATGCGCGCCGCGACATCGCCGGCCTGAGCCAAGGCGGGCTCGGCCTGCCCAACCGCGACTTCTATTCGCGCCAGGGCGAGAAGGACGACCAGATCCGCAAGGACTATGTCGCCCATATGGCCCGCATCTTTCAGCTGCTGGGCGATGCGAAGGCGCCGGCCAAGGTCAAGGCCGAGACGGTGATGCAGATCGAGACGCAGCTGGCCGACCAGTCCCTGACTTTGGCGCAAAGGCGCAAGCCCGAGCTGACCCATCACAAGCTGCCGACCGCCGAACTGGCTAGGCTGGCCCCCGATTTCGATTGGAGCGGCTATTTTCAGGCCCTCGAGGCACCGCGCTTCGACACGCTCAACATCGCCCATCCCGACTTCGTCAAGGCGGTGGAAGGCGTCGTCTCGGCCAGCACGCTTGACGATCTCAAGGCCTATCTGTCGTGGCAGGTGGCGCGAACTTATGCGCCCTATCTCTCCAAGGATTTCGTCGAGGAGAATTTCGGCTTCTACAGCAAGACCTTGAACGGCCAGCCGGAAATCCAGCCGCGCTGGAAGCGGTGCGTGAGGGCCGAGGATCGCGCCATCGGCGAGGATCTCGGCCAGTATTACATCGCGGCGTCGTTCGGCGGCGAGCACAAGAAGCGCATGACGGCCTTGGTGAAGACCCTGCGCAAATCCTACGATGCGGACATCGAGACGCTGGCGTGGATGAGCCCCGAGACCAAGAAGGAGGCCCATGCCAAATTGGCCGCGATCCTCGACAAGATCGGCTATCCCGACCATTGGCGCGACTATTCCGGCCTCGAGATCAAAAGCGCCGATCTGGTCGGCAATATCGAGCGGTCCAACGCCTTCGAGGACAAGCGCGATATCGCGAAAATCGGCAAGCCGCACGACAAGACCGAGTGGCACATGACGCCGCCGACGGTGAACGCCTATTACAGCTCGACCGAGAACGACATCAATTTTCCGGCCGGCATTCTGCAGCCGCCCTTCTTCAATATGGCCGCCGACGACGCGGTCAATTACGGCGCCATCGGCGTGGTGATCGGCCATGAGATGACCCATGGTTTCGACAATTCGGGCCGCAAATATGACAAGGACGGCAATCTCAAGGATTGGTGGACCGAAGGCGACGCCCAGAAATTCACCGACCGCGCCGCCTGCATCGTCGATCAGTACGGGTCCTACAAGGTCGGCGACGTCAATCAGAACGGCGAGGCGACCCAGGGCGAGAACATCGCCGACAATGGGGGCTTGAGGATCGCGCTCGACGCGCTGCACGAGGCGATCAAGGGCCGCAAGGACGCCCAAAAGGACGCCGCCATCGGCGGGTTCACCGCCGACCAGCGCTTCTTCCTCGGCTTCGCCCAGATCTGGTGCACCAATGCGCGCGACGACAGCCGCCGCACCCAGGCCCTGACCGACTATCATTCGCTGCCGGAATATCGCGTCAATGGCACGCTCTCCAACAGCGAGGCCTTCGCCAAGGCCTTCCACTGCAAAGCCACCGATCCCATGGTGCGGGGCGAGAAAGCCTGCCGCATCTGGTAACCAAAGAGGAAACGATGAAGAAAAGCATCTTCGCCGGCGCTCTGTTGAGCGCCGCCCTGGCCGTGTCTCCGGCCTTCGCCGCCGAGACGTCCAACGGACTGCCCGAGGTCGATCCGTCGGTCGATCCCTGTACCAATTTCTACCAGTACGCCTGCAGCGCCTGGACCAAGACGCATCCGATCCCGTCCGACCAGTCGCGCTGGGGCAGCTTTTCGGTGCTGAACCAGAACAATCAGGAAATCCTGCGCGCCGCGCTGGAGAAGGTGATGGCTGAACCAAAGCCCGGCAGCCAGCGCCTGGCCGATTTCTACGGCGCCTGCATGGATGACACGGCGGCCGACAAGAAGGGCTGGGAGCCGGTCAAGCCGACGCTGGACAAGGTGGCGGCGCTGACCGATCTCAAGGCTCTCGCCAAGCTGCTGGCCGATCTGCACGCCCAAGGGATCAATTCCTACTTCGCCTTCGGCGCGCAGACCGATTTCGAGGATGCCCGCAAGGATATCGCCGCCGTCCAGCAAGCCGGTCTCGGCCTGCCCAACCGCGACTTCTATGTGCGCGAGGGCGAGAAGGACGACAATCGCCGCAAGGAATATGCCGCCCACATCGCCCGCATGTTCCAGCTGACCGGCGACTCGGCCGACGCCGCGCAGGCCAAGGCGGCCACCGTGCTGCGGATCGAGACCGGGCTGGCCAAATCCTCGCTGACCCTGGCCGAGCAGAACGACCCGCAACTGACCAACCACAAGAAGCCGGTCGCCGAGCTGTCCAACCTGCTGCCCGATTTCGACTGGGCCGGCTATTTCGCCGCGCTGGGCGCGCCGCAGATGAAGACCCTCAATATCGCCGAGCCGGATTTCCTCAAGGCGGTGCAGGGCTCGTTTGCCGCCGAATCGATCGACGACATCAAGGTCTATCTGTCGTGGCATGTGCTGCATGCCTATGCGCCCTGGCTGGCCAAGCCGTTCGTCGAGGAGAATTTCGCCTTCTATGGCAAGGTGCTGACCGGCGCCGAGGAGCTGCGGCCGCGCTGGAAGCGCTGCGTCGCCGAAACCGACGACCTGCTGGGCGAGGATCTCGGCCGCTATTACGTCGAGGCCTCGTTCGGCCCCGAACACAAGAAGCGCATGCTCGAGATGGTCAAGGAACTGAAGGCGGCTTATGACGCGGACATCGACACCGTGACCTGGATGGGCCCCAAGACCAAGAAAGAGGCCCATGACAAGCTGGCGGCGATCATCGACAAGATCGGCTATCCCGACAAATGGCGCGATTATTCCAAGGTGGTCGTGAAGGCCGACGATCTGGTCGGCAATATCGAACGCGCCACCCGCTTCGAGAGCGAGCGCGACACCCGCAAGATCGGCAAGCCGCACGACAAGGCCGAGTGGGAAATGACCCCGCCGACGGTCAACGCCTATTACGATCCCTCCGAGAACGACATCAATTTCCCGGCCGGCATCCTGCAGCCGCCCTTCTTCCAGGTCAGCGCCGACGACGCCGTCAATTTCGGCGCCATCGGCATGGTGATCGGCCATGAGATGACCCATGGATTCGACGACCAGGGCCGCCAATATGACAAGAATGGCAATCTCAAGGATTGGTGGACCAAGGAAGACGCCAAGAAGTTCGAGGAGCGCGCCGCCTGCGTCGTCGATCAGTACGGGTCCTACACCGCGATCGACGATCTGAAACAAAATGGTAAAGCGACACTGGGTGAAAATCTTGCTGATAATGGTGGTATCCGAATCTCGCTGGCGGCGCTGAAGAAGCGTCTGGCCGGCAAGCCGGACCCGAAAATCGGCGGATTCACCGCCGAACAGCGTTTCTTCCTCGGTTTCGCCCAGGTGTGGTGCACCAACGCCCGCGACGACGCCATCCGGACCCAGGCGATGTCCGACGTCCACTCGCTGCCGGAATTCCGTGTCAATGGCACGGTGTCCAACAGCGAGGATTTCGCCAAGGCGTTCGCCTGCAAGGCCGACGCTCCGATGGTCCGCGGCGCCAAGGCGTGCCGCGTCTGGTAACAAGAAGAAAAGCCCTCTCCCCTGTGGGAGAGGGCTGGGTGAGGGGTGGAACAACAAGGGAGTAAGCGCCATGGACAAGAAAGACGCAGACGCCGCGCTCGAACGGGATACGCTGCAATTCCACGCCAAAGGCCGGCCGGGCAAGATCGAGATCACTCCCACCAAGGCGCTTGTCACTCAGCGCGATCTGTCCCTGGCCTATTCTCCCGGCGTCGCTTTTCCCTGCCTGCGGATCGCCGCCGATCCGGCCCAGGCCTATGACTACACCGCCAAAGGCAATCTGGTGGCGGTGATTTCCAACGGCACCGCGGTACTGGGCTTGGGCGATCTCGGCGCGCTGGCCTCCAAGCCGGTGATGGAAGGCAAGGCGGTGCTGTTCAAGCGCTTCGCCGATATCGACGGCATCGACCTCGAGGTCGACACCAGGGACGTGGACGCCTTCATCAATTGCGTCCGTTACCTGAGCCCCAGTTTCGGCGGCATCAATCTCGAGGACATCAAGGCCCCGGAATGTTTCATCATCGAACAGCGCCTGCGCGAGCTGATGGATATTCCGGTCTTCCATGACGACCAGCATGGCACCGCCATCATCGCCGCCGCCGGACTGCTGAACGCGCTCCATCTGACCGGGCGCGACCTCAAGGAGGCGCGCCTGGTCGTCAATGGCGCGGGGGCGGCGGCCATCGCCTGCGTCGAGCTGGTCAAGTCGATGGGCGTGCCGCACCACAATGTCACGCTATGCGATACCAAGGGCGTCATCTATCAGGGCCGCACCGAGGGCATGAATCAGTGGAAGTCGGCGCACGCCATCGAGACCGACGCCCGCTCGCTCGCGGACGCGCTCAAGGGCGCCGACGTGTTTTTCGGCCTGTCGGTGAAGGGCGCGGTGACGCCCGAGATGGTGAAAAGCATGGCCGACAAGCCGATCATCTTCGCCATGGCCAATCCCGACCCGGAAATCACGCCGGAAGACGTCAAGTCCGTCCGCGATGACGCCATTGTCGCCACCGGCCGCTCGGACTATGCCAACCAGATCAACAATGTCCTGGGCTTTCCCTACATCTTCCGCGGCGCGCTCGACGTGCGCGCCTCGACCATCAACGACCAGATGAAGATCGCCGCCGCGCAGGCGCTGGCCGATCTCGCCCGCGAGGATGTTCCCGACGAGGTCGACGCCGCCTATTCCGGCCGCCGTCTGCGCTTCGGGCCCGAATACATCATCCCGGTGCCGTTCGATCCTCGCCTGATCTCGGCCATTTCGCCAGCCGTCGCCAAGGCGGCGATGGATTCAGGGGTGGCGAGGAAGCCGCTGCCCGACCTCAACCGCTATCGGAGCGACCTGTCCGCCCGCCTCGATCCCACCGCCGGTTCCCTGCGGCCGCTGTTCGAAGAGGTCAAGGCCAATCCGCGCCGTATCGTCTTCGCCGAGGGCGAGGAGGAGAAGACCATCCGCGCCGCCGTCGCCTTCCATAATGCAGGCTATGGCACCGCGATCCTGCTGGGGCGCGAGGAAAAGGTGAAGGCGGCGCTGGAGGATGCCGGGTTGGTCGGCCGCACCGAGGGCATCGAGATCATCAATGCGAAGCTCTCGACCCGGCTCAAGCTCTATACCGACATGCTTTATGCGAGGATGCAGCGCAAGGGCATGCTCTATCGCGACGCTCAGCGCATCATGAACCAGCAGCGCAACGTGTTCGCCGCCGCCATGGTGATGGCCGGCGACGCCGACGGGCTGGTGACCGGCCTCACCCGCAGCTATCATCAATCTTTCGACGATGTGCAGCATATGATCGACCCCCGTCCGGGCGAACTGGTGTTCGGCACCACCATCATCGTCAGCCGCGGCCAGACCGTGTTCATGGCCGATACGGTGGTGCACGAGACCCCGACCTCAGAGCAGTTGGCCGACATCGCCCAGCAGACCGCGTCGCTGGCGCGGCGCATGGGTCATCAGCCGCGCGTGGCGATGCTGTCCTACGCCAATTTCGGCAATCCCTCGAACCTCAATTCGGCCCGGGTGCACGAGGCGGTGCAGATCCTCGACCAGCGGCGCGTGCCGTTCGAATATGACGGCGAGATCGCCGCCGACGTGGCTCTCGATCCCGAGCTTTTGAAGCTCTATCCCTTCTGCCGGCTCACGGGGCCCGCCAATGTGCTGGTGATGCCCGGCCTCTATTCGGCCAACATCGCGGCCAAGCTGCTGCAGAAGCTGGGCGGCGGCACCATCGTCGGGCCGGTGCTGACCGGGCTCGCCAAACCGGTGCAGATCACCTCGATGGACAGCACCGTCAGCGATATCGTCACCATGGCGGCGCTGGCCGGCCATGATTCCCTGCGAACCTCCAGATACGGCTGAACGGAGAGCCATGCACACACGCCGCCTCTGGCCGCTGGTCACCATTCTTTCCGTACCGGCGGTCGCGACTTTCGTCGTGCTGGTGGTGGCGCAGGCCATCCCGGTCCTGCCGGCTTTGGCGGCGATGGCCGCGCTGGCCGGCATCACCGCCTTGCTGTTGAAGCCCTACATTCAGGATCTGGAGGACGTGGCCCGTTTCGCCCGCGATCTCCAGCTCAATGAGGAGGGGGCGGCGCCAAGCTTACGCACCGACATCGCCAACGACATCCTGATCGCGCTGAAGCTGACCCGCCGGCAGTTCCGCGGCCAGTCGGACGAGATGTCGGCGCGCCTCAAATTCCACGAGACCCTGTTCGACAGCCTGCCCAGCCCGATCCTGCTGCTCGATCACCAGCGCCGGATCGTCGGCGAGAACGCGGCGGCACGCAAATTGTTCGGCCGCCAGCAGCGCGACCGCGACCTGGCCGCCCTGCTGCGCCATCCCGACCTGCTCGACGCCGCCGACAAGGTGCTGGCGGGCGAGGCGGGCGGCGACATCGAGCTGACCCTGACCAGCCCGGTGACCGGCGAATATCGCGCCATGGTCGAGCCGTTGCTACGCCCCGGCTCCGCCGTTGCGGCGGTGCTGTCGCTGCATGACATCACCGCCCTCAAGCGCGTCGAACAGATGCGCGCCGACTTCATCGCCAATGCCAGCCATGAATTGCGCACGCCGCTGGCCGCGGTGCTCGGCTTCATCGAGACGCTGCGCGGTCCAGCCAAGGGCGACGAGGAAGCCCATGAGCGCTTTCTCGGCATCATGTATGAGCAGGGCACCCGCATGAGCCGTCTGGTCGCCGACTTGCTCAATCTGTCGCGTATCGAACTGCACGAACATTCCCGGCCCGAAGGCATGGCCGATGTCGGCGCCATCCTGCGCCGCGTCGCCATCGGGCTGGAACTGACCGCCTCCGAAAAACTGATGAAGATCACCCTCAATCTCGAAGAGACCTTGCCGAGTGTCATCGGCCAGGAGGACGAGCTGACCCAGATCTTCCAGAACCTCCTCGACAATGCGCTCAAATATGGCCGCGAAGGCACGCCGGTGATCGTCACCGCCGGCACGGTGTCCGACCTGCCGGTCGGCATGCCCGACAAATCCCGACCAGCGGTGATGGTCACCGTCAAGGATCATGGCGAGGGCATCGCCCGCGAACATTTGCCGCGCCTGACCGAACGCTTCTTCCGCGTCGATACCGCCCGCTCGCGCCGCCTGGGCGGAACGGGTCTGGGGCTGGCCATCGTCAAGCATGTGGTCAACCGGCATAGGGGCTGTCTGCAGGTCGAGAGCGAGCTGGGCGAGGGCACGACGTTTAGCGTCTATCTGCCGGTGGCGTCATGATCGACAGTGGCACTCTTCTTGCCTTCATGGCCGTCGTGGTGGGGCTGTTCCTGATCCCGGGGCCGGCCGTGCTGCTGGTGCTGGCGCGCGGCACCTCGGGCGGTCGCGCGGTCGGCATTGCCGCTGGGTTCGGCATCGCCATGGGCGATCTGGTTCATACGATGTTCGCCACGGTTGGGCTGTCGGCGGTGCT
>Ga0302311_10004406_pt1 | contig 15191 bp, 16 predicted proteins | sample III_Palsa_N1_3_FD_200449 | JGI IMG/M metagenome (GOLD analysis project Ga0302311, IMG submission 200449) | Peat permafrost microbial communities from Stordalen Mire near Abisko, Sweden - III_Palsa_N1_3 | ecosystem: Environmental > Terrestrial > Soil > Palsa > Peat permafrost | place: Sweden... | reverse complement strand
GCGTTCCGCAGGCACCCGGAGCTCAAGCTGGTGCTCACCGAGCAGGGCGCCGGGTGGATCCCCGGCGTCCTGGACATGCTGGACTACTACCACCAGCGCCTGGTCGGCGCGGCCACCCGCGCCGCCACGGCGGAGTCGAAGTTCGGCGCGGGCCTGGCCGACTCGATGGGCGCGGGGCCGCGCGAGATCTGGAAGAACAACTGCTTCGTCGGTGCGAGCTTCATGCGCGCCCATGAGGTCCCGCTCCGGGACCGGATCGGCCTCGACAAGATCATGTGGGGCAGCGACTACCCCCACGACGAGGGCACCCATCCCTACACCACCGAGGCGCTGCGCACCGCGTACGCCGGTGTCCCGTACGACGAGGTCGCCGCCATGGTCGGCGGCAACGCGGCCCGGATCTACGGCTTCGACCTGCCCGCGCTGGACGCCCTGGCGGCCAAGGTCGGACCGCTGGTCACCGAGGTGGCCCAGCCCCTGCCCGCCCCGCCGCCGGGCGCGACCAGCCCCGCCTTCGCGGTCGGCGCCTCGGTCCGGGTCTGGTAGCCGCGGACCACGGTGGGGAACGCCGTCCTCACGAGCCGGACGGCGTTCCCCACCCTGATGTACCAGTCGGTAACAGCATCTATGCAGGGGCGATCCGACCTCGTAGGCTCCCGCCCATGCCGAACCTGCCCAATGCCGTGCTGTGGTCGATACCCGCCTTCGTGCTGCTGACCGTCATCGAGATCGTCTCCTTCCTCGTCCGCCCCGACGAGGACGAGCAGGGATACGCACAGAAGGACACCGCGACCAGCCTCACCATGGGCCTGGGCAGCCTGGTCACCAACCTGGGGTGGAAGATCCCGGCCTTCGCCCTCTACAACCTGGTCTACGCGGCGACCCCGCTGCGGATGTCGGTGCACTGGTGGACCACGGTGCCGCTGATGCTGCTCGGGCAGGACTTCTGCTACTACTGGTCGCACCGCAGCAACCACCGCGTGCGGCTGCTGTGGGCGCAGCACGTGGTGCACCACTCCAGCCGCAACTACAACCTGTCCACGGCACTGCGGCAGCCCTGGACCGACCTGTCCTTCGGCGTCTTCTACCTGCCGCTGGTCGCGCTGGGGGTCTCCCCCGCCGCCGTGGCCTTCTGCTCGTCGGTGAGCCTGGTCTACCAGTTCTGGATCCACACCGAGCGGATCGAGCGGCTGCCGCGCCCGTTCGAGTTCCTCTTCAACACGCCCTCCCACCACCGCGTCCACCACGCCTCGCAGGGCAGCTACCTGGACCGCAACTTCGGCGGGATCCTCATCGTCTGGGACCGGCTGTTCCGCTCCTTCACCCCGGAGACCGACCGCCCGGTCTACGGTCTGACCAAGAACATCACCACCTACAACCCGCTGCGCGTCGCCACCCACGAATACGCGGCGATCGGCCGCGACCTGGCCTCCGCCCGCACCTGGCGCGACCGCGCAGGCTACCTCTTCCGCGGCCCCGGCTGGCAGCCGACCGGAGCGAACGTCATCGAGGCGGCGGACGTGAAAGTCACCGCGTGACCCGAGCTCCGGGCCGCCTAACTGTCAGCAGGGACGGGCAGTTCATCAAGGTCAAGGGTGAACGTGCGCCCGTCAGCGAGGGCGATGCTCAGCTTGCCTGAGCCGTAACGACGCACCAGCGCCTCGTCGTAGTCCTCGGCGCTCGGCCTGGTGTGCACCACGACCTCCCGCTGGTACGGATCGACCACCAGGTAGATCGGGACGCCGTACCGGGCGTACTTCACGGTGCACTCGTCGTAGTCCTTGCGCACCGATGACGTCGAGACGACCTCTGCGATCAGCAGTACGTCCTCGAAGCTGTAGCGACGTCCTTCTCGCGCACTGCGCACCGGGACATGCTGCGCGTCCTCGCGGATGATCGCGAAGTCGGGGGCGGAGTTCTCGTCGGCCGGAAAGTCGATGTAGACATCCGAGATGGCCTTCGCCCGGCGCCCGAGCGCGGCCGCGGCGTCCAGTTGCATCGACTTGATGGTCGCGGAGTGCTCCTCGCTCTGCGGAGTCATGATCACCTTTCCATCAACGCCGAAGAACACCGTGTGCCCCTGGGGGAACTCCATGCGCTCTATCACGCTCGCGGCCATCGCTCCTCCTTCGTCAACAGTGCCCAGCCCGTGAAGTCCGACTCGGTGCTGGAAAAGGGAACGTGTCCAGCCTAGCGGGACACGCTCCCCTTTCCCGCGTCATCCGATGCTGTCGCTGGACAGGGGTGCCAGGCCGTGGTGTCGAGGACGAGCTCGCCGGCCTCGTCGTTGACGGCGAGCGGCGCAGGCTGGGGCCCGAAGGACCCCAGCCTGGGAACTTGTCCAGCTGAGCAGGACACGTTCCCCTTCCGGCGTGCCGCCGAGGACTGGAGGTCAGGGCTTGCGGGCGATGCCGACGGCGGCGAGGCGTAGGACGGGGTTGTCCTTGACGGAGGGGGTGTCCTCGTCCGGGCGCCACTCGCTGACGGTGACCACACCAGGATCGACCAGCTCCAGGCCGTCGAAGAAGGACGCGACCTCAGCCATGCTGCGGAACTGGCCTCGGCCGACGCCCGCGCGCAGCGCCGCCTCGGCGGCGACGGTGTCCTCGTCCGCCGACTCCTCGTGGGTGATGAGGTGGTGGATGAAGACATAGCTGCCGGAGGGCAGTGCGTCGACGAGTTCGCGGACCAGTTCGGCCGGCTTCTCCTCGTCCAGGATGTAGTGCAGGACGCCGACGAGGACCAGGCCGATCGGCTGGGTGACGTCGATGTGCTCGCGCAGTGCCGGGTCCGCGAGGAGGGCGCCGGGACGGCGCAGGTCGCCTTCGACCACGACCGTCTGTCTGTTCTCGGCGAGCAGCGCGCGGGCGTGGGTGAGCACGGCCGGGTCGTTGTCGACATAGACGACCTGGGTGAGCGGGTCGATCTGCTGGGCGATCTGGTGGACGTTGTCCGCCGTCGGCAACCCCGAGCCGATGTCGATGAGTTGGCGCAGCCCGGCCTCGTCCACGAGGTAGCGCACGCCGCGGCGCAGCACCGCGCGCTGCTGTCGAACGCCCAAGTGGACTGCGGGGAGCGCCTGTTCGATGCGGACGCCGACCGCCCGGTCGGGACCGAAGTTGTCCTTGCCACCGAGCAGATAGTCGTAGATGCGCGCTATGTTCGGCGCCGATTCGTAGTCCGACACTGGGGTCCTCCCTCTGTGCACCCGCCCCCGACAAGTGGATCATAGGGCCCCCGGGCGCCCTCCGGTCAGAGCGCCAGGTCGACGACCACCGGGGCGTGGTCCGAGGTGCCCTTGCCCTTGCGGGCCTCGCGGTCGACGTAGGCGTCGGAGACGGCCTCCACGAAGGGCTTGTTGCCGTAGGCCAGGTCGATGCGCATGCCCTTGTTCTTGGGGAAGGCCAGCGCGCGGTAGTCCCAGAAGGTGTAGGGGCGGTCGTACTTGAGCGCCCGGGGGAAGACGTCGGCGAGGCCGATGTCGCGCAGGTCGGCCAGGGCCGCCCGCTCGGCCGGGGTGACATGGGTGAGGCCCTCGAAGACCGCCGGGTCCCAGACGTCCTCGTCCGTCGGGGCGACATTGAAGTCGCCGAGGACGGCGAAGGGGCGCTCCCCGGCCGTGTCCGCCAGGACCGCCTCCCGCAGGGCCGCGAACCACTGCAGCTTGTAGGCGTAGTGCGGGTGGTCGACCTCGCGGCCGTTCGGCACATAGACCGACCAGACCCGGACCGGGCCGCAGGTCGCGGCGATCGCCCGGGGCTCCAGCTCGGGCTCGGGCGCGATCAGGGCGTCCTCCGCTCCGGCGTCCTCAGCGAGGAAGCCCGGCTGGCCGGGCAGCCCGCGCACGACCTCGTCCAGACCGATCCTGGACAGGATGGCCACGCCGTTCCAGCGCCCGGTGCCGTGCGCCTCGGTCTCGTAGCCGAGCTCGCGGACCGCCTCGTAGGGGAAGGCGTCCGTGGCGCACTTGAGCTCCTGCAGGCAGACCACGTCGGGGGAGGCAGAACCCAGCCATTCGAGCAGCTTGGGCAGCCGGGCGTTGACCGAGTTGATGTTCCAGGTGGCGACGCGAACGGTCATGGGTCGGCTCTTCCGTGCGAGGTCGGGCGGTCGCTCATAACCTACCGTCCGGCACCGACAACAGGGGGTCGCCCGAAGATCGCGCCGGGCCCGGGGGCACAATCAGTGAGCGGGTGTGACGGCCCGCTCGAATACTCGACGGAACGATGTGGTGTGACGTGCAACTGGCAGCGTCGGTGACGACGGCGGCGACGACCTACTCCGGGCCCCCGGCCTGGACCTTCGGACGGGTCTTCAGCGAGTGGCAGGTGGAACCTGTCGTGCTCGCCATCGTCGTCCTCGGGACCGCCGGCTATCTGTTCGGGATCACCCGGATGCGCCGCCGCGGGCTGTCCTGGGGCTTCGGACGGACGTCCGCCTTCCTGCTCGGCATGGCCCTGTGGGTGTTCACCGTCGACGCCGGTCTCGGCGTGTACGAGAAGGTGCTGTTCACCGACCGCGCGGTGCAGTCGGTGCTGCTGCTGATGATCGTCCCGCTGCTGCTGGCCATGGGCGCGCCGATCACCGTGCTGATCGAGGGCGGTCCCGAGCGCTTCCGCGAGCCGGTGCGGGCGGCGCTCAGGGGCAGGGTCTCCCAGGTCCTGATGTTCCCGCTGGTCTCCACGGTGCTGCTGATCATTCCGCCGTGGCTGCTGTACTTCAGCCCCTGGTACCTGCTGTCGCTCACCCACAGCGGCTACAACATCCTGTTCCATGTGGCCTTTGTGGCGTTCGGGCTGGCCTACTTCTGGCCCAGGCTGCAGATCGACCCGGTCGGGCGGCACTACCACCCCATGATCGGCGTGGTCATCACGGTGGCCGAAGTGATCTTCGATGCGGCGCTCGGCTTCATCCTGGTGTTCGGCTCGCACATGCTGGTGCCGCACTACTGGGCCGAGCTGCACCGCCCGTGGGGCATGTCGCCGCGCACCGACCAGTCCTGGGGCGGCGCCGTGCTCTGGGGCCTCGGCGACATCGCCGGGGTTCCGTTCCTGATCGCCCTGGTGATCCGCGTGGTCAAGGAGGAGCGGGTCCGCACGGTCGAGGTCGACCAGCAGCTGGACCACGAGGTCGCCGTGCAGCAACTGCGGCAGTCCGGCCCCCTGGACATCCCCGTGGATCAGGACACCATGCGCCCCTGGTGGCTGGACGACCCCAACCTGGCCCACCGCTACGGTGGCGGCGACCAGGACTGAGGGCGGCTATCCGCGCCCGTACTCCTGCTCCGCCTTCCAGAAGAAGACATAGCCCGCCAGGCCGACCAGCACCGACCAGACCACGATCGCCAGCCAGACATGGCGCGGCAGCAGGTCGGTGGTGACCGACTCCATCAGGGCGTAGCGCATCAGGTCGTTGAAGATCAGCGCCGGATTGAGGTTCAGCACGGTCGCCACCCAGCCCGGGGCGTGCGCGGTGAAACTGCTGACCGACCAGAACACACCCGACATGTACATCCAGGTGCGCAGGACGAAGGGCATCAGCTGCGCCATGTCCGTGGTCTTGGCGCCGATGCGGGCCATGATCATGGCAAGGCCGGCGTTGAACAGGGACTGCAGCAGCAGCACCGGGAGCACCAGCAGCCAGCGCGGGGTCACCGGCTCGCCGGTGACCAGGACGATCACGCCGAGGACGCCCATGGAGAAGATCAGCTGCTGCAGCTGGATCACGGTGAAGGCGATCGGCAGACAGGCCCGGGGGAAGTGCAGCGCCCGGATCAGGTGCAGGTTGTCGGAGATCGACCGGGTCCCGGCGAGCACCGCCGACTGGGTGAACTGGAAGACGAACACGCCGGTGCAGAGGTAGGCGATGAAGTTCTGGATGCCGCGGTTGGTGCCCAGCAGCAGGCCGAAGATCAGGTAGTAGACGGCCGCGTTCAGCAGCGGCGTCATCACCTGCCAGATCTGGCCCAGCCGCGCCGCCGTGTACATCGCCGTCAGCCGGGCGGTCGCGAAGGCGACGATGAAGTGCCGCCGCGACCACAGCTGCCTGGTGTACTCGGGCAGCGGCGGCCGCCGCCCGCTGACGGACAGTCCGAATTGCGCCGCCAGCTCCGCGCCGGTCGCCGCGCTGGGGCCGATCGGCGCCGACCCGGCGGCCACGCTGCCGTTGAACTCCATCACTCTCCGACGTTCTCACGGGAGAGGCGCCGCGGCAGCGTGGACACCGCCGACGGGCTCAGATCACCGGCGGGCGGCCCAGCCTGGTCATCCGCCAGACGGTGCGCCAGCGCATCGGACGGCGCGGGCCGCAGGGTGTGCGCCAGCCCTCGGCGAAGCCCGCGAACCAGGCCTTGCGCGCCTCGGCGGAGGGCCGCCGCGCGAGCGTGAGCAGCAGCCAGACGCCCAGGTACACCGGGACGAGCAGGGCCGGCAGGTTGCGCCGGGCCAGCCACACCCGGTTGCGGGCCACATTGTGGTTGTAGATCGCGTGCCGGCTCGGCGCGGTCTTCGGGTGGTGCAGCAGGATGTCCGCGCGGTACTCGATGCCCCAGCCGGCGTCCAGCGCCCGCCAGGCCAGGTCGGTCTCCTCATGACCGTAGAAGAACTCCCCGGGGAGCTGTCCGGCCTGGGCGAACACCTCGCTGCGGACGGCGCAGGCGCCGCCGAGGAAGGTGGTGACCTTCGAGGAGCGCATCGGGTCGGCGGCACGCAGCCGGGGCACGTGGCGGCGCTGGGTCTCCCCGCTCTCCGGGTCGGCGATGCGGAAGCTGACGATGCCCAGGTGCGGGTCGGCGGCGAAGGCCGCGCGCACCTTCTCGGCGTCGTCGTCCTGCGGGAGCAGCCCGTCGTCGTCCAGGAAGAGCACGGCGTCGACCTCGCTGCCGTTGTGCCCGAACGCCTCGATGCCGACGTTGCGCCCGCCCGGGATGCCGAGGTTCTCGTCCGTGCGGATGCCGCGCACGCCCTCGGGCAGCGGCGGCACCTCGACGCCGTTGGCCACGACGACGACCCCGACCGCCGGCCCGCGCTGCACGGCGACGGAGTCGAGCAGCGCCTTGAGCTCGACCGGACGGGTGCCCTGGGTGAGGACGACCGCGCCCAGCCGCAGTTGATCTGCCGTCACCCGGCTCACCTCAGCCGGCTGGAGAGGACGATGCTGAGCAGGTGCAGGACCGTCTGCAGCACCGCGATGGCGGCGAGCGCGGCGACGGCGATGCGGGTGAACAGCAGGTCGCCGTGGACGGTGTCGGCGATCCCGGCCGCGAGCATCACCAGGGACGCCTCGACGCCGCCGATCAGGCGGTGGAACTTGAGTCCGGCGGCCAGCTTGCGGGCCCTGGCCACGCCCGCGGCCCGGGGCACCGAGGCCGAGTCCTCGACCGCGGTGAGGCCGCGGCGGATCCGGGCGACGTCCACCAGGTCGGTCTCGGCCTTGATCAGGATCGCGCCGAGCGCGGCGACCGTGCCCAGGAAGGCCCACATCCAGGCCGGTCCGCCGTGCTGCTCGAACAGGTCGGCGGCGCGCATCCCGGCGCCGGTGAGCAGGGCGGCCTCGGAGAGGTAGTGGCCGACCCGGTCGAGGTAGACGCCGGTGGTGGAGGTCTGCTTGCGCCAGCGGGCGAGCTCCCCGTCGACGCAGTCCAGGCCGAGGTACACCTGGATCAGCAGGGCGGCGAGGACCGCCCCGGCCAGGCCGGGGATCAGCAGGGCGGCGCCACCGAGGACGCCGGTGACCATCATCAGATAGGTCAGCTGGTTGGGGCTGACCGGCGCGTCGATCAGGTGCCGGGTGACCCGGGAGGAGATCCGGCGCATGTAGAGGCGCCCGGCCCAGTGCTCTCCCGACCGGCGTTCGAGCATGCCTTCGGGGTGGGCGACGGCGCGGAACTCCGCGAGCGTGGGCTTGCCGCCCTGGCGCTGGTGGGACTCAGGAGCAGGTGCTGACGTGTTTGGCATAGTCGGTGTACGCGTCCCGGATGGCTGGGGTGTCGAGGTCGAGGTGCTCCAGGATGGTGAACCGTCCTGGGCGGGTCTGTGGAGCGTAGTGCACCGCGGCGACGAACTCCTCGTCGCTGAAACCGATCTGCTTCGCCGTCACCGGCAGCCGGTGCCGGCTGAGGACATCGGCCATCTGCAGGGACAGTTCCAGGTCGCCGCGCAGATAGGTGGCGAAGGCCGCCCCGAGGCCGCACTGCTCGCCGTGCTGGGCGGCGCGGGTGGGGTAGAGGATGTCGAGCGCGTGGTTGATCTCGTGGCAGGCGCCGCTGGAGGGGCGGGTGCTGCCGGCCACGTTCATCGAGATCCCGGACAGTACCAGCGACTCGGCGAGGGCGGTCAGCAGGCTGTCGTCGGCGATGGTGCCGGGGTGGCGCAGCATCAGCTCGCCCGCGCTGCGGGCCATGGCCACGGCCAGGCCGTCGACCTCCTCCCCGGTCACGTCCTTGGACAGCTCCCAGTCGGCGCAGGCGGAGATGTTGGAGATGATGTCGCCGATGCCGGCGGCGACGAAGCGGCCCGGGGCCTGGCGGATCACGTCGAGGTCGACGATCAGGCCGATGGGGCTGGGCACCCCGTAGGAGCCGCGGCCGGCGTCGTTGTCCAGGGTGGACACCGGCGAGCACAGGCCGTCGTGGGCGAGGTTGGTCGCCACGGCCACCACCGGCAGGCCGACCCGGGCCGCGGCGTACTTGGCCGCGTCGATGATCTTGCCGCCGCCGAGGCCGACGACCGCGTCGTAGTGCCCGTCCCGCATCTGGTCGGCCAGGCGCACCGCGGAGTCCAGGGTGCCGTCGGGCACGGAGTACCAGTCGGCGCCGGGGAGCAGCGGGGCGAGCCGTTCGCGCAGGGCCGCGCCGGACCCGCTGCTGATCGCAACGGCGATCCGTCCCGAGGCGGAGATCCGGCGGTCGGCGAGCACCGACTGCAGATCGTCCAGCGCTCCGGCGCGGATGTCGACGACCAGGGGCGAGGGGACCAGCCGGGTCAGTACTGGCACGCGATCTCCCTGCCCTTGGCGAGGTCGTCGTGGTTGTCGATCTCGACCCAGGACACCTCGCCGATGGGCTGCACGTCCACGCGCTGCCCGCGGTTCACCATCTCCTGGTAGCCGTCCTCGTAGTACAGCTGCGGGTCGCGCTCGAAGGTGGCCTGCAGCGCGGAGGCGAGGTCGTCGGCGGCGGACGGGTTGATCACGGTGAGACCGATGTACTCGCCAGTGGCCTCGGACGGGTCCATCAGCTTGGTGATGCGGCGCATGCCGAGCGCGGGGTCGACGACGACCTTCATCTCCTCGTCGGCGAGCTTCTTGACCGTGTCCAGGGCCAGCAGGATGCCGGGGGCGGTGCCCTCGGCGGTGAGCCGGGCGTTGGCGTCCAGCATGGTGCGCTGCACGGAGGCCGGGTGCACGGTGTCGCCGTTGGCGAGCAGCAGGCCCTCGCTGAACAGCGAGCGGGCGCACCACAGCGAGTAGGCGTTGTTCCACTCCTCGGCCTTGTCGTTGTCGACCAGGTGCAGGGTGAGCCCGTACTGCTGCTCGAGCGCGGCCTTGCGCTCGTAGACGGCCTCGGCCCGGTAGCCGACCACGATGGCGACGTCCGTCATACCGACCTCGGCGAAGTTGCCGAGCGTCAGGTCGAGGATGGTCCGGTCACCGTCCACCGGCACCAGCGCCTTGGGCAGGGTGTCGGTGTAGGGGCGCAGACGGCGTCCGGCGCCAGCCGCCAGAACGAGGCCGATCATGGAGTGTCTCACTCTCTTTACGTCGTGCAAGGGTGCGGAGCATACGGGGCTTCACCCGCGATCGTAGGCGAATGCGGAGGTGGGACCGCAAACGGGGAGTAGGTCGGGGCGTACAGCTCGGGGTGGCGTGTACGTACGGCAGACTGTTTGCAGTCATGACCGGCAGCCACGAGCCCGGCAGTCACGAGCCGAAAGGTCCTTCATGCCGACCAGCGAACCGACAACCCTGGCCGCTCCCGCTTCCGCACCGTCTGCACCCTCCGCACCGTCCTCCCCTTCCGAGCCCGAGATCCTGCTGGAACTGGTCGACACCGAGGGCCGCACCATCGGGACGGCGGAGAAGCTGTCCGCGCACCAGAGTCCCGGCCGGCTGCACCGCGCCTTCTCGGTGTTCCTCCTCGACCCCCGGGGCCGGATGCTGCTGCAGCAGCGCGCCCTCGGCAAGTACCACTCCCCCGGTGTCTGGTCGAACACCTGCTGCGGACATCCCTACCCGGGCGAGCCCCCGTTCGTCGCGGCGGCCCGGCGCACCGGCGAGGAGCTGGGCGCGGGCCCGGTACGCCTGCAGCAGGCCGGGACGGTGACCTACGAGCACCCGGACGAGGCGACCGGCCTGGTCGAGAAGGAGTACAACCACCTCTTCGTCGGGATCGCCGAAGCCGTGCAGCACCCGGATCCGGAGGAGGTCGCCGACACCGTCTTCGTCACCCCCGCCGAGCTGGCGGAGCTGCGCAGGACCAGGACCTTCTCGGTGTGGTTCGGCACGGTCCTGGACGCCGCGCTGCCGGCGATCCGCGAGCTCGCCCCGGATGCGGGCTGGTAAAGGGCCGGCAGCGGGAGGTAAGCGGGCGGGAAGCGCTCGGGCAGTGGAGGGGCGCCGGGTGGATGCCTCTTACCCTCGGGCACCTGCGCCATCCGTGAACGGATGGTGATCCGTCGCCGATGCGACCTCGACAATTCTTCAGCGGGGCACTTGTGACGTGGGGGAACGACAGGGCACCATGGCCTTCACCTGCTACTGACGGGTTCCTCGCAGTCGCCGGTGCTGTGCCTCTTGCCGTTGTTGTGACACTGCCCCCGCTGGAGGACCCCCTTGGCCCCCGCCTCCCGAGGGAATCTCAACGCTTTCTCACGTTATTCCCACTCCGCCCAAAGATCGCTGGGCGATGGTCAGGACATGAAGGTTCGCCGCCTGCCGATTCCGCTGGCCAGCGCCGTCCGCTGGCTGATGGCGGTTCTGGCCTGGCTGATCGTCATGGCCGTGGGCAGTTCCACGGCCGTGGCGCTCAACCCCTACGGCCTGGGCAGTTCCGGGACCGCGCCGGTGACCGCCGAGAACGCCCGGATAGGGGCGCTGTTCACCGGGGGCATCAGCAACGGCCACTTCTGCACCGCGAGCGTGGTCGACAGCCCCGGCGGTGACGTGATCATCACCGCCGCGCACTGCCTCTCCGGCGGCGCCGGCAGCACGGTGTTCGTCCCCGGCTACCGGGACGGCGACGCGCCCTACGGCGTGTGGCCGGTGGAGCACGTCGTCGAGAGCGTCAACTGGACCAGCGAGGAGGACCCCGACTACGACGTGGCCTTCGCGGTGCTCGCCCCGCTGCACGGCAGGGAGATCGAGTCGGTCGTCGGCGCCAACGTCCTGGGCATCGACATGAACCCCACGCAGCAGATCACCCTCACCGGTTACCCGGAGACCTCCAACCTGCCGCTCACCTGCAGCAACTACATCGGCCTGTTCAGCTCGACCCAGCTGTCCATCACCTGCGCCGCCTACACCGACGGCACCAGCGGGAGCCCCTGGGTGGTCCCCGGGAGGCTCGGCAAGGACCACGACGAGGGCACCGTGATGGGCGTGATCGGCGGCTTCGAGCAGGGCGGCTACACCCCGGACATCTCCTACAGCGTCTACTTCGACGACAGTGTGGGGACGCTCTACCAGCAGGCCGTCACGTTGGTTCGCTGACGTCCTCGGCCACAGCCCCCGTGGACCTGGCTCCGGAAGGGGCCGTGGCGGAGGCGGGGGCCCGATGGGCGTCCTGGCGCAGCGCGTCCAGCCGGGAGAGGCCGACCGCGCCCAGCAGCACCAGTCCGGCGCCGAGGATCTCGGGCAGCAGCCACCAGCCGGTGCGCACGGACTCGTTGTAGAGGGTGACGCCGAGCGACAGGCTGATCATCGCGTCGCCCAGGGTGAGCGCGGGCTGCGAGGCGACCAGCGGCCCCGCCTGCATGGCGTTCTCCAGCAGGAACAGCGCGCACACCCCGACCGCGGCGAAGCCGTAGGTCTGCCAGGACTCGAAGAAGGCCGCGACGCCCTGGTGGTCCAGGGTGTCGGTGGCGGACTTCATCAGCGCGGCGGTCAGCGCGTAGCCGATCGCGGCCGCGGTGCCCAGGCAGACGGCGCGGGCGGGGCCCACGGGCCGCCGCAGCGCGGCGACGGCCAGCAGCACCATCGCTCCCCCGCAGCTGGCCAGGGCGAGCACCCACAGCGTCATCGAGGGCTGCAGGTCCCCGCCGCTGGGCGAGGCCGCGAACAGGGCGGTGCCCAGGCCGACCACGATCAGCGCGACCGACACCCACCCCTGACGCGGCATCCGTTTGCGGAAGACCAGCCCGGAGACGAGCAGCGCGAACGGCAGCTCGAGGACGAAGATCGGCTGGACGACGGCCAGCGGCCCGGTGACCAGGGCCAGGGCCTGGAACAGCGCCGCGAAGATCACACCGAGTATGCCCCCGAACCAGACCGGCGTGCGCAGCAGGTCGAGCATCAGCCGCAGGCGGTAGCCGTTGGACTGAGGGACGATCAGCGCGGCCTGCCGCTGCAGCACGGTGCCCACGGCGTTGCTCACGGCGGCGAGCACGGCGAAGAGCACGGACAGCACGGCCAACGGCGTCAGTGTCATGGTCGCCCCCGCTCGGTTCGTGTCTGCGATGCTACCGGCCACCTCCCGGCATCGCCGTCAGCTCGGCGGTGGCACCGACACGACCACGGCCGGTGCAGGCGCTCGCCCTGGCCGGGGCGACCCTGCTCGCGGCCCGCTGTGCATGGGAGAGGGGTCAGCTCTTCTGTTCCTCGGAGCGTTCCGCCGGATCCAGAGCCGCCTCGGCCACGGGCAGCAGTTCGCCGACCGGATCCGGTTCGCCGGTCACGCCGACCGCCTCGGCGTCGAGGCTGTCCTCCGCCTCGGGCGGGGAGATCCGGGAGGCTCCGATGGGGTTCTCCGGCGCCGGCTTGTCGCGGGTGGCGATGAGGTAGCCGACCGCGATCAGGAAGCAGATCACCGAGGTCCAGTCGTTCAGCCGCAGGCCCAGGATGCGGTTGGCGTGGTCGTCGCGCAGCGCCTCGATCCACGCCCGGCCCACCGTGTAGGAGGCGCCGTACAGGGCGAACAGCCGTCCGGAGTGGAAGCTCCAGCGCCGGTCGGCCCACAGCAGCAGGGCCACGCAGCCCAGGTCCCACAGCGACTCGTAGAGGAAGGTGGGCTGGTAGAGCGCCGCGTTCGGGGTCGCCAGCGGGCGGTGCGCGGGGTCGATCAGCAGGCCCCAGGGCATCTTCGTCGGGTCCCCGTAGAGCTCCTGGTTGAAGTAGTTGCCCCAGCGCCCGATGGCCTGCGCCAGGATCAGGCCCGGCGCGAGCGCGTCCGCGAAGCCCGACAGCGGAACGCCCTTCTTGCGGCAGCCGATCCACGCGCCGACCGCGCCGAGGGCCACCGCGCCCCAGATGCCCAGGCCGCCGTCCCAGATGTAGAGGGCGCGGATGGGCTGCTCACCGGCCTTGAAGTAGAGCTCCGGGTCGGTGATGACGTTGTAGAGACGACCACCGACGATGCCGAAGGGCACCGCCCACAGGGTGATGTCGAGAACGTCCTCCGGGTTGCCGCCGAGCCTGACCCACCGGCGCCGGGTCAGCCACAGGGCGGCTGCGATGCCCGCGAGGATGCAGAGCGCATAGGCACGGATCGGAATGATTCCGATATGCCAGACGCCCTGCGAGGGGCTGGGGATGTATGCGAGGAACATCAGGCGGGCCGTTTCCCTTGCGGACGCGCGGGCTGGTCGACCCGCTTATGCGCGGCCAACACTACAACGGCCCCATGGCGTCTCCACCAGTACTTCTGCAGCCGCGCGTCCCGGAGTCCCGGACTTGACAGCAGGCACGACCGGGCTATATTTAACCCAGAGGTTAATTAGCTAGGTGGTTAAATACCGTGGAAGCCCACCAGGATCCGGCTCAGCAGCAGCTCACCAATGTCTTCGCGGCCCTCGCGGACCCGACCAGGCGCGCGATCCTCGCGCGGCTGGCAACCGGGGAGGCGACGGTCACCGAGTTGGCCGAGCCGTTCTCGATGAGCCTGCCTGCGATCTCCAAGCATCTGAAGGTGCTGGAACGCGCCGGGCTGATCACCAGGGGCCGCTCCGCCCAGTGGCGGCCCTGCCGACTCGAAGCCGAGCCGCTGGGTGACGCCTCTGCTTGGCTGGAGCGGTACCGCCGGCTCTGGGAGCACAGCTTCGACCACCTCGCCGAGCACCTTCGGGAGCTCCAGCCCCCGAAGACACCGCAGGAAGGAACGACACCATGAGCGAGAGCTTCACCATCACCCGGGTCTTCGACGCGCCGCGAGAGCTGGTCTTCGCAGCGTGGACGGAGCCCGCGCAGTTCGCGCGCTGGTTCGGCGGCGAGGCCGACGTCCCGGTGGAGACCGTGACCCTGGACGTCCGCCCCGGCGGCGCGTGGAGGGCCCTGATGCACCTCACCGACCCCCAGCCGATGGTGCTCGACTTCCACGGCGAGTTCACCGAGGTCGTGGCGCCCGAGCGGCTGGTCTTCACCCTGCTCAACCCCATGGCCCCGGACGACCCCACCGCCGAGGTGATCACGGTGACCCTGACCGATCTCGGCGGCAAGACCGAGATGTTCTTCGAGCAGGGCGACAACCTCACCGCGGAGGAGTACGTCAGGACCAAGGAGGGGTGGATAGGCTTCTTCGACCGTCTCGCCGAAGGCCTGGCGCAGCGCTGACCCGTCAGGGAAGGAGAGGTCAGCGGTTGTCGACGACCCGGCGGATCTTGCCGACGGAGCGCTCCAGGGTCTCCGGGTCGACCACCGCGACCTCGACGCTGACACCGATTCCGTCCTTGATCCCCTGTCGGATCGCGGCCTCGGCCCGCGTCCGCTGCCCGCCGTCCGCGCCCGGCCTTGCCTCGACCCGGACCATGAGCCGGTCCAACCGGCCCTCGCGGCTCAGCTCCAGCTGGAAGTGGGGGGCGACGCCGGGCACGGACAGCACGATCTCCTCCACCTGGGAGGGGAACAGGTTCACCCCGCGCACGATCAGCATCTCGTCGCAGCGCCCGGTGATCTTCTCCATCCGGCGGAAGGCGGGGCGGGCGGTGCCCGGCAGCAGCCGGGTCAGGTCGCGGGTGCGGTAGCGGATCACCGGCATCGCCTCC
>Ga0302311_10004403_pt1 | contig 15200 bp, 17 predicted proteins | sample III_Palsa_N1_3_FD_200449 | JGI IMG/M metagenome (GOLD analysis project Ga0302311, IMG submission 200449) | Peat permafrost microbial communities from Stordalen Mire near Abisko, Sweden - III_Palsa_N1_3 | ecosystem: Environmental > Terrestrial > Soil > Palsa > Peat permafrost | place: Sweden... | reverse complement strand
GTCAGCAGAAGCAGCAGCGCTCTCAAGGTTGCGGCGCGAAATCCTGATCGATGAACGGCCCCTCCATGCTGGTCGGCACTTTGATGTGCACCGGTCCCTGGCCGGTTGCCTGGTGGCAGGTATTGCAACTGTTGGTGAGGTCTGCGTAGGCGGCGTCGAATGCCACCCCGTTTTTGGCCTTGATCGCCGCTTCAAGTTTGGCGAGCTGATCGGAACTGGACGACGCGATCAGTCCCGGCAGATCGAGGGTGCGGTAGACCGGGGTATTTGTGCCGACCTTGGTAAGTGCCTCCGCCAGGTTCTTGCGCTCATATTCGGCGTAGGCCCAGTTGCCTTGTTCGCGCGCGATCCACAGCTTGATATGCCGCGGCTGCACCAGCGTAGTCATCAAATCGCCTACGCCCGGATGATAGGCCGGTGTAGCATTATTGCTCCGCGCCGGCAGCGCCAGGGCGAGAGCCAGCCCGACCCAGATAAATCGTCTCATGATTTCCCCCAAACCAGAATTGACAAAAGTTTTTTGTTTCTTTTTTTCAAAAAAGAAAACTTGTTGTTTTTACTTTCGTTTCAGGAAGCAAGAAACTTCTTTTTTGAAAAAAAGAAGCAAAAAACTTTTGTCAATTGTTTTCCCTCCGATATGGCGAGAGCTCAGCCAAATCCCGAATTTGAGCGTCAACTGCGGCACGTTCGCTATTCAAATACTGCGCGACCGCCGCGCTGAGACCCTTGTGGGCAATCCAATGCGCGGAGTAAGTGGGCACCGGTAGGTAGCCGCGCTGGATCTTGTGCTCGCCCTGGGCACCCGCTTCAACCCGGGCCAGGCCGTGCTCCAACGCGAAGTCGATCGCGCGATAATAGCATAATTCGAAATGCAGAAAAGGATATTCACCACGCGCGCCCCAGTTGCGGCCGTAGAGCGTGTCCGCGCCCACCAGATTAAGCGCACCTGCGACCGGCACGCCGTCTGCGAACGCCATCATCAGTACTACGCGATCGCCTAGCAGCGAAGCGATCAGCGGGAAAAAGCCGCGCTTCAAATAGGCCGAACCCCACTTGCGGTCGACCGTCGAACGATAGAAACGGTAGAACGCGTCCCAGTGTGCGGATTTGATATCTCCCCCCCGCAGCGTGCGAATTTCTAGCCCCAGCAACTGCACCTTGCTGCGCTCGTGGCGGATCGATTTGCGCTTGCGCGACGCGAGCGCGCCGAGAAACTCGTCGAAATCGCGCCAGCCCTGGTTCTGCCAGTGAAACTGCACCCCGGTGCGCTGCAACCAGCCAATGCGGCCGAATTCCTCCCATTCCGCCGCGCTGCAGAACGTCACATGCACCGACGAATGCTGAAACTCTTGGCAAATTTCAGTCAACCCATGCGCCAGCGGGCCAAGCTCCACCCCCGGACGACGCAGCAGCCGCGGTCCCGGCACCGGAGTGAACGGCACCGCAATCTGCAATTTTGGATAATAATGCTCGCCGGCGCGGTCGAGCGCCTGCGCCCAGGCATGATCGAACACGTACTCGCCGTACGAGTGGGTCTTTTCGTAGAGCGGCACGACCGCCGCGATCTTGCCATCGGCATGGCGGATCGCCGCGTGCCAGGGAATCCAACCCGCACCGCGCCCGGTAGACCCGCTGTCTTCGATCGCCGACAGAAATTCATGGCTGACGAACGGGTTGGCGGCGCCGGCGCAAAGATTCCAGTCGCCTGCCGGAATTTCGCCGATCGCATTGTGCAATGTCAGCGCAAGCTGGGCCGGCATCGGATCAGCCGATCTCGAACACGCCCTCGACTTCGACCGTCGCGTCGGCGGGAAGGCTGGCCACGCCCACGGTGCTGCGCGCATGGCGGCCGGCCTCGCCGAACACCGCCACCGCGAGATCGGAAGCGCCGTTCATCACCAGCGCGTGATCGCGGAAATCCGCTGGCGCTGCGATAAATCCGCCCAGCCGCACCACGCGGCGTACCCGGTTGAGGTCGCCCTCGCAGGCGGCGGAGAGTTGCGCCAGCAGATTGATGAAGCAGAGCTGGGCCGCGGTCTGCGCCCCGTCGACCGCGATATCTACAGTCACCTTGCCGGTGTAGGCGACCTTGCCATCCCGCGCCGGAAGCTGGCCCGAGACGAACACCAGATCGCCGCTGCGCACGAACGGCAGATAATTGGCGAGCGGCGCCATCGGCGCGGGCAGGGTGATCCCCAACTCCGCCAGGCGGTGCGTAATCTCGCTCGACATCGTGGTCCTCCGGTTACCTCACCAGCTTCAGACTCTGCCTGCGCGCCTGCGGCAAATCCAGAGGCAATAGCGGCGTCGGCTCGGGTGCGGCTTCGGCTTCTACCACGGGCTGTTCGGTCTTGCCCAGATAGCTGGCCGCGAGGTTGCGGAACAGGTAGTCGACCAGGGAGCTGGCCTGCGGCACCGAGGCGTCGCCCTCGACGCTGCCGGCGGTGCCGAATTTGGTGCCGGTGAAGGCGTTGGTAAAGCGCGCCAGCGGCACGCCGTGCTGCAGCCCAAGGCTCACCGCGATCGCAAAACAGTCCATCAGGCCGCGGAAAGCAGCGCTTTCCTTGTTGAGCGCGACGAAAATCTCGCCCAGCCGGCCGTCCTCGTATTCGCCGGTGCGGAGATAGAGCTTGTGCCCGCCGACCGCGGCCTTCTGGGTGTACCCGCGCCGGCGCGGCGGCAGTTCTTCCAGGCCCGCCCGGCCCATCGGCGGCGGCGCGGTTTCAGGGCGTTCGGGCAGCACTTGAATATAAGGTGCGACCCGCTCGAGCATCGCGACGTAAGCCGGCGCGCGAGCTTGCGGGAATGGATTTTCGCCCAGCAGGGCGGCGGCCAGCGCGGCCTCGGGCGTAATTTCGCGTGCTGCCAGCCAGGCTTGGGCGGCAGCGGTAAGGCTGCCGTCTTCCCGCACCGGCGAAAAAGCCGGCGCAATGCCGCCGGTTTCCACGCCCAGCAGCGCATCCACCGGCCCCGCCTCGAAGATCGCGGTGGTCCCGGCATAGCGCGACTCGGATCGCGCGGCGTGCGCGGCGTGGGCGGCGCGGGCAAGACTGGGCAGAATGCAGACCGGCGGACGCGGCCAGTCGGCGGGATAGAGCTTACCCAGCCGCCCCAGCTGCGACGGTGCGTGATCGGCATGATGGCGCAGCAGCGTGGCAAGGCAGGCGGCGATGTCGCGCGCGTCGTCGCTGTCGTACGCCAGTCCCAGGCGGGCGAACATGCCAGCCATATCGGCTACGCAAATCGCGAGCCGGGTCGCCGCGGGCGAGTGCAACGCCAGCGCGAGCGCTACCAGTTCGACAGTTTCGATGTAGGACTCGGTATCAAAACCGCTGGATGGATCGACGAACGCGGCCAGATTGATGACGTAGCCCGGCTGTTCGGTCGGTTCGCCGCGCCACAAGGCTACGGCGGGCGCGGCGCGGCGCAACAACAGCAACCGGTGCAGCGCGCCACCGATGGCGGGATCGAGACCGGCGCGACGCGCTGCCTCGACGATCGGCCGGAATAACGATTCGGCCAGATCGGGCAGGACCAGCTCGCTGCAGGCGCCGGTAGCGGGCGCGAGCGCCGCCAGCGCCCGCGCCGCGTCATTGTCCCATGCGGCGGGAAGCGTGACCAGTGTGGGAGCCTGGTCGGGGTCGGCGCCGGCCGCGACGGTGCGCAGCCTTACACCTTGCCAATTGCGATGTTTGCTCATGCTGGCGATCTTAGCACCCGGCAGGCCGGCATAAACCAGATTTTGTGGCCTTACCGTTCAAAGCCCACAGAATCTTGTGGAGCATCCGGTGGATGATGCGGGGGATGGAACTGGGCAAACCGGGGATAACTGCGCCATTCGCTGCATTGCAAAATCCGGGCGCAATTCCGTCACCGGGGCGATGGACCAACCGAGGATAGATAGCTATATGTTTTCGCATGAGCATAGGCACGACACTCTTCACGCTATTCAGCGGCCGCCTGGTTGGGCAAGACGCCCAGGGCAACCGCTATTACGAGGAAAAGAAGGCCCGTCCCGGGTTACGGCAGCGACGGTGGGTGATCTACGACGGTGAGGTCGAAGCCAGCCGGGTCCCGGCGGAATGGCATTCGTGGCTGCATTACACCACCGCGGCGCCGCTCTCCGAGCAGGGGCGCCGTCCGTGGCAAAAGCCGCATTTGGCCAATCTTACCGGTACGCCCGCCGCGTTCCACCCCCCCAAGACCACCACAACCGGCGAGTACGAAGCCTGGACACCGAATTCCTGATGTCCCGCTCAGCGAAATCAGGAGCCTGATCCAGAGATGGCGCGGCATAGTTTCGCCGAAGTCGGGGCAGGGGCTGCCGTGCTCGCGCTCGCGGCGGGTTTCGTCATTTTCGCGCTCGGCAACACCGGCACCAAGGCGACGCCGAGCTACAAGCTGTTTGCGCGGTTCGACGACGTCGGCGGGCTCGCGCCGGGCTCCGACGTGCGGATGGCCGGGGTCAAGATCGGCCAGGTCGACAAGGTCTACCTCGATCCCAAGTCCTATCAGGCGGTGGTGAGTTTTTCGGTCAACGATGACGTGAAACTGGCCACCGACTCCTCAGCCGAAATCGCCACCAGTTCGCTGTTGGGCGGCGCGTCGCTGGTGATCGAGGAAGGCGGCGCTGCCGACAATCTGCAGAACGGCCAGACCATGACGGTGACCCAATCGGCGGTGAATATCGAGGATTTGCTGGGCAAGTTCATCTTCAACGTCGGCAGTCTGGCGACCGCGAGCGAACAGCAGATGAAGGCGGATCAGGCGCGCGATAAGGGGGCCGACACCGGTAAGCCCACGGCGCCGGCCGCCGGCGGTGCCAGCCTAAGCCCGTGACTTTGCTGCCCGAGTCCTGGCCCGGGGCGGACGGCGAAACGGTTTCCTGCCGGGACAAATTGCGGGTTCTGGCGGCCAACCACAGGGAACTCGCCGGCGTGATGCAGGATGCATTCGAGGACGCGTTGCTGATGGGGGTCGACGAAGCGGCGATGCGGCGGATTCTGATCGAGCTCGTGCAGCAGATGAAACCGCCGGAAAATTCATGACCCGCTCCGCCGCAAATCTTCTGGCAGCCGGCTTTCTGCTGGGTTCGGCCCAGCTGGCAGAGGCCCAGGCACCGGCGCCGGCCGCGGTGGTGGCCCCGGTTCCGGTAACTTCCGCGCCGCTATCACCCGTGACACCGGCAAGCCCGACCCCGGTAAGCCCAGCGCCGGCTAGCCCCGCTTCGTCAAACCCAACTTCGCCCGGGGCCGCCGTCGCGCCCGGCGGCACCAGCCCGGCGACACCGCCGGCGCCCAGCATTCCCCAGCCGCCCGGACCTGCGCCCGACGTATGGATGCCAGCCGGGACCGCCGAGCTGCGCGTAATGAACAAGGTCGATTCGCACCCGCAAACCCTGATGCTGCAGGTTGGGCAGCAGGCGGTCTACGGCAGCCTCACGATCAGCCTGCGCTCCTGCCTGGCGCGTCCGATCGACCAGATCCAGGATTGGGCGGCATATCTCGACATCGCGGACAGCCACCAGGACGAACCGAGCTTCCACGGCTGGATGCTGGCGAACGAGCCCTGGATCGGCATGCTGGAGCATCCGGTTTACGACGTCCGTCTGGTCGCCTGCCACTAACCGGTTTGCGGTTTGCTGCTTGAGTCTACTGCGGTCCGCCGGGCGGCGCGCCGCCTGGCCCACCCGGACCGCCGGGTCCGCCGCCGGCCTTGGGCACAGGTGCTGCGCCAGTTATGGTCTGACCATTATCGAATTTCACCGAAATCAGCGATCCGCCGTTGCCAACCTTGGGATCGCGCACCGGATGGTAGATCACGGTAAGCCCCGATCCGATCACGAGCGACGCGCGCGAATATCCGTTGCGCACCAGCTGTGCCGGCGCGCCCGCCTCGAAGCCCCATTTGACCCCGTTAGCGGCCTTGATCCACAGCCAGCTATGTGGGTTGGTCCACTCCACTACATACAAGGTGCCATGGATCGTGCTGGTCTTCGACATGTCGAACTGGGCAAACGAATGGTGCGCGGCAGCCGGCTGGGCCAGCCACGCGGCGCCGGCGAGCAGTGCGATCGCTGCGGAAAGTCGGGACAAACGGGACACTAATTCCTCCACTCTGACGTCGTTTTGATTTGGGGCCTAGATCTTGGTCGGTTGCCCAGGGCGGAATGATTCAGCGCGACCGGTAGATTTAATCAAGCAGGATTTTAGCAATCTGCTTCAGCAGCTGCGTTTTCGCACCTGCGTCCCGCCTGCGGATGGCCGTTGGGAGCACGGAATAAGCCGCAGGATCAGTGAGTTTTGCGGCACAGCGAGTCCGTTAGGCGGCCGCCGCCGGGGTTTTTCAGGGTTGCGCTGGCGGCGCGAACCCACTAGGAAGACGCCGCGTCCGATCGAACCGCGCCGGCGCTGCCGTAGCTCAGTGGTAGAGCACTCCCTTGGTAAGGGAGAGGTCGAGAGTTCAATCCTCTCTGGCAGCACCATTTAAATCAATAGGTTATCGGAATTTCTCATATTTCTCGGCGATCCCGCGCTCGTCCACTTGGACGAGAATGCCGCCGTGAACGAGCTTGAGCGATGTGGCTCATCTTTGGACCTACTCGCGCGTTAAGCGAGGCGATCCCGCACGTCGAGGCAGTCGTTGTGCAGCCGGTCCTCTCTCCTTAGATTGGGTCATCGTGTACAGAAGACATGCCTCGCTCGCGGTTCGCTATGCCGATCAACAGTCGGAGCGCGCGCCGCTGGAAAATCCGGATCAAGTGCTGGGCGTGGTCGGCTACGGCACGGTACGGCCCAGCGCATTGCCGGCGGCCTGCCCATTCATCGCGGCACCGCTGGTGCCTCTTTCCGGCTCGGCGGTGGTCGAAATCTGGACTGCCAGTTCGCAAACCCGGCCCTGCCAGTTTGGTCCCGTCATCGGTGCCTGCAGCGACGAGGTAGTTTTCGGTATAATTCAGTTGGAGGAAAGCGCACAGGTGCCCCTGGAGGCCGCCGTTGAAAAAGCCCACCTCGATATTTTCGCCTTCCTGTCGCACACCGGGTTCGGCGAGCCAATCCGCTTCTGGACCTATCTCGCGGCGATTACCGCGGATGAGCAGGGTCTGGAGCGTTACCGGCGCTTCAACATCGGCCGCCATCGCGCTTTCCTGGCAATGCTGCGCCAGCCCGTGCCGCCAGCAGCGAGCTGCGTGGGTGCACATCACGGCACATCGATGATCTACTTTCTGGCGGCGCGCGAACCAGCAAAACCGATCGAAAACCCGCGCCAGACGAGCGCCTATGCTTACCCACCGCTCTACGGCCCCAGCAGCCCGAGTTTTTCACGCGCCGCAGTGCATGGCGAGGATGCTGCCGGGACGCTGTTCATCTCCGGCACCGCGAGCATCGTCGGGCATGAGACTCGCCATCACGGCAATTTGCACGGCCAGATCGCCGAGACCCTCGAAAATCTCCAGGCTCTCATCACCCAGGCAGCGCCGGCCCTGGCACAGGGCCGGCCTGAGGATTGGGCGTTGAAAATCTATCTCCGCGACCCGCTCTATCATGCGGCCGCCGAGCCGGCGATCACCGCGATGTTTGGCGCCGCAAGCCAGCGCCTTTATTTGCACGCCGAAATCTGTCGGCCCGATCTGCTGATTGAGATCGAAGCTCTGCATCATGCCAGGGTGCCGGCTTAGAGGGTGTTATGAACTTGCTGGGGTGACGCGTAAGGATGCCAGAGAGGACAGAGAAATTTGTTCTTTTTGTGAACAAAAAGAACCAAAAAAACTTTGTTACTTGTGTGTATCGGGACCGGTGCCCCTGCAATCCCCCGGCCGGTACAGCCGGCGGATGGCAGGGGCACGAACCGTGCCCCAAACAAGTGACAAAGTTTTTTTTGGTTCTTTTTTGTTCACAAAAAAGAACATTTGGTCTTTTCCATAATCATAAATTAATCAAAGACTTAAAGTTCATAACACCCTCTAGCAGACTGCGCTCGAAATCGAAATAAATAGGTGAAAGTGCAGGAACAATCTTCTTTTTGGGAACAAAAAGAAGCAAAAAAACTTTGTCAATTATAGTTGTGACGGACACGCCCGCAGATTGCGGCGCATTACGATCAGGATCCGGGTTTTCGGCCAGAATAATGATGAAACAAATCGAGATAACTCTTGCAGCTCACGCTTTCAAAGCCGCCATCATTCAATACCTGCACGATCGCGTCGGGCGGTAGGTAGTCCAAAATGCTTCGCCAATGATATTGCATCAATACCCGTGCCCGGCGGTCGCGCGCCATCAGCAAGCACAGCAGCGGCACCACAAAGCCGATGAACCCGCCCGCCAGAGCACGCAACAGCCTGCCGCGCGGCGCGCTGACTTCCAACAGCACAATGCTGCCGCCCGGGCGCAGAACTCGCATGGCCTCGGCAAGTGCCGTGCCGAGATCCGCGACATGTCGCAGCGCGTAGCCCATGATCAGGAAATCGGCGATGCCGGACGCCAGCGGCAGTGCCTCGGCGCTGGCCTGGATCAGGGGAATACCGAGATTGCGTTGCGCAATCATGAGCATCGCTTCGCTGACATCAACCCCGATAACCGCCCGGCGCTCACCGGTGAGGGCCAGCGCTTCGCGCGCCAGCAGGCCGGTACCGGTGGCGACATCCACCACCAGCACACCCGGCCGCACACCGGCTCGGCGCAGGCAAAAGCGGCGGTACCAGCCGCCGGAGCCCAGCGAGAAAATCCGGTTCACCAGATCGTAATGCTGCGCCGAGCGGTTGAACAGGTCACGCATGGTGGATTGGCGCCGCGCCGGGTCGGCGTAATACCGGTCTACCAGGACTCGGGAGTCCGGCTCATCCTTGCAATCATCGGCGTTGGACATGATCGCGGACCTGTGGCTTATTTCGGCTGAGCCATTCTTCGGTGGATACGGCGTTCTGGTCAAATTCCGTACCCCGCGCATTGGTCTAGGTAAGGAGTTTCCCCGTGGCACAGCTGCAGCCGGGCCTGGTTTCGTCCGTGCCCCCCGATTCCGCTGCACAAGATTGCGACGTGCTGGTGATCGGCGGCGGTCCCGCCGGATCGAGTGTTGCAGCACTTCTGGCCGAGCGCGGCCGGCGCGTGATTCTGATCGAAAAGGACAAACATCCGCGTTTTCATATCGGCGAGTCGCTGCTGCCGCATAATCTGCCACTGCTCGACCGGCTCGGCGTACGCGCGCAAATCGAGACCACCGCGATGCACAAACATGGCATCGAATTCGTCTCCCCCTTTCACGGTAAAAGCGTGCGCTACGAATTCGCCAAAGCCTGGGACAAGCGCTTTCCCTACGCCTTCCAGGTCCGCCGCTCCAGCTTCGACCATATTCTGCTGCAAAATGCCGCCGCCAAGGGCGCGGAAGTGATCGAGGAATGCCGCGTCACCTCGGTCGCATTTCCGGAGAACGACACGCCTTGCGTCACGGCTCGCGGCAAGGATGGCGAAAGCCGGGAATGGCGCGCCGCCTTCATCGTCGATGCCTCGGGCCGCGACACGCTGCTCGCTTCGCAAATCGGCGCGAAGGAGCGTAACCCGCGCAACGACAGCGCCGCCATTTTCGGTCATTTTTCCGGCGCGCGACGGCTGGAAGGGCAAGCCGCGGGCAATATCACCATCGCCTGGTTCGATCATGGCTGGTTCTGGTTTATTCCACTCTCGGATGGCACAACCAGCATCGGCGCCGTCTGCCCGGCTGCCTTCTTCAAGAATCGCGGCACGGATCTTAGCAGCTTCTTCATGCGCCTCATCGCCTCATCACCCGAAATTGCAGATCGGCTGAAAGATGCAACGTTGGTCGGCGACGTTGTCGCAACCGGCAATTATTCCTATATGGCCACCACTACCAGTGGGCGCAATTTCATCATGGCCGGCGATGCCTGCGCCTTCATCGACCCGGTCTTCTCCACCGGCGTCTATCTCGCCATGAAGACCGGCTTCTGGGCCGCCGATGCGGTCGATGCCTGCCTGCGCGCGCCGCAAAAAGCGCCCGGTATCTTGCGCCGCTACGACACGAAAATGAGCCGGGCCCTGGGCGCCTTCACCTGGTTCATCTACCGCATCCGCGAGCCCGCCATGCGAAATTTATTCATGTCGCCGCGCAATTGGTTCCGCATGGAAGAGGCGGTGCTTTCGCTGCTCGCCGGCGGCATTTTCGAGGGGTGGTCGATCCGGCTGAGGCTCTATATGTTCAGGGGGATCTATTACATCACCAAATTCTCGCATTTGCGGTTCCGCTTGGCGCGCGCCAAGAATAGCGTCGCCGCAAGCGCACCAAGCGAGGTAAGTTGAAGCGGAAGAGAAGTCTTCTTTTTGTGAACAAAAAGAAGCAAAAAAACTTTATCACTTTGGTATTTGCGCGTACCGGCTTGGCAACGGAGGGCTCCGGCCAAATTGAACAAAAGGTTTTTGCTTCTTTTTTTCAAAAAAGAAGACTTTTTCCTTCGCTGCCACTTATTGCTTGCTGACGTGGCGTCGCACACTCATCTCGTCCTCATACCCAGCTATAATACCGGCCCCGGGCTCGCTCTAACCGTTGCGCAGGCATTGCGGCATTGGCAACCCGTCTGGGTCGTCATCGACGGCAGCACCGACCGCAGCGACACAGAATTATCGCATGGCGCCGGCCTGCGGATCATCCACCGTGCGCACAATGGCGGCAAGGGAGCGGCAGTGCTCGATGGCCTGCGTGCCGCCGGCGCGGCAGGCTTCACGCACGTGCTGGTGATGGATGCGGATGGCCAGCACCCGGACGGCGAAATCGCCAACTTCATGGAAATTTCACAACAAAACCCGGCGGCGATGATCCTCGGCCAGCCGATATTCGACGCCACCGCCCCCCGCATTCGAATCCTCGGCCGGCGCATCTCCAACGTGCTGGCGCGGCTGGAGACCACGCAAAATATCGGGGACGCGCTGTTCGGCTTCCGGATTTATCCCTTGGCAGCCCTGCTCGCGACCATGGAGGCGACGCGCCATATGCGCCGTTATGATTTTGACACCGAGGCCGTGGTGCGGCTCTGTTGGCGCGGCATCAATCCCATCAACCGGCCGGTCCCGGTGCGCTACCTTACCAAGGATCAGGGCGGCATCTCGCATTTTCGCTACGGACGCGACAATTTGCGCCTTGCCGCCATGCATTTGCGGCTCATCGCCGAAGCCTTGTTCAGGCCATGGCGCCGTTGATCGAGATGATCTGCGCGGAAATGTAGCTGGCCCGCTCGGATGCCAGAAACGCCACCAGATCGGCCACCTCTTCGGGCTGGCCAGCCCGTTGCATCGGCACCAGTTTCGCGATCGCTTCTTTGGGAAAGATGGTTTCGGTGGCAGGCGTTGCAATAATTCCCGGCGCCACGGTGTTCACGGTAATTCCTCGGCTCGCCAGTTCCAACGCCAGCGCGCGCGTCGCCCCATGCAGTCCGGCTTTCGCCGCCGCATAATTGGCCTGGCCGCGATTCCCCATCACCGCCGCCACCGAGGAGATATTGATGATCCGCCCCCAGCGCGTGCGCAGCATCGGCAGCAACAGCGGCTGCGTGACATTGAAGAAGCCATTGAGCGAAACGTCGATTACGCTGGACCATTGCTCCCTACGCATCCCGGGCATCACCGCATCGTCGTGGATGCCGGCGTTATGCACCAGGATTTGGATCGGACCGGCGTCCAACATCTGGGCCAGCACCGCGCCGGTCTGCACCGCATCGGTGATATCGAAACGAACCGCCTCCGCGGTACCGCCTCCGGCAATGATCGCCGCAGCGATCTCCTCTGCCCGCGCTAGCTTCTCATTCGCATGGACGTAAACATGGTGCCCCCCTGCTGCCAGCGCATGCGCAATTGCACCGCCAATAGCGCCGCTGCCGCCGGTCACCAGTGCGCGGCTCATTGGTTCGCCCCCAAGAGCACCGTGGCACGGCCGCTCAAGAATTGGGTACCATGACCGGTGACCGTGAAATCATAAGACGCGCCGCGCATATTCCGCGCGAGCAGCGTGGCCTCGATCACCAGCGGCCGCGCCGCCGCATCGAGATGCGAGCTGGCCAGCCGCACCTCGCGCAGGCTGACCAGAAAGCCGGGCACCGGCGGGCCGGCCCCCTGCTCGCCAGCGAGCCACCCATGCACCGCCATGGCCTGGGCGGCGATCTCGATGCCGCATGCTGCCCCCAGCGTGCCGTCAGGCCGGCGCAGTGGGTTGTCCAGATCGCCATAACGGTGCGACAGGCAGCGTATCCAATCCGCGTGCCAGTCGAGAACTTCGTCAAGCAAACACATCGCGCCGCTATGTGGGATCATCGCCAGGATTTGCGCCCGGCCCAAGCTGGTCATGCTGCCTTCGCTTCGCCATACGGGGTAATCTCGAGTGCCAGCGTCATATCCGTCAAGTAATCCAGCTTTACCGACGCCGCCACGCTTTGCGCGAAAGCCGAGAGCAGCGGCAGGCTGCGCGCTGCCGGCGTGGATCGCCGCAGTGCCTCCAACCCTGGTGCGGCAGCGGTGGGCGCGCTGGCGCCCGGAAGCAGGTTGGCTTCCAGCCGTGCGAAGGACGCCTTCGTTGCCTTCGGCGAGAGCACGAGCGCTACGCCGAACACCCCGCCGATCGGCCGCACTGCGTCAAGCGGGGCGGGATAGGGCACGTCATAAGCAACCAGCGCCGCGGGCTGGCGGGCTGCGGCGATATGCGCCATCACTTCCAGCAGCCCAGCGGCAAAACTGTCATCATGGCAACACAGGCTGGTCGAGGAGGCCGTAGCCCCGGTGGCAATGCCCCAATATCCCGCCGCCGCGTTATGCACCGAATTATGGAATTTGGTCGGCGACAGCTCACGCCGCTTTGAGGCCAGCGTGTCCAAGATCTCGTGGATGGTCTCGCCGTCGCCGCCCGAAGAGGTGAAAACCGCGGTAATTCCCGCGGGGTCATGCCCCGAGGCGGCAAACGCCTCGGCGGCGACCGCGAGCGCCAATTTCACCATCCTGGGCGCGCGGCGGCGCTCGTTTGCCGGCAGCAGGGCGATCGGCGGCAGGATCTCCGGCCCCGGCGCGTAAGCCTGAAAACCCGCCAACACCGGCACGCTGCGGGTCCAGCCATCAAGCCCAGGGCCGCACAGACCGACACCCTCGACATACGCACGCATCATGCCGCCCGCCCCAGCACCAAGCTGCAATTCACCCCGCCAAACCCAAAGGCGTTGCTCAGCACCCGGTTGATGCGCGCGGGCCTCCCCTCCAGCACATAATTGATGCCAAAATCGGGATCGACCCGGTTGGTATGCGGGCTGCCCGGCATAAACCCATGCTGCAAAGCGAGCGCGCTTACTGCCGCCCCGACCACGCCCGAGGCGCCCAGCGTATGGCCGGTGAATCCCTTGCTGGAGCTGCACGGCACCGCGCCGCCAAACAGGCTGGCAACGGCACAATCCTCCGCCGCGTCACCGGCCAAGGTCGCCGTGCCATGCAGGTTTATATAGTCGATTTCCCCCGGCGCCAGACCTGCATCCGCCAGGGCCAGGTCCATCGCCCGCTTCGCACCTGCGCCTTGCGGATGGGGCAAGGACATATGGTAGGCATCCGAACTCTCGCCGGTGCCGAGCAGCAGGACGGTCTCAGGATCTTGCCGCGGCCCCGGTCGTTCAAGCAGCGCAAATCCCGCCGCCTCACCGATTGAAATACCGTTGCGCGCCGCATCGAAAGGCCGGCATGGGCCCGAGGCCATCACCCCCAGCGCATGGAAGCCAAACAAAGTGGTCGCGCAGAGCGTATCGACGCCGCCCACAATGGCGGCATCACATAGCCCCGCAGCAATCATCCGCGCTGCACTGGCAAACACTTTCGAGGTCGCGGCACAGGCCGTGGAGACGGCAAAAGCCGGGCCCGTGAGACCGAGATAGCTGCGCACAAAACGGCCCAGCGCATAGGTGTTGTGGGTGCGCGCGTAATCGAAGGCCGGCGGCAGCCAGCCGGCCGCATCGCGCTCGCGATAGGCGGTTTCGGTCTGCAATATGCCGGATGTGCTGGTGCCGACAAAAACGCCGATGCGCGTGGCACCGTAACGCGCTTTCGCCGCCGCCACCGACGCGGAAAAACCGTCCAGCGCCAGCGCCTGCGCGGCCAGCCGGTTGTTGCGGCAATCGAAACCGGCCCATTCACCGGCGAACCCCTGCGCCGCAAGCCCCGCAACCTCACCGGCATAGGCATCCAGCGGCAGGGTATCGAAACTGCACGGGGCAAGGCCGCTGCGCCCCGCGCGCAAAGCTGCAAGCGTTGCCGCGCGCCCGGCGCCCAGGCAGGTAACCAGCGAAAAATTGCTGAGCGCGAGCGGGGTCACGGCAAGGCCTCGAGTCGCGTCAGCTTCTGCCTGAGGCTTTCCGCCTCGCGCGCGATGTGCTCCTCGTAACGGGCCTGGAATAGCGCGCGCGCGCCGGAAAATTTGCGGCCGCCGGTGCAGCGGGTGCGGGCCGCGGCGTAGCGGGCGACAAAATGGCGCATATTCGCACGCAGGTCGGTATAGCGCGGGATCGCAAAAATGCGCTCGAAGCGGAAGCGATACGGTCCCCAAAAGGGGTTGTCGTAAAAGATCAGCCGCAGCCTGTTCACATCATAAACATCATTCTCCGCGATTGCCGGCCCGGCGGCGGCCAGCGCGCCCGGCGCCGTCGGCAGTGTGCCGCTGGCAAGCAAGGCGTGTCTGACTGACGCATCGTTATACAAAGCCTGTGCATCCTCCATCGGCAGATCATTCGCTCGCAGCATCAAATCCACAAAGGTGTTCTTCGGCACCGGAAATTTGAAGGCGGCGAGGACTGCCCATCGCCCGATCGGCCATGGTTTCCAAACCCCCGCCACCGCCAGTGCATTATGCGCCACATGCACGCAATTATCGTTGAAAAGATTCCAGCGATAGATCTGCTCGCCCTTGCGGTAGGGCAGATTGAGGCCATTGAGAAATTCCACCATCGCGCCGATACGCGCCCGGTCAAGCGGGATCCGGGCCCGAAACGTATCGCGGCCGAATTGCGCGCCATAATCCGTCGCCACCGAAATCTCATACTTGTAATCGTGGTCGCTCATCCCGGCCGGCTTGTCGCGGAAGAATTCCTCGTGGAACTCCACGCCATCGAGAAACCCGATCGCCTTGGCCTGGGCCTGGGTGCGCTCGTAGGCCGCGCGCGTGAGCCGCTCGCCCGG
>Ga0302311_10004400_pt1 | contig 15203 bp, 11 predicted proteins | sample III_Palsa_N1_3_FD_200449 | JGI IMG/M metagenome (GOLD analysis project Ga0302311, IMG submission 200449) | Peat permafrost microbial communities from Stordalen Mire near Abisko, Sweden - III_Palsa_N1_3 | ecosystem: Environmental > Terrestrial > Soil > Palsa > Peat permafrost | place: Sweden... | reverse complement strand
TACGGTCTGGGTTTTGTCGTCGTCTGCCTCACCGGTCAGCTTGGAGACGCCGAAGTCGAGCAGCTTGACCTCGCCCGTTTCACTCACCAATACGTTGGAGGGCTTGAGGTCGCGGTGCACGATCTGCTCGCGGTGGGCGGCGTAGACCGCTTCGCAGACGGCGCAGATCAGTTCCAGTCTTTGCTGTAGCGAAAGGGCCTGCTGCTCGCACCACTGATCGATGGGCAGGCCATCGACCCGCTCCATTACCAGATAAGGGCGGCCATCGGCGGCGGCGCCGGCGTCGAGCAGACGGGCGATGTTGGGATGCGACAGCCGGGCCAGGATGCGGCGTTCGCGCAGGAAGCGGCTGAGCACGGCTTGCGTATCGATGCCGCGCTTCAACAGCTTGAGCGCCACGCGCTGCTCGTAGCTGCCGTCGGCCCGCTCGGCCGCATAGACCTCGCCCATGCCGCCGGAGCCGAGCAAGGTGTCGATACGCCAGGTGCCGAGTACTGCGCCGTGGGCCAGGGATTGCCCGGGGTCTTCGGCTGAGCTGATGCCTATGGGCCGGTCGAGCACTGCGTTCCCGGCTTCGCCGGCGCTGATCAGGGCTTCGATCTCGGCGCGCAATTCCCTGGGGCAGTGCCGATCGAGAAAGCGCGGCCGCTCGCCAGGCGCAAGCTCAAGCGCCTCGGGCAGCAAGGCTTCGATCCGCTCCCACTGTTCCCCGGTCAGTGCCATCCGCGAGCCTCAATTGCGCCATGCCCAGGCTTGGTTGTTCCCTGCATATCGACGCCCCCTTATCCCGCACCCAGCTTTTGCAACAGGGCTGAGGCTTGACCGACTGCCTTGTCGTCCGCAATCGACTGGCGCCGCAGTTGTGCCTGGGCATCCTTCAGATCGGCACTGGCGGCGTCGTCGCGGCCCGCCTCGGCCTCGAGCTGTCCGCGCAGCAGCAGGGCCTGACCCAGCCGGTCGAGAAGAGAGAATCCGGCGCGGTCGCTGATCGCCTGGTCGAGCAGGGCGAGGGCTTCCTGCCTGGAGGCGGGGGTATCAGCGGCGGCCAGCGCACGCGCCAGGTCGGCGGCGCGCTGGGCCCATTGCACACTGGTCCTGGGGTACTTCGTTTCGGTCAGTGCCAGGGATCTGCGGCGCAATGCAGTGACCTCCAGCCCATCGCCGTCCTCCTGTTCCAGGACGTCCGCCAGGGCGTCGAGGATCGGGCAGTTGTTATAGTCGTCCGGCCCCATGATCCGGCTCAAATTTTCCAGAGCCTGGCGCTGGAACGTTTCCGCTTCCTTCAATTTTCCCTGCGCCCGCAAAGCCCGCGCCCAATCGCTGCCGGTCACCCAGGTAGCGCCGTCATCGTCGCCAAGGCGCTTGCGCTGCGCATCGTAGGCCTGCCGCAGCTCGGCTTCGGCCTGGTCCGCCTGACCCATGTCGAGGTGCAAGCGCCCCAGGCCTTTGATCAGTCCGGCGCGATCGGAATCGTTACCTTCGGGCATGGCGGAAAGGGCCTCGCGCAAGGTCTGTTGTGCTTCTTCGAAGCGCCCCAAGTCGGTGTAAACGGTGCCCAGGTGCGACAGTTGTACAAAAAGCCTGTGATGCCTGGGCCCGAGTGTCGCACGATCCAGTTCGATGGCGCGCCGAAACAATTTTTCGGCCTCTTCCGGCCTGCCATTGCGCGCGTCGACGAGGGCCAGGTTGCCCAGGGAACCGACGAGCCGAATCGAATCCGGGCCGAAGACCCGTTCCAGGCGGCGGAGCTGCTCGCGCAACAAGGCATCGGCTTCCGTGTCGCGCCACTCCGACTCGTAGGCCGCGCCGAGCCTATCCAGTACCGACAGTGTTTCAGGATCGTCGGGACCCAGCCGCGCCTCGAAGATGCGCCTGGCGTCCGTGTACAGATCGAGGCTTTGCCGCGGCAGGCCGTGGTCGAAGGACGTTGCATTGGCCAAGGCCAGCTTGGCCCGGGCGCCTTCCAGCGTATCGGCCTGGCCAAGCTTTTGCAGGATGCTCAGAGCCTGCCCGGCCGTGCGGCTCGCCTCCTTCGGCCGGCCGCTCTCGATCAGCGCGCGCGACAGCTTGCTCAGGCATAGTGCCAGTTGCCTGCTGTCCGGCCCGAAGCGCTGCTGGTTTTCGGCCGCGGCCCGCCGCAGTGTGGCCTCTCCGCCGACCGCGTCGCCCAGACCGAGTTGAATTTCACCGAGATCACCCAGCAGCTCGGCATGCAGATCGGGCTCTCCCCGCAATTCCTCGTCGGCGCGGCTGATCGCATCGGCGATCATTTGCTGTGGCGCTGGGGTGCCCTTGGACGGGCGCGCAAGCGGATCCTGCGCCTGGAATACGGAGATCACAAAATTCTTCACCCGCTCGGCCAGCCGCGCCTGGTTGCGCGCGGCGCGCGCCTGCCAGGCGAGGCCGCCCACGCCCACGGCAACGGCGAGCACCACTACCACTGCCGCCGACACCGGCACCCGGTTGCGGACAATGAATTTACACGCCACGTACCAGCGCGAGTCCGGCCGCGCCAGCACCGGGCGGCCGTCGAGATGGCGGCGCAGATCGTCGGCCAGTTCCGCGGCGCTGGCGTAACGGCGTGCCGGATCGTGTTGGAGGGCCTTGAGGACAATCTGATCGAGGTCGCCATCCAGTGCGCGCGCCTGCGCCCGGCCTTTGGGATCGGTGCCCGTGCGCTTGCGCAGGATCAGGCTGGGGCGGGTAATGCGATCGTCCTTGCCGGCCGCGGTCACGGCCGCCGCAAGGCTGTGCCGTGCGTGCGGCAGTTCGCCGGTAAGCAGCCGGTACAGCAGCAGGCCCAGGGCGTAGACGTCGGTGGCGGGCGTCACCGGCTGCCCCAGCAGCTGTTCTGGTGCGGCGTAGTCCGGAGTCAGCGGCGCGCTGCCCAGTACGGTCTGGGTTTTGTCGTCGTCTGCCTCACCGGTCAGCTTGGAGACGCCGAAGTCGAGCAGCTTGACCTCGCCCGTTTCACTCACCAATACGTTGGAGGGCTTGAGATCGCGGTGCACGATCTGCTCGCGGTGGGCGGCGTAGACTGCTTCGCACACGGCGCAGATCAATTCCAGTCGCTGCTGCAATGGCACCTCATGCCGATCACACCACAGGTCGATGGGTAGGCCATCGACCCGCTCCATCACCAGGTAGGGGCGGCCATCGGCAGCGGCGCCGGCGTCGAGCAGACGCGCAATGTTCGGATGCGATAGCCGGGCCAGGATGCGGCGCTCGCGCAGGAAGCGGCTGAGCACCGCCTGCGTGTCGATGCCGCGCTTGAGCAGCTTGATCGCCACGCGTTGCTCGTAGCTGCCGTCGGCGCGCTCGGCGGCATAGACCTCGCCCATGCCGCCGCTGCCGAGCAGGGTGTCGATGCGCCAGGCGCCAAGTACGGCGCCGTGGGGCAGGGATTGTCCGGCGTCTTCTGCCGTGACGGCCACGGGCCGGTCGAGTACTGCGTTCCCGGCCTCGCTGGCGGTGATCAGGGCTTCGATCTCGGCGCGCAATTCCCTGGGGCAGTGGCGGTCGAGAAATCGTTGCCGCTCGCCAGGCGCAAGCTCCAGCGCCTCGGGCAGCAAGGCTTCGATCCGCTCCCACTGTTCCCCGGTCAGTGCCATCCGCGCACCCCCCCAATGCCGATACTTCCGGTACGGCTGTTGTTTGCGCCGCTCACCGGAATCCCCAAGCCCTAGTTTGGAATAAAGCCGACGCAGGCGCCACACGCCCGATGGCTGCCGCTGTGACGGCATCGACACTCGCTGCGCGATGACGCGAACACGGTTGGCGGCTTTTGCCTGCGGATTCCGACTAACAAGTCAGGAGAGTCGGTTTCGACTGGATTTCGGTGGCAGGGCAGGACAGCTCAAGGGGTTCCAATCATGAAGATCGTGTCGTTCATTGCGTTGCTGGCGGGTGGGTCGATCGCCGGTACGTCCTGTGTCTGGGCCGACATCAACGGATGCGTCAATTCGCCGGAGAACCCGACCGTGGTGCTGGGGATGCTGGGCGGCGCGGTTGCCGCGTGGCCCTGGCTGAAGCGGACGATCCCGGCGCGGCTGCGGAAGATTTCCCGATCCAGGGAGCTTGACGGGCAGGGCAGCAACTTCAACGGGGAGAGCGGACATGACTAGCAAATACACCTGGGCAGCACTGCTGCCGGTAGTGGCGGGCCTGGTGCTGGCGGCCTGCGGCAGCGGCGGAACCGATAGCGGTGCAGGCAATACCAATAGCAGTGGAGCCAATGGCGGCACGACGTCAGGTGCTTCGCTGAGCGGCAGCGTGCACGGCGGCCAGTCGCCGGTCAGCGGCAGCACCGTGACGCTGTACGCGGCGGGCAGCGGACTGGCGGCTGCGGCGGTGCTGGGCAGCACCACCTCCGATGCCGGCGGCGGCTGGAGCCTGAGCAGCTATACCTGCCCGTCGCCGGACGCAGCGACCTATGTCGTCGCCAGCGGCGGCAATCCCGGCCTCACCACCGGCACCAACAACAGCGCGCTGAAATTGATGGCGGCGCTGGGGCCCTGCGGCAGCCTTGCGGGCACGGTCAACATCGACGAAGTGACCACGGTGGCGGCGGCCTATGCCTTGAACGGCTTCATCGGCTCCAACGGTTGCATCGACTGCAGTAGCGGCGTGCCGATCGAGGTGAGCAATGTCCATGGCAAGGATCCCGGCCTGAGCAACGCCATGGGCAATGCGGCGCGGCTGGCCAGCGTCGTCACCGGCTCGGCCTCGCCGCCGCTGCCTTCGGCATCCGCCTGCGCGGCATCCACTGCGCCGGCGAATTGCGGCGCTGAGGAACGCCTCAACGCGCTGGCCAATTCACTGGCCGCCTGCGTCAACAGCACTGGGCCCAGCTCGGCGCAATGCGTGGCGCTGTTCGACTGCGCCACGCCGGGGGCCACATTTACCGGCAGCGCCTGCACGGTACCCGGCGGCAGCAGCCTGGCCGCGGATACCCTGACGGCGGCGCTGGAGATCGCCCGCAATCCCGGCCAGGTGCCGGTCGCGGGCGTCTACGACGTCGCCACCCGCAACCCGGTATTCAGCCCGGCGCTCAGCGCCGCGCCCAGCGACTGGACGCTGGCGCTGAACTTCGGCGGCGGCGGCCTCAGCAACAAACAGGGTTTCCAACCAAGCACCGAAAACATCGCCATCGACGCCGGCGGCAATGCCTGGGTTGCGAATAGCGGCAACAACAGCTTGAGCGAGTTCAGCGCCGGCGGCACGGCGCTGACCGGCAACAGCGGCTACACCGGCGGCGGCCTCGACCAACCATTCGGCATCGCTATCGACGCCAGCGGCAATGTCTGGGTTGGGAACGGTGCCTCCGAAGGCCTGAGTAAGTTCAGTTCCGCCGGCACGGCGCTCTCCGGCAGCGCCGGCTACACCGGCGGTGGCCTTAATGGCTCAACTGGCCTCGCCATCGACTCCAGCGGCAACGTCTGGGTTGCGAGCTTCGGCAACAACAGCGTGGCCGAGTTCAACTCCGCCGGCACGGCGCTCTCCGGCACTAGCGGTTACACCGGCGGCGGCATCGACTATCCAACCGGTATCGCAATCGACGCCAGCGGCAATGTCTGGCTTGCGAACGAAAGCAACAGCAGCCTGAGCGAGTTCAACTCCGCCGGCACGGCGCTCTCCGGTAGCGGTGGTTATACCGGCGGCGGCCTTAACAATCCAGAGGGCCTCGCCATCGACGCCAGCGGCAATGTTTGGGTCGGGAACTATCGGGAGATCCTGAGCGAGTTCAGCTCCGTCGGCACGGCGCTCTCCGGCAGCGGCGGCTACACCGGCGGCGGCCAAACCGGCGCATCTGGCGTGGCCATCGACGCTGCCGGCAATGTGTGGTTGGCGAATTATGGTGGCAGCAATCTGAGCGAGTTCAGCTCCGCCGGCACGGCGCTCTCCGGCAACAGCGGCTACACCGGCGGCGGCCTTAACAATCCATCCGGCATCGCCATCGACCCCAGCGGCGATGTGTGGGTGGAGAACTTTGACAACACCCTCACCGAGCTGATCGGCGCCGCCACACCCACCCGCACGCCGCTGGTCAACGCAATCAACAGCGGCTTCACGCCCTGAGTGCGCTGTACGGAACCGTGTCACCACTTCAAGGGGAATCAACGCATGAACGGGGAATTCATTCGGGGGGCGCTGTCGCTGACGCTGGTGGGCCTGTTGCTGGCGGCTTGCGGCAGTGATGGCACCAGCGACGGCGCGGCGTTGAGTGCGTCGCTGCGCGGCAGCGTGCATGGCGGCCAGTCGCCGGTCAGCGGCAGCACCATCACCTTGTATGCGGCGGGCAGCGGAGCGGCCGGTGCATCGGCGCTGGGCAGCACCAGCACCGATGACAGCGGCCGCTGGAACCTGAGCGGCTATACCTGCCCTTCGGCCGGCGCAGCCGCCTACGTCGTCGCCAGCGGCGGCAATCCCGGTCTGGCCGCCGGTACCGACAACAGCGCGCTGCAACTGATGGCGGCGCTGGGGCCGTGCGGCAGCCTTGCGGGCACCGTCAACATCGACGAAGTGACCACGGTGGCCGCCGCCTATGCCCTCAACGGCTTCATCAGCGGCGGCGCGACCAATATCCATGGCAACAATCCTGGCCTCGCCAACGCCATGGGCAATGCCGCGCGCCTGGCCAGCGCCGCCACCGGCTCGGTCTCGGCGTCTTTGCCCTCCGCCTCGGCCTGCACCGGGTCCAGCCCGCCGGTGAACTGCGGCGCGGAGGAATTGGTGAATTCGCTGGCCAATTCGCTGGCCGCCTGCGTCAACAGCAGCGGCCCGAACTCGTCGCCGTGCGTGGAGCTGTTCGACTGCGCCACCCCGGGCGCCACCTTCACCGGCAGCGCTTGCACGGTCCCGGGCGGCAGCACCCAGGCGGCCGACACGCTGACGGCGGCGCTGGATATCGCGCGCAATGCCGGCCAGGTTCCGGCCGCGGGCGTCAACGATGTCGCCACCCGCAACCCCGTATTCAGCCCCGCGCTCAGCGCCGCGCCCGGCAACTGGACCCTGGGGCTGAACATCAGCGGCAGCGGTCTCGATGCGCCCAATGGCATCGCCATTGACGCCGCCGGCGACGCCTGGATCGCGAGCAACGATAGCCTGGTCGAGTTCAACCCCGCCGGTGCGGCGCTGTCCGGCAGCGGCGGCTACAGCGGCGGCCTGAATGGTGCAGTCGGCGTCGCCATCGACGCCAGCGGCAACGTCTGGGTTGTGAACGGCGGGGGCAGTGGCGGCTTGAGCGAGTTCAGCTCCGCCGGCGCAGCGGCGCCCGGCAGCCCCTTCACCGGCGGCGGCATCAACGGCGCGGGCTACGACGCCATCGACCCCAGCGGCAATGTCTGGATCGAAAACTTTTTCAGCGTCGTCAGCGAGTTCAATTCCGCCGGCGCGCCGGTGTCCAGTAGCGGCTATACCGGCAACGGCCTCGACTACCCGTCCGGCATCGCCATCGACAGCAGCGGCAATGTCTGGGTGACGAGCACCGGCGACAACGGCGGCACCCCCAGCCTGAGCGAGTTCAACTCCGCCGGCGCGCCCGTGGGCGGCAGCCCCTTCACCGGCGCCAGCATCGACGCCCCGACAGCCGTCGCCATCGACCCCGACAACAATGTCTGGATCGCCAACGGCGGCAACGCCAGCCTGAGCAAGTTCAGCAACGCTGGCGCGCTGCTGTTCGGCGGCAGCAGCGACGTCGGCGGCATCTGCGACCTGGGCACGCTGGCCATCGACGCCGGCGGCAATGTCTGGGTCTCCAGTGGGTGCGCCCTGGGCGAGTTCAATTCCGCCGGCGCGCCGCTGTCCCCCGGCTATACCGGCGGCGGCTTCGGGGGCGACGGCGGAATCGCCATCGACCCCAGCGGCGATGTGTGGATCACGAACCATTCCAGCAACTCCCTCACCGAACTGATCGGCGCTGCCGTGCCCACGCGCACGCCGCTGGTGAGCGCCGTCAACAGCGGCTTCACACCCTGAGGGCGCAGTGCACGACTGTCCCTCCATTTCAAAAAGGAGTCAGGGCATGAACAGGAAACATCTTGGGGGAGCGCTGGCGCTGATGCTGGCTGGCCTGCTGCTGGCGGCTTGCGGCAGCGGCAGCTCGGGCAGCGGCGCGGCGGTGAGCCCTTCGCTGCGCGGCATCGTACATGGCGGCCAGTCGCCGGTGAGCGGCAGCACCGTGACGCTGTACGCCGCCGGCACCGGCCCAGCGGCGGCCAGCTCGCTGGGCACCGCCACCACCGACGCCAACGGCAATTTCCTGCTCGGCGGCTTTACCTGCCCCAGTGCGACCACTTCCGTCTATGTCGTGGCCAGGGGCGGCAATCCGGGCCTGGGCGGCAGCGTCAACAACAGCGCTCTGGACGAGATGGCGGCACTGGGATCCTGCGGCAGCCTGCCGGCCAGCATCACCATCAATGAAGTGACCACCGTCGCCGCCGCCTACGCACTCAATGGCTTCATCGGCGGCAGCGGCTGCGTAAATTGCGGCAGCGGCGTACCCAGCGACGTCGACAATGTCCACGGCAATGATCCGGGTCTGAGCAACGCCATGGGCAATGCCGCGCGGCTGGCCAGCGTCGCCAGCGGCAGCGCCTCGCCGCCGCTGCCCTCGGCCAGTGCCTGCGCGGCCGGCGCGCCGCCGGTCAACTGCGGTGCCGAGCAGCGGATCAACGCTCTGGCTAATATTCTGGCCGCCTGCGTCAATACCAGCAGCGGGGCGTCATCGGAGTGCGTGGAACTGTTCGACTGCGCCACGCCCGGTGCAAGCTTCAGCGGCGGCGCCTGCACCGTACCTGGCGGCAGCATCCTCGCCACCGATACCTTGCAGGCACTGCTGGAGATCGCCCGCAACGCCGGCACGGTGCCGGTTGCGGGAGTCTATGACGTCGCCACCCGCAACCCGGTGTTCAGCCCCGCGCTCAACGCCGCGCCCAGCGACTGGACCCTGGCGCTGAACATCACCGGCGGCGGCCTCGACGAGATTGGTTTCGTCAATTCCTTCTCAAAAAACATCGCCATCGACGCCAGCGGCAATGCCTGGGTTGTGAACTATTTCAACAACAGCCTGAGCGAGTTCAGCCCCGACGGCACGGCGTTGTCCGCCAACGGCTACACCGGCGGCGGTCTCAACAACCCCGACGCCATCGCCATCGACCTCAGCGGCAAAGTCTGGGTTGCGAACGATGGAGTTAGCAGCCTGAGCGAGTTCAACTCTGCCGGCACGGCGCTGTCCGGCAGCGGCGGCTACACCGGCGGCGGCCTCAACATCCCCAATGGTATTGCTATCGACGCCAGCGGCAATGTCTGGGTTGCGAACGTCAATTCCAGCCTCAGCGAATTCAACTCTGCCGGCACGGCGCTGTCCGGCAGCGGCGGTTACACCGGCGGCGGCCTCAACGGGCCAGAGGATGTCGCCATCGACGCCGGCGGCAATGTCTGGGTTACGAACAGCAATCCCAGTCTCAGCAAATTCAACTCTGCCGGCACGGCGTTGTCCGGCAGCGGCGGCTATACCGGCGGCGGCCTCAACGGGCCAGAGGGCATCGCCATCGACGCCAGCGGCAATGTATGGGTTACGAACAATGGGAGTGGCAGCCTGAGCGAGTTCAACTCTGCCGGCACGGCGCTGTCAGGCAGCAGCGGCTATGCCGGCGGCGGCCTCAACGGGCCGGAGGGCATCGCCATCGACGCCAGCGGCAATGTCTGGATAGCGAACTATCCGAGTGGCAGCCTGAGCGAGTTCAATTCTGCCGGCACGGCGCTGTCCGGCAGCAGCGGCTACACCGGCGGCGGCCTCAACGGTGCCTATGGCATCGCCACCGACCCCAGTGGCGACGTATGGATAACGAACGACAACAACACCCTCACCGAACTGATCGGCGCCGCCGCACCCACTCGCACGCCGCTGGTGAGCGCCATCAGCAACGGCTTCACGCCATGATCACCGGGCGCGCGAACGGACTCGCCCTGGTGGGTCAGGGCGATGTGGAGGGTGGACGGAAACCTGCCGCAGCATGGACGCTGGCCGGCCGCGGCCTGAGTCTGTGCCTGCTGTCGATCGTCGCCGCGTGTTCCGGCGGCAGCTCAGGTAGCGGCTCGGGCAGTAGTACCAGCAGTAGCAGCAGCAGTAGCAGCAGTAGCAGCAGTAGCAGTAGCAGCAGTAGCAGCAGCAGCGGCAGTAGCGGCAGCAGCGGCAGTAGCAGCAGTAGCAGTAGCAGTAGCAGTAGCAGCAGTAGCGGCGGCGGCAGCACAACCACCATCCATGGCCAGGTGCTGGGCGGCCAGTCGCCGGTGGTTGGCGCGACGGTGACGATCTATGCGGCGGGACAGCCGGCCTCCGCCGCCGCGACGGCGATCGCGACCGCGACCAGCGACGCCAACGGCCGCTTCGACCTGGCCTTCAACTGTTCGGCCACGGCGCTGCCGATGCCGGCTACGCTGATGTACGTGACCGCCCATGGCGGCAATGCCGGCAGCGGCAGCAATAGTGCCATCGGCATGATGGCGGCGCTGGGGCAGTGCCAGAGCCTTCCGGCTGCCATCGACATCGACGAAATCACCACGGTGGCGGCGGTGTTTGCGCTGGATCAATTCTTCGGCGCCGCGCAGAGCATACAGGGCGATACGCCTGGGCTGCCGAACGCGATGGCGATGGCGGCGGCGCTGGCCGATCCCGTGAGCGGCACGCTGGCTTCGTCGCTGCCGGCGGCGGCGGCTTGCGGTGCCAGCGGCGCGCCGGCGAACTGCGCCACGGCGCAGCGCATCGACGCGCTGGCCAATGCGCTCAGTGCCTGCGTCAAAAGCAGCGGCCCCGGCTCGGGCGCCTGCACCGAGCTGTTCCATTGCGCGGTGCCGGGCGCGCAGTTCAACGGCGGCGATGACTGCACGCTGCCCGGCGGCGCGGCGCCGGTGGATACCCTGGCGGCGGTGCTGTCGATTGCCCGCAATCCCGGCCTGGTGCCGGCGGCAGGCATCTACGATGCGGCGGTGCGCAATCCGCTGTTCAGCCCGAGCTTGGCCAGCGCTCCCGGCGACTGGGCGCTGAGCCTGAATTACACCGGCCTGGGCCTGAGCGAGCCCACCGCCAGCGCCATCGATGCGACAGGCAATGTGTGGATCGCCAACTACAACGGCGGGGTGGTCAAGCTGAGCCCGCTCGGGGCGCTGCTGTCGCCGGCCGGCGGCTATGCCGGCGGCGGGCTGGAGGAGTCCTTCGGCATCGCCATCGATGCTGGCGGCAACGCCTGGATCTGCAACGAGCAGAGCGTGGGCAGCATCAATTCGGGACGCGGCAGCCTGACCGAGCTGGGGGCGGATGGCAGCGTGATCTCCAGCCACGGCTACAGCGGCGGCGGCCTCGATTTTCCGGAGTCGGTGGCGGTGGACGCGGCTGGCAACATCTGGGCGGGAAACTTCGGCAACTCCACCGTCAGTGAATTCAGCCAGTCCGGGACGGCGCTGTCGCCCGCGGCGGGCTTCAGCGCCGGCGGCATCGACTTCCCGGTGGGACTGGCCTTCGATCCTTCCGGAAACCTGTGGGTGGCCAACCAGGGCAGCAATACGGTGAGCGCGCTGGGCCCGGCTGGCGCCGCGGTGTCGCCAGCGGCCGGCTATGGCGGCGGCGGCCTGGACGTGCCGCAGGCGATCGCGGTGGATCAGCAGGGCCATGTGTGGATCGCCGACTACTACGGCAACAGTGTGGCCGAGCTGAGTACGGCCGGCGTGCCGCTGTCGCCCGCGGCCGGCTACGGTGACGGCGGACTTGCGGCGCCGGGAGGAATCGCCATCGACGGCGCGGGCCGGGTGTGGGCGACGAATTTCCGTGGCGCCAGCCTCAGCGAGCTGGCCGGCGCGGGGTCCGCAACGCCAGGCGCGGCGCTGTCGCCCGCCGCTGGTTTCACCGCCGCCGGCATGGACGAGCCATTCAGCCCGGCCATCGACGGCGCCGGCAACCTGTGGACGGCGAATTTTGCCAACAACAGCGTGACGGTATTCATCGGCATCGCTGCGCCGGTGAGGACGCCGATGATCGGCCCACCGGCGAGCCCTTGAGCATGCATACAGCGGCGAGCGATATGGGCGACTGAGCCGAATGAGCCTGACCCGGCAGCAGTGGCCCAGGGCCGAGGCCCTGTTTTGCATGGCGCTGGAACTGCCCGCGGCCCGGCGCGGCGCCTACCTGCTGCGGGCCTGCCCGGACGACAGCGCGCTGCGCGAGGAGGTGGCCACCTTGCTGGCGGCGGCGGAATCCGCAAACGGCTTTCTGTCGCAGCCGGTGGCGGTGGTGATCAGAAGCGACGTCGACGGCGCAGCCGCCCGGGATCGTTTGCGGCGTGCCCTGGAGACGGTTCAGGGTGGGAAAGAGTCGGATGAGCTGTACCGCGCGCTGGCGCATATGCTGTGGGCGCGATTGCGCAAGTTCAGGTAAGCCGAAGCGCCCGCGCAGCACCCTGCTGCCCGCCGCGGCGGCAGGAGCAAGCCTTGCCTAGCTGCGCAGCTCCCTTTCCAGCCAGGCGCGCGCCGTCGCCCAGTGCCGCTGCACGGAGCGTTCGGACAGGCCCAGGGCCTCGGCGGTTTCGCAGTCGTTGTAGCCGGCGAAGAAGCGGCACTCCACTACCTTGGCCAGCATCGGGCGGACTCCGGCAAGCTGGTCCAGCGTCTCGTGCACGCGCAGCACGGTTTCCTCGTCCTCCACGACGAAGTCGGCGATCTCGTCCAGATCGAGCCTGGCGCCGCCATCGCGCTTGGCGGCAAGCTGGGCGCGAACGCGGTCGATCAGGATGCGCCGCATCGCCACCGCGGAAATGCACAGGAACTGGCTGCGCGAGGTGAATACCGGATTGTCGGCCAGGCGCAGATAAAGCTCGTGGACCAGGCCGGTGGTCTGCAGGGTGTCGGCGCCGCCCAGGCGGCGGCGTTCACGGCGGGCCACGCTGCGCAGCTCCTGGTAAACCAGCGGCAGCAGCTGCTCGACTGTACCCGGCGGCAGTTCGCCGTCCGCAACTCTGAGTTCAGCCCCCATCGGTCCCTCCCCTGTGGCGCCAGTATGTCAGGGATTTCCGGCAATTTGTGTGACGTGGAGCGCTTCCATGAGCAGGCCAGCCGCGCTTTCTTGCAGGGACCGATCGGCGCATGCTGCAGCGGGGAACAATTGTCAGGGTGGCGCCGGTGGGGACATGCCCGAACCGGGGCCACTATGGCGACAAGGTGGGACTCAGCGCATCAAATCTTCGCCATCACCTCGGGTTCCGCGGCGTAAAACTGGCGGAACCATTTGCGGAACAACAGTATCGGTCCATCGCTGTCGCACAACAGGGGTTTGTGGCGGTATTTCTTGTTGTTCCACACGACCATGTCGACGCTTTCGAATCCGGCGCTGGTTTCGTTCTCTGCCTCATGCACCATGTGGTCGATCAGCTTGCGGGCGATGTGCTGTTCCTTCGAGCCTTCCGGGTAGATCTTGTGGCGGAAGCTCATGTTCATCTGAGTCAGTTCGCGCGTCACAGGCTGGGTGTAGGAGAAGAGCGTGGCACTGACGCCTTCCTGGGTGAAGGTGACCGCGCCGACCGCACCGGCGCCCCAGGTCTCTCCCACGATGTAGCCGCCGCCGATGTCGAAACGCTGAATGTGGCCGTCAAAGGTGACGTTGATCGGCGGTATGCCGGGCGCGCCGTGCAGATACTTCAGGTGGGCGACGTCGACGCTGTTCTCGACAATTTCCTGGATGGCGGTATGTGCCGTCCAGTTGCCTCTGTGACTGCCTGTCCAGCCTTCATCTTCCATGCAGGCGATGTGCGGCAGATCCCAGCTGGGCGGCTCGGCATAGGGGTGGAACCAGGCCCAGATCATGCCGTAGCGTTCCTGGGTGGGCAGGGTGCGCAGGATCGGTCTCTTCTTGATGATGGCGGGCGCAACCTTGGCGTACGGCACGCTGGTGCAAAAGCCGTCGCTGTTGTATTCCCAATGGTGGAAGGGGCAGCGGATATTGTCGCCGCATACCTTTCCGCCATGGCCGAGGTGCGCGCCGAGGTGCGGACAGTAGGGATCGCTCATGCCGACCTTGCCGCTCTCGCCGCGGAACAGCACCCATTCCTGGTCGAACAGCCTGATGTTGCGAACTTCGCCGATGCCGAGTTTTTCGGAGAAGTCGACGAAGAACCAGCTGCTCGGGATGGGGAACGGGCAGCGTTCCAGCCGCTGCGTTTCGAGGAGCTGCTCAAGGGGAATCGCGGCCCGGGAGGGGGCAACCGCTTCAGTGGGTGATGCGCTCATCATTCATCTCCGTCAATGCGTAATCCTCAAACACGCAGGGTCGCCATGCATGTGCTTCGGCTCGGCGGCCGCAATTCATCACCCGGCCGGACAAGGCCGTAATGCAAGGCCTGAGGTAAAAATAACATTTCTGTACAAATGTTACATCAAAATTCGAGGGGCACCTAGCTGCCGGTGAAATTCCGGGTGGCGCAGGGTGGGCGGGCTTCATTTGCCCACGCGTCTGCAAGCGCGTTGCCGCGTGGGCACGCTGCGCTTCGCCCGAGGGCGCCTGTTTTTGGTGCCTACCCTACGCTTGCTATTACGTTTATTGAATTTGAAGCGGTCATTGACTGACGAAGCATGCTGGGTTGGACTTCGCAAGTTCGCCCCAGCCTGTGCGACTGATCGGCGTGTTGCGGCGTGCGTGTGCAGGGGGATGCACGCACGCGCGGCGGAAGGTGGATCACGCAAACCAAAGAGGCCAGGCACGATCAAGAAGTATTCGAGCGTGGCCCCTTTGATCTTTGCTTTGATTCGCTTCAGAAGATGGGATGCTCCTCGGTAATGAATACCCGCGATCGAGCGAAGTCGATGAAGGTGGATTCGTCCTCGAGGAGTTCCCGCATTGCCTTGCTGCCGTCGGCCGTATTCAAGGCCGCGCGGAGATCGTCTGCGCTCTCCCACCATACTTCCGTAATTCCCTGGTAGGGCGCCTCGAGGCCGCGGGATTGCTGTAGCAGATCATTCAACTCCGCTTCCACGGCATGGCTTTGTACGTACTTGACTGCGCGCAGGGCCTTCTGCCGCTCGGCAACTTTCGGGGCGTGGTGCTGAAGCCAGTACGAATAAAAGGCTTCCGGAGTGATGCCCTGCTTCCGGGTTATGCAGTAGACGAGCTTGATCATGTTGGACTCTCCTGATCGCCTTCATGGTGAGCAAGGTGCAAT
>Ga0302311_10004395_pt1 | contig 15209 bp, 11 predicted proteins | sample III_Palsa_N1_3_FD_200449 | JGI IMG/M metagenome (GOLD analysis project Ga0302311, IMG submission 200449) | Peat permafrost microbial communities from Stordalen Mire near Abisko, Sweden - III_Palsa_N1_3 | ecosystem: Environmental > Terrestrial > Soil > Palsa > Peat permafrost | place: Sweden... | reverse complement strand
GAGCCAGTCGCTCAGCCGCTCGCATGGAACGGCGTCAGGGCGGGTCGCGCGATAGCGGGCTCAGGGCCAGACCTGCGCCTCCTCATGTGCTCAACGCAGGCGCAAACGCGCTGGATGCAGCGACGCGCCCCGTCGCCGTGCAAGCCTGGGCGGGGTTTTTAGATCGCGTTACATCTATGCAAAGAGCTGTGCTGCAGACGCCAGCGCTAGATCACGAGCTCGTCCACACAACCGAGTCGCGAAACTGAAGCGAGCCGACGATAGTCTATGCCGACTTCCTGAATGACTACACTGGCACTTACTGGAACGCGCGAAGCGTAGAGCCAAATCGGCACGGCGGATAGTGCAGATCGCGCCCTTGTGTGGGTTCTTTGCCACCAGAGGCTAGGCAACGGACGCCCCTCAGGCCCGAATACTTCGCAGGCTGCGTGACAGCCTGGACACATAGTTATAACTCGATATAACAATGTGCGCCAAGCGGCCCATCGAGGCAGCGCGCAGGGAAACGATCGCGCAATCAATCGCGCGGCGGGGAGGGACGACATGAAGACGGTACGCCGTAGTCTGGCTCTTTGCGGAGCCTCGAGCCTGGTGCTGGGTCTCCTGACAGGCCCCGCCTGGGCGGCTGATTCAGGCCCCTCGGCCGCAGCTACGGCCGCCGCCACGGCTGACGCGGCGGCGACGTCGGGGGCCACCACGGTCGAGACCATTGTCGTGACCGCGCAGAAGCGCGAGGAGAACATCAACAACGTCGGCATGTCGATCCAGGCCGCATCCGGCGCCAAGCTGCTTGAGCTGGGTATCCATGACACCACGGACCTGCAGAAGATCGTGCCAGGGTTCCAGGCGACCCCGACCTACTACGGCACCAACGTCTACACGATCCGCGGCGTCGGTTTCCAGGACACCTCGCTAGCCGGCAGTCCGACGGTGAGTGTCTACAGCGACGAGTTTCCGCTGCCGTTTTCGGTCCTAACCAACGGCGCGTCGCTCGACCTGCAGCGCGTCGAAGTCCTGAAAGGACCGCAGGGCACCCTGTTCGGCGAAAACGCCACTGGCGGGGCGATCAACTACATCGCCAACAAGCCGACCGATACCTTCGAAGCTGGCGTAGACGGCAGCTTCGGCCGCTTCGACGACACCGACTTGGAAGGGTTCGTCAGCGGACCGGTCGCCAACGGCCTCGACGTCCGCCTGGCCGCGCGGATCAACGAGAGCGGCGCGTGGCAGAAAGGCTACGCGCAACAGGATGGGCAGACCATCGGTGGCAAGGATTTCATCAACGGCCGACTGTCGCTGCAGTGGAAGCCGACCAGTAACTTCCGCGCCCTGTTCACCGTCAGCGCCTGGCAGGACAAGGGCTGGACGCAAATGGGTCAGCTTTACGGCATCGCCGAGCTGAGCCCGCTGGCCATTCTCGCGCCCGCGATCGCCAACTATCCGCTGGCCCCTCACAACGATCAGGCGGCCGGGTGGAACACCTGTGTCAACAACTCACCGTTCGACCCGATCGCCAACCAGCAGCTTGGGACGACGTTCGCCAACCAGAACCCCACCGTACCGGGCAACCCCCCTGAATCGATGGGTCCAGGTTCCATCGTCCAGGCCGGCGGCCAGCCCACAAGTTGCGAGCCGGCGCGCAAGAACAACACCTATTACAGCGTCGACCTGCGGATGGACTGGGACCTCGGCAACGACATGACGGTTACGTCGCTGAGCTCATACCAGTCGTTCAACCGCCATCAGGCCATCGATGGCGCGGGCATGATGATCCAGGACTACCAGAGCATCCAGCACGGCACGATCTGGACCGGATTCCAGGAACTGCGGCTCGCCGGCAAGTTCGGCGGCAAGGGCGACTGGATCGTCGGCGCCAACTACGAGCACGACAACACGTTCGACCAGTTCCTGCAGACCTACAACGCCTCTACGGCCAGCCCGACGCTGTTCGCGTTCAACCAAGCCCTGGGCGTGGACTTCGGGTTCCCGCTGGGCCCGACCAAGCCGACCGACACCCAAACCACCGACACCTATGCCGTCTACGGCCACGCCGAGTATCCGATCACGGACACCATCACGCTGCTGGGCGGCGTTCGCTACACTCAAGAGAACAAGATCGGCGGCACGTGCGGCGACGACGGCGGCGATGGCACCTGGGCTTTCGTGGCCTATGAGCTGCAGATCCTTGCCGACGGCAGCACGAGCCCGAAACTCTCGCCGCCAGGAAGTTGCGCCTCGACTGGACCTGGGCCGACGTTCAACTCGCCGCCGAACGGCGGGCTGTTCTTCGCCCACCTCGACCAGAGCAACGTCTCCTGGCAGGCAGGCGTGAACTGGAAGCCGAACACCGACAACCTGCTCTATCTGAACATCTCACAGGGCTGGAAAGGCGGCTCGTTCCCGACCGTGGCGCTCGCCACCTTCCAGCAGACCCACCCAGTGAATCAGGAGGGACTGCTCAGCTATGAAGTCGGCTTCAAGTCCGCCCTGCTCGAGCACCAGATTCAGCTGAACGGCGCCTTCTTCTACTACGACTACAACGACAAGCAGATCCTGGGCGCGGTCAGCGATCCAGTGTTCGGCGCGCTACCGTCACTCGTGAACGTGCCCAAGTCGCACGTGATCGGCTTCGAGCTGTCCGGCGCCTACTCGCCCGACTGGTTCAAGGGCTTCACCCTCACGCCAGCGGTCAGCTACCAGAACAGCCGGATCGACAAGTCCTCGAAGGATACCTGTGCGCCACCGCCGTCGCAGCAAGCGGCCAACGGCCTTCCGGGCGCCATCACCTGCATCCCCGGCGACTACTACAACTTCGACGCCTACGACGAGTACGCGGACTTCACCGGCGAGCACTTCCCGTCGGCGCCATTGTGGCAGGGCTCGGTCGACGGCCAGTACGAGTGGGAGCTGCGCAACGAAATCAAGGCGTTCGTCGGCTTCACAGTCGACTTCGTGAGCAGCACCAACACCTTCTTCGTCAACCGCTCGCCGACGCCCGCCTTCATCAACGCCGGCGTTTCTGGCGTGCTTCCGGTCTTCGGCGGCTTCGTGACCTGCGCCGGGACCCCGTCTCCGACGCCGGTGGGCCCTTGCCCGACCAATCACCCGAGCGACCCGCTGAATGTGCCGGGCTATGCCCTGCTCGACCTGAGGGCCGGGGTGAGCCACGGGCCCTGGATGTTCCAGCTATGGGGCCGCAACGTGACGAACCAGTGGTACTGGACCGCCGCCGACCACGTGAACGACGTGCTGCTCCACTACACGGGCCAGCCGGTCACCTACGGGGTCAGCTTCAGCTATCGGTTCCACTAGCCGCGTCGGAGTGCTCTGTTCGCCGGTATGGCGTCGTCGGATGGTCAGATTGAGCTTGAGGGCGCTCTTGCCCGGATTGTCGCGCGGCGCTTCGGTTCGGCGGCGCGACTGACCGGTCTGGAACGGCTCTCGGGCGGCGCCAGCCAGGAGCTGTGGTCGTTCGACGTCGAGACCGGCCCGCAGCGCCTGCCGCTGATCCTGCGCCGCAATCCCGGAGGCTTCGTTCAGCGCGAGAGCGCAGCTGGGATGGAGGCCGAGGCGCGGCTGATCGGCCTTGCGCGCGGCACGGGCACGCCGGCCCCCGAGGTCGTCTACGTGTGCGCGCCGGAGGACGGGCTCGGGCGCGGCTACGTGATGGAGCGGCTGAGCGGCGAGACCATCGCCCGGCGCATCCTGCGCGATCCGGAGTACGCCGACGCGCGGTCGCAGCTGGCCCGCCAGATCGGCGCCGCCGCCGCCCACATCCATCAGGTGGACGTCGCAGCGGCCGGCGCGTTGCGAGTCAGCTCGCCCGAAACCAGCCTGGAAGCCTCCTACGCCGGCTACAGGGGCTATGGGACGCCGCGGCCCGTGGTCGAGTGGGCGTTCCGCTGGCTGCGCGACCACCTGCCGCCGCCGGCGCCCCGGCTGACCGTCGTGCACGGCGACATGCGCACCGGCAACATCATGGTCGGCCCGCAAGGCCTGGTCGGCGTGCTCGACTGGGAAGCCGTACACCTGGGCGATGCGATGGAGGAACTCGGCTGGATTTGCGTCACGTCGTGGCGTTTCGGCGAGGTGGACAAGCCGGCCGGCGGCTTCGGCCCGCGCGAGGAGCTGTTCGCCGGCTACGAGTCGGTCAGCGGCGTCAGACCGGACGCCGAGCGGGTGCGCTGGTGGGAGGTGATGGGCACGCTGCGCTGGGGGATGAGCTGCGCGATGTTCGCCAAAGAATTCCAGACCGGCGATCGCTCGGTTGAGCGCGCCGCGATCGGGCGCCGCGCCTCGGAGACCGCCATCGACCTGCTGGCCATCCTGGCGCCTCGCGGGGCTTACCGGCATGCGTGAGCAACCCACCGCCGCCGAGTTGATCGACGCGGTCAGCGAGTTCATCAGCCGCGACGTTGCGCCGACCCTGACAGGTCGGTTGGCCTTCCACGCCCGCGTGGCCGTCAATGCGCTGGCGATCGTGCGGCGCGAGCTGCTGCAGGGTCCGGACGCCGACCGCGCAGACGCGCAGCGACTGGCGGCTCTGCTGGGCGAGGCCGGCGATCCCGCGGCGCTGACCGAGGAGCTCTGCCGGCGGATCGCCGCGGGCGAGATCGCCGCCGACAACCCGGCCCTGATCGATCACCTCTGGGCGACGACGCTCGACACGCTCGCGATAGACCAGCCCGGCTACGCCACCTACCGGCGGATCATTGCGGCAAACTCGGACAATGGAGGCGCCTGATGGACTTCGCCGTCCCCCTAGACCTGCAGGATTACCTGGCTGAGCTCGACCGGTTCATCGAGGCCGAGATCAAGCCGCTGGAGCAGCAGGACGACAACATTCGCTTCTTCGACCACCGCCGGGAATGGGCGCGCACCGATTTCGACAACGACGGGGTGCCGCGACCGGAGTGGGAGGCCCTCATGCGCGAGGCCAAGCGCCGCGCCGACGTCGCCGGCCACCTGCGCTTCGCCCTGCCGAAGGAGTTCGGCGGCAAGGATGGCTCCAATCTGTGGATGACGGTCATCCGTGAACACCTGGCGACGAAGGGACTCGGCCTGCACTACGATCAGCAGACGGAGCATTCGATCGTCGCCAACAATCCGTTCATCGTCATGCTGAGGGATTTCGCGTCGCAGGAACAGAAGGACGACCTGATCCCGGGGTTGCTCGCGGGCACGCGGCGGATCACCTTCGGCCTGACCGAGCCGCACCACGGCTCCGACGCCACGCACATGGAGACCCGAGGGGTCCCCGAGAGCCGCAACGGCACGCCTGGCTATCGCCTCGACGGCGAGAAGATGTGGACCAGCGGCATGCACCACGCCACGCACTGCGCGCTCTTCGCCCGCACCACCGGCGACGACGGCGCGGCGCGGGGCATCACCTGCTTCCTCGTGCCGGCTGACGATGCCGGCGTGAAGATCGAGCAGTACCTGTGGACCTTCAACATGCCGACCGACCATCCGCGGGTGTCGTTCAAGGACGTCTGGGTGCCGGAGAGCGCGATCCTCGGCGCGCCAGAGAGCGGCCTGGCGCTGGCGCAGTCGTTCGTGCACGAGAACCGCATCCGCCAGGCGGCCGGCTCACTGGGCGCGGCGGCGTACTGCATCGAGGAGAGCGTGAAATACGCCAGAGCCCGCAAGCCGTTCGGCCAGCCGCTGTCCGACAACCAGGCGATCCAGTGGCCGTTGGTGGAGCTGCACACTCAGTGCGAGATGCTGCGCCTTCTGATCCGCAAGACCGCCTGGGAGATGGACCAGATGCCCCATCCGGAGGTGGAGAAGCGCATCTCCGACAAGGTCTCGATGTGTAACTACTGGGCCAACCGGCTCTGCTGCGAGGCGGCGGACCGGGCGATGCAGGTGCACGGCGGCATCGGCTATTCGCGCCACAAGCCGTTCGAGCACATCTACCGCCACCACCGCCGCTACCGCATCACCGAGGGCTCGGAAGAGATCCAGATGCGCAAGGTGGGCGCGTTCCTGTTCGGCTACCTGGGGCCACGCAAGGAAGCGCTGTCGAAGATCACCTGGGACGACGTCGACTACCGCCTGCACCCAGCGGGGTAGGACGGCTCAGGCGAAGACGTTGGGATAGAGGTCGCGGAAATTGTCGGCATAGAACCGCGTCTTCGCGGCTTCATCCGCGCCGGCCAGGGTCCGGTCGAAGCGGCCGATCGGGTCGCGGCCGCCTTCCGCGTGCGGGTAGTCCGACGAGAACAGGTAAAGCTCCGGATCGGACTCGGCGATGAACGCCGCGACATCCTCGAACGGGTAGGGCGTGAAGCGCAGCTGGTCGCGGATCTGCTGCGAGGGCCTCCGCCGCATTTCGGCCAGATGCGGCTCCGAGCGCGCCCAGATCTCGGCCGCGTGGTCCAGCCGGCGGATCATGTCGGGAACCCAGCCGGCGCCAAGCTCGATCACGCCGCCGCGCAAGTCGGGATGCCGCTCCAGCACGCCGTCCAGCACCAGGGTGGAGATGAACTTCTGCGCCGCGTGGTGAATGACGGTCAGATCCTTCGAGCCGATCACCTCGGCGCCGCCCCGAGCAGTGCGCCGATCGGGGCGGCCGTCGTTCATCCAGGGCGCCTCGATGCTGAGCGGCGAGGAGCCGACGTGTAGGATGAAGGGCAGTCGCCGCTCGGCCAGCATCGCCCAGATCGGCTCGTGCGAGACGTGGCCGGGCGAGCGGTCGCCTGGCGGGCTGGCCGCGACCCACACCGCGCCCAGGCCCAGCGCCGTGGCGTGGTCGATCTCGGCCATGGCCAGAGCAGGCTCGTCGAGCGGGACGATGGCGACCCCGATCAGCCGGCGATCGCCCTCGCAGAAAGCCGCAACGGCGCGATTATGCGCCCGTGCGATGGCGTAGCGGCGGTCCAGCGGCGCTTCGAAGATCGGCCGCGCGCAGAAGGAGGAGAACACCACCTGCCGCGCGAACCCTAACTGATCGATCGCCAGGCCGCGTTCCTTGCCGCTGAACGATCCCAGTGCGTCGTGCCACTTGGGGCCACGCGTGATCTGGTCTCCGAGCTGCAGCAACCGCTCGACCGTGGCCGGGTCATGACCCGGCCTGCCGACGTGATCGCCCGGATTGAACTGGCCGGTCGCCAACGCGCCCAGCGGCGGCATCAGGTGACGGTCCGCCGGATCGGCGTGCGCAGTCAGGAAATCGGGCAGCTCCATCAGATGGCTGTCCGCATCGTGGATCAGGCGTCCGCCCGCGTAGCTCATCGCCGATTTGTCCCGGCCCGGAGGGCTCGAGCCCTCGGCGCCTGTCATATCACCAAGCGCGCTCACGTCGAACTCGCTGGGCCTACTGAACGATGTGGGGTCCGCTCGCGGCCCTGGCCTGAAGCTCCACCAGCCGCTCCTGGCTCTCCAGGACGCGGGCGTGCAACGGCCCGCGCCATTCCGGCGTGCAGGCGCCCTTGAGGATCAGGGCGTAGCCATGGCGTGCGGCGGGCGCGACGGCGTCGACCTCCAGGATGCCGACCACCCAGTCCAGCATGATACAGCGGAACAGGTGGTCGAGCTGGCGCTGCAGCCATTCCTGATTGATCTCGGACGCCAAGGCGCCGGCCTCCGCGGCGGCGGCGATCAGGCCGCGCCAAAAGGCGTCGCGCTTCGGGTTCCAGAGCGTGGCGCGCAGGTCGTCCGAGGTGTCGAACACCGCCGCCCACATCGTCTTGTAGAAGGCGGGGTCGGCGACGTAGATCTCGATCTGGATGTCGATCGCGACGAAGATCCGCTCCAGCGGATCGGTGGCGCGCAGGTGCGAGAAGCGGTCGTGGAACTCGCGCACGTCCTGCAACACCGCCAGCACGATGGCGCGCTTCGAGCCGAACAAATTGTAGGGCGTCGCCAGGCTGACCCCGGCTTTCGCGGCGAGCACCCGCATCGACAGGCCCGCGTTGCCGGTCTCGCGGATCAGCTCGCGCGCCGCGTGGATGATGCGCTCTCGCCGCTCGGCCTTGCCCGCCTCGCGCCGGCCGATCGGCGGCAGCGCCTCGGGGTCCTCGTCGACAGGTTTCTCTGCTCTCTTCAGCGACACGTCGCTCACTCCGCGGCGCGGGCTCGGCTTGCCCGCTTTCGACGCGAATCCAGCCGTTCGGCGCCGACGCGTTCATCGCAGCTGTTCGCCCATATCCGACGCCCGCGCAATCTATTGCGAGTCGTCGCCGGTGCACCAAGTCCGAAGATTATTAGTACGCGTTCAATATTCAAGGGCGAAGCGACACTATCTCGACGACGTCGCCATCTCTTGACTGGCCGATCCGATGTTATAACAGGTTACGGAGACATGCAGGCTTCCCGCAAGACGCGCGACAGCGTGGCGACCTCGTCTGACGTCCCGGCGGGCGGTGAAGCTCATCAAATGGGCGCCCGGGTCGGGGCGGCAGGCCAAGGGAGGCGGCGATGAAATCGGCCGTGAGCTACGAGACCATCCGCTACGAGGTCGATGGGCCGGCCCTCACCATCACCCTCAACCGGCCTGAGAAGCTCAACGCCTACACCGCTCAGATGGGGGCCGAGCTCGCCGACGCGTTGCAGAGAGCGGACGAGGACGACGCCGTGCGCGCGGTGATCCTTACCGGCGAGGGCCGCGGCTTCTGCGCGGGCGCCGACATCTCGGCCGGCGCCGGCAGCTTCGACTCGACTGGCGGCGAGGGCGCGAAGAACTTCGGCGGCGGCGAGACACGCGCTCAGCGGGGCGCGGGCGGCGGTTTCGTCGGCGCGCTGTTCAACTGCAAGAAGGCGACGATCGCCGCGTTCAACGGGCCTGCTGTCGGCGTCGGGGTGACGCTAGCGCTGCCGACCGACATCAAGATCGCCTCGAGCGCGGCCCGATTCGGCTTCGTGTTCGCCCGCCGCGGCCTGGTGCCGGAGGCAGGCAGCGCCTGGTTCCTGCCGCAGATCGTCGGCCTGCCGCAGGCCCTACGCTGGTGCCTGTCCGGTCGCGTCTTCGGCGCTGACGAGGCGCTGAAGGGCGGCCTCGTCAGCGAGGTGGTCGAGCCCGAGGCTCTGCTGCCGCGCGCCCGGGAGATCGCCGCCGAGATCGCCGAGAACACCGCGCCGGTGTCGGTCGCCCTGACCCGCCAGATGCTCTGGCGCTTCGCCTCCGCCAGCGATCCGTTCGGCTTGCTGCAGATCGACGGCGCCTTCGCCATGACGCTGGGATCGGGCGGCGATGTGAAGGAGGGCGTCAGCGCCTTCCTGGAAAAGCGGCCGCCGAACTTTCCCGGCCGGGTCACCGCCGACATGCCCAAGGGCTATCCGTGGTGGATCGACTGAGCCGGCCCAGAGCTCGCCCAGCTCCAGTTCGCCAGCGGCGATGCGCTCGCGCAGTTCGCGCGCTCGCTTGGAAGCTATAGCGAACTCTAAGAACGGGGGAAGGTCGCCGACCTCCCGATCGCAAGGGGAGAGACATGAGACCTCTGAACTTCGACCACCTCGCCGAGCAGCTGCGCAACTGGGGGCGCTGGGGCGAGGCCGACCAGCGCGGCACGCTCAACCACATCGGACCGGAGACGCTGAAGCAGGCCGCGGCCGAGGTCCAGACCGGCAAGCTGTTCAACCTCGGTCTGCGGTTCGACCGCGACGGGCCGCAGCTGGGTCGCGGGCGGTTCAACCCGATGGTCTACGCCACCGACCTGTTCACGCCGCTGAACCCGGCCGTCCCCGGCGTCTGCTACTCCGACGATGTGATCCACATGCCGCTGCAGTCGGCGACGCAGTGGGACGCGCTCGGTCACGTCCACTACGACGGCAAGCTCTACAACGGTTGCATCGCTCGCGATTGCCTGACCGAGAAAGGCGCGCTGAAGATGGGCATCAACCATCTGGCCGCGCCCGGGATCATGTCGCGCGGCGTGCTGTTGGACATCGCCCGGCTGAAGGGCGTGGAGCGCCTGCCGCTCGACTATGCGATCTCCGTCGACGACCTGAACGCCTGCGCGGCGAAGCAGGGGGTGACGATGGCCACTGGCGACATTCTGCTGGTCCGCACCGGCCACATGCAGCGCTTTACTCAGGACCAGGATCGCGTCGCCTTCATGGGCATGCAGCCGGGGCTCAGCTACACCTGCGCCGAGTGGGCCCACGACAAGTCGCTGGCGGCCGTGGGCGCAGACAACATGGCGGTCGAGATCCTGCACCTGGAGGGTCTGCAGTCGGACATGCCGCTGGCGTTCCACATGCTGGCGCTGCGCGACATGGGCATGCCGCTGGGCGAGATGTTCAATCTCGAGGCCCTGGCCGCCGACTGCGCCGAGGACGGCCGCTACAGCTTCATGCTGTCGGCCCCGCCGTTGGAGGTGACCAACGGCTTCGGGTCCCCGGTCAATCCGCTGGCGCTGAAATAGAGGCTAGGCCGCCACCTGACAACGCGCGCCGCAGCGCCTAACTCTGGCCGAAAGGCGCGGAGCGGGCATGACCATTGTTGTGACGGGCGGGACCAAGGGCATCGGCTTGGCGATCGCCGAGCATCTGGCGCGGCCGGGAGAGGCGCTGGTGCTCGGCTATGTCAGCGACGAAGCGGCGGCCGCGGCCGCCCAGGCGAGGCTTGGGCCGACGGGCGCCGTCGTCACGACGGTTCGCGCGGACGTCGGCGAGATCGAGGGCGCGGCGGACCTGATGGCGCAGGCAGCCGCCGTCGCGGACGATGGACCGATTCATATCGTCCACAGCGCCGCGATGATCTATCCGACCAGCCTGCTGGAGGCGGACCTGAACCGGTTCACCCAGGCGATCCATGTCAACGGCCTGGCGCTGCTCTATCTGGTGCGGGCCGCCCTGCCGCGGCTGAGCCGGGGCAGCAGCGTCGTGCTGATCTCCAGCGCCGGCGCGCGCACGCCGCAGGCCAACTACGCGGCGCTGGGGGTCGGCAAGGCGCTGGCGGAGAGCCTGGTGCGCTATCTGGTGGCTGAGCTCGCGCCGCGGGGCGTGCGCATCAACGCCGTCGCGCCCGGGCTGGTCGACACCACTTCGGTGGCCACCATGCTGGGCAGCCAAGAGGCGGCGGCGCGGCTGTTCGAGCGGGCCGCCCGCGCCAATCCCTCCGGCCGGATGACCCAGGACCGGGACTACGCCGCGGTGGTTGAGTTCCTGCTCAGCCCGGCGGCCGAGTTCGTCCAGGGCCAGGTCGTCCACGTCAACGGCGGCGCCTACGTGCCAACCTGACCCGGCGGAGGCTATATAGGGCCGGCCATCGCCGTACGGGACAACGCCCATAACCACGCTTGAAGTTCATAGCCGGCGCGCCCGCAACATTCCCACGCTCGATGCGGCGACGCTCGAAACCTTGCGTCAGCTCGAGCGCAAGATCCTGTGGCTCTCCACCTGGACGATCCACAACGCCAACCATTTGCGGCCCTCGCGCGACGGTTTGAAAGTCGGCGGCCACCAGTCGTCCAGCGCCAGCGTCTCGACGCTGATGACTGCGCTCTATCTGCACACGCTGAAACCGGAGGACCGGGTCGCGGTGAAGCCGCACGCCTCGCCGGTATTCCACGCCATCCAGTACCTGTTGGGGAGGCAGACGCGCGAGAACCTGGAGCGGTTCCGGGCGCTGGGCGGGGCGCAGTCCTACCCCTCGCGGACCAAGGACGCTGACGACGTGGACTTTTCCACCGGGTCGGTAGGCCTCGGCGTCGCGGCGACCCTGTTCGCCTCGATCGTACGCGACTACGTGCGGCTGCATGGCCTGACCGCCCCCGGTGTCAACGCCCAGGGTCGGATGATCGCCATCCTCGGCGACGCCGAGCTGGACGAGGGCAACATCTACGAGGCGCTGCTGGAGGGCTGGAAGCACGACGTCCAGAACCTCTGGTGGATCGTCGACTACAATCGCCAGAGCCTCGACGGGGTGGTCAACGACGCCCTGTTCCACCGCATCGCCGGATTCTTCCAGACCGTGGACTGGAAGGTGGTCTCGCTGAAGTTCGGCAAGAAGCTGGAGGCGGCGGGGCGCGGGCCGGGCGGCGAGGCGCTGCTGGACTGGATCGAGACCTGTCCGAACCAGCTCTATTCGGCGCTGACCTTCAAGGGCGGCGCGGCCTGGCGCGAACGCCTGAAGCTCGACCTCGGGGGCGTCGCCGGGCTCAAGAGCTTGCTCGACAGCCATAACGACGCCAGCCTGGCCGAGCTGATGACCAACCTCGGCGGCCACGATTTCGAGACCATCCTCGAGGCCTTCGCCGCCGCCGACGACGATCCGACCCCGCACTGCTTCGTCGCCTACACCATCAAGGGCCACGGCCTGCCGCTGGCCGGCCACAGGGACAACCACGCCGGCCTGATGAACCCGAGCCAGCTCGCCATCTTCCAGCAGCTGATGGGCGTGCCGAAGGGCGGGGAATGGGATCCGCTCGCCGGGCTGGACGACCCGCAGGCGATCCAGGACTTCCTGCCCGCCGCGCCGTTCGCCCGCCGCCAGTCGACGCCCGCCGCGCCGATCATCGATATCCCCGAGCTGCCCACGCCGCGAGGCGCATCGCTGTCGACCCAGGAGGCGTTCGGCAAAATCCTGTTCGAGATCGCTCGCGAGCCGACGCCGCTGGCCCAGCGTATCGTCACCACCTCGCCCGACGTGACGGTCTCGACCAACCTGTCCGGCTGGGTCAATCGTCGCGGCGTGTTCAACGCCGTCGATCGCGCCGACACCTTCCAGGACGAGAAGGTGCCCAGCCCGCAGAAGTGGCGGATGGCGCCGGCGGGCCAGCACATCGAGCTGGGCATCGCCGAGCACAATCTGTTCCTGCTGCTGAGCCAGCTGGGCCTCGCCGACAAGTTCTGGGGCGAGCGGCTGTTTCCGATCGGCACCGTCTACGACCCGTTCATCAACCGCGGCCTCGATCCCTTGATCTACGCCTGCTACCAGGGCGCCCGCTTCATTCTGGTCGCCACCCCGTCGGGCATCACGCTCGGCCCTGAAGGCGGCGCGCACCAGTCGATCAACACCCCGCTGATCGGCATGGCGCAGGGCGGCCTCAGCTATTTCGAGCCGGCCTATGCCGACGAGCTGGCCACGATCATGAGCTGGGGCCTGCGGCACATGCAGGCCGGCGACGGCGGTTCGATCTATCTGCGCCTCTCAACCCGCGAGCTCGAGCAGCCAAAGCGGGAGCTGGATAGGGACTTCCGCCAGGCGATCATCGACGGCGGCTACTGGCTGCGCCGGCCCGACCCCAGCGCTCAGCTTGCGATCGCCTACTGCGGCGCGGTCGCGCCGGAGGTATCGGCAGCGGTGATGCAGCTGATGGAGCGCTACCCGCACCTCGGCGTGCTGGCCGTCACCTCGCCCGACCGGCTGCACGCCGGCTGGCTGGCGGCGCAGAAGGCGCGGGCCGGCGGCGATCGCGGCGCCCGCGCCCACGTCGAGACCCTGCTGGCCGACCTGCCGGCGGGCGGCGCGATTGTCACCGTGATCGACGGCCACCCGGCGACGCTGAGCTGGCTGGGCGGCGTGCGCCGACACACGATCCACCCCCTCGGCGTCCAGGGCTTCGGCCAGAGCGGCGACCTGGTCGACCTGTTCCGCGTCTACGGCCTCGACGCCGACGCCATCGCCGCGGCCGCGGACGAGGCGATCGGCCGCCGGTTGGCCGATCGCCCGATCGCGGACTGAGGGCGAGCCGGGCCGAGGTCCGTCATGCACGCCCGGCCTGCTCGCGCCACCGCTTGGCGAGCAGCAGGTAGATCGGCAGGGGCGCGATGGCGACCACGGCCGAGGCGGCGCCGTTCGCCGGGTCGTCCCACACCAGCAGGCCGATCAAGCCGGCCTGGACCACCACGGCGACAATCGCGAGCCAGGGGAACAGCGGCATGCGCCAGGGCCGCGGCAAATCTGGTTCGGTCAAGCGCAGCCTGATCGCCGAGAGGCAGATCATCAGGATCGCGCCGATCGACCAGGGCGCATAGATGCGCACCAGGCTCTCGTAGGTGCCGGTGGCGGCGAACAGCAACGACACGCCGACCATCAACGCCACGCTGACGCCCGGCGCGCCCCCGGGCGACACCGCCGCCAGCGCCGGCGGCAGCGCGCCGTCGCGGGCCATCCGGTAGGTCACCCGCGACGCGGACATGATCTGCAGGTTGACGATCGCCGCCAGCGAGAAGATCCCGAGCGCGGTGATCACCGTATCGCCCGCCGCGCCGAGCGAGACCTTCGCCGCGTCGCCGACCGCCAGGGGCGAGCCGGCGATGGCCGCAGGGCTCAGCACATGCAGCACCGCGGCGTTGATCAGCAGGTAGATCACGCTCACTCCGCCGATGCCCCAGAGCGTCGCCCGGGCGACGTTGCGGTCGGGCCGATGCACCTCCTCGGAGAAGTAGATCGCCGCCTCCCAGCCGGCGTAGGTCTGGTAGATCACCCGGATCGCCATGACGAGGGCGCCGACGCTGGTGATCGCGGCCAGCGGGTGATGCGGCGTGGCGGCCGCCGACCGCGGCGAGGCGAACAGGACCACCACCAGCACCAGGAACGCCGCGCCCTTCAGGGCGCTGGCGATAGTCTGCGAGGCGCCGCTGATCCGCGTGCCGGCCCAGTTGATCACTGCCACGGCGAGGATCAGGCCGCAGCCGAGCACGCCGGCAGGGACGCCTCGCGCCAGGCCGAGGCGGTGGACATATTCGGCGAACACCGCCGACATGAACCCGGCGGCGGCGGCGTTCTGCAGCCAGGCGACCCAGCCGGTGAGAAAGCCCGCCACCGGGCCGAAGGCGCGCAGGACGATCGGGTAGGCGCCGCCGGCGTGGGGGATCGACGATCCGGCCTCCACCAGCGGCATCGCCATCAGCATCGCCACCGCGCCGCCCACCGCCCAGGCCAGCAGGATCAGCGTCGGGTTGGTGATGCCGAGCGCGACCACGCCAGGCGCGCGCATGATGCCGGAGCCGATCACCGAGCCGACCACCACCGCCAACCCGAACAGCAGTCCGAGCACGCGCAGCAAGGTGCGCGGCGGGGCCAGCACCTGCCCGTCGGCGATCGCTGGCGTCCTAAGCATCCAGCCTGGACTGGATCACACGGGTGAGCGCGTCGACCTCTTCCTGCCCGACCTGATCCATGGCGTCCTCCCGGAAAGCCGCGCACGCTCGATGTCCAAGCCTGAGGGCAGCGTCGCGGTCAGGTCCAGCGAAACCGCCGCGCCGCGGACGTTCGCGCAATTTGCGTGCATCGACGCGCGATGTGAGCGCCGTCAAGT
>Ga0302311_10004389_pt1 | contig 15230 bp, 11 predicted proteins | sample III_Palsa_N1_3_FD_200449 | JGI IMG/M metagenome (GOLD analysis project Ga0302311, IMG submission 200449) | Peat permafrost microbial communities from Stordalen Mire near Abisko, Sweden - III_Palsa_N1_3 | ecosystem: Environmental > Terrestrial > Soil > Palsa > Peat permafrost | place: Sweden... | reverse complement strand
TACGACATCAACCGATACGTCGGGATCACCTTCTCGGTGCAAAACATCACCGGGTCGGCGCAACACACCTACCTGCAGTGGCCGAACGAGCCGTTCACCTACGACAACTGGGGCCGCCGCTACTTCCTCGGTGTGAAGTTCAAGTACTGATACGTTCGGGGAGCACGAACACGTGACGGTCCAGCCCGATCGTATCCGCAGCGTCGCCGTCGTCGGCGGCGGCACGGCGGGCTGGATCGCCGCCAGCGTTCTGGCCCGCGCCATGGCTGGGACTGACCTCGCCATCACCGTGATCGAGTCGGCCGAGATTGGCGTCATCGGGGTTGGCGAGGCGACGATTCCCCCCATCCTCGACCTGCTGCGGTTCCTCGGCATCGACGAAGCCGACTTCGTGCGCAGCGTAGGCGCAACCTATAAGCTGGGCATCAAGTTTTTCGACTGGCGCCGGGCCGGCGAGGCTTACTGGCACCCATTTGGGGCCTTTGGCGCCCCCGTCGCACGTCGGCCATTCTTTCACGCCTGGCAAAAGGCGCGCGCAGAGAACCTAGCGCCGCAATTCAACGATTTCAGTCTGTGCGCGGCCATGGGCGATGAGCTCAAGTTTCGCTTTCCCGAGACGCGCGCGGCCGGGACGGCGGCGGGCATCCGCTATGCCCTGCATTTCGACGCCCAGAAAGTCGCGCGCTATCTACGCGCCTATGCAGAACGCCAAGGCGTGGCGCGGCTGGAGCGGACGATTTCCGGGGCCACGCGCCGGCCGGATGGCTTCATCGATGAGGTCGTCTTTCAGGACGGCGGCCGCCTCCGGGCCGATCTATACGTTGATTGCAGCGGCTTCCGCGGTGTGCTGATCGAGCAAACGCTGGAAACCGGCTACATCCATTGGGGGCATTGGCTGCCTTGCGATCGCGCCGTGGCGGCGCCGTCAGAAATGTCCAGCCCTCGTACACCCTATACCGGCGCTCACGCACGGCCGGGTGGCTGGCGGTGGCGAATCCCACTCCAGGAGAGAGCTGGCAACGGCTATGTCTACTCCAGTCAGGCGATCGGCGACGATGACGCCTTCGAGGACTTGCGCGTCGAGGTCGGCGAAACCTTCGCCGGGCCGCCCCGATTCCTGAAATTCGTCACCGGTCGGCGACGCCTGCTGTGGAACGCCAACTGCGTGGCCCTCGGCCTCGCTTCCGGCTTCATTGAACCGCTGGAGTCGACCAACATCCAGCTGGCTATCAATGGCGTTTACAACCTCCTCGATCATTTCCCCGACCGCAACTTCGATCCGGCCAACATCGCCGCCTACAACGAGGAGCTGATCGGCGAAGTCGAACATGTTCGCGACTTCATCATCTTGCACTACTGCCTCACTGAGCGCGACGACAGCGAGCTCTGGCGCGCCTGCAGGGCCATGAGCCTGCCGGACAGCCTCCAGGCCAGGATCGACCTCTACCGGGCCACCGGCCGAATCCGCCCAAGGGCGCGCGACCTCTTTACCGACCTTTCCTGGTTCTACATCCTCGATGGCATGGGCGTACGGCCGGCCGCCTACGACCCGCTGATCGACGTCGTTCCACGCGATCGCTTAGCAGGCATCCTGGCTGAGTTGGCCCGCGACCACGCTGCCGCGCTGACCGGCGCCCGCAGCCACGACAGTTATTTTCCGCATCCGATCGGTCGCCCGGCGCCCCCCGTTCTCGCAAGCCGATGACGACCCGCTCCTGGCTCCTTCGCGCCGGCGCGGCATGTCTCGCGCTGAGCGCCCCGCTCGGCCTGCGCGCCGGGGAAAGCGCCATAGCGCATCCGGCCCTCTGGCCCAAGGCCGCCAGCCCGGCGGCCTTCAGCGACGTAGCGACCGAAGCGCGCATCACCCGCCTGATGGCCCGCATGAGCCTCGCCGAGAAGGTCGGCCAGACCATTCAAGGCGACATATCCTCGGTAACGCCCGACGACCTGCGGCGCTATCCGCTCGGCGCGATCTTGGCCGGCGGCAGTTCAGCGCCGCGCGGCGACAACCGCGCGCCGCCAAGCGCCTGGCTGGAGCTCATCCGTCGCTTCCAAGCCGTGGCGGCCGAGCCAAGGCAGGGACACGTAACCATCCCGCTGCTGGTCGGTGTCGACGCCGTACACGGCGACAACAAGGTCCCAGGCTCCACCTTGTTTCCGCACAACATCGGCCTGGGCGCCGCGCGAGATCCCGACCTAATCCGCCAGATCGGCGCCGCAACGGCTGAGGAGGTTTCCACCACCGGCGTCAACTGGACCTTCGCCCCCACTGTCGCCGTGCCGCGCGACTACCGCTGGGGGCGCAGCTTCGAGGGCTACGCGGAGGATCCGGAGGTCGTGAAGGCTTATGCCGGACCGCTCACGCTCGGGCTTCAAGGCCCGCTGCGCCCGGGCCAACCCCTGGCGACTGGGCACGTCATGGGCTCGGCTAAGCATTTCCTCGGCGACGGCGGCACGCGCAACGGTGTCGACCAGGGCGATGCGGAGATCTCCGAGACCGACCTGATCCGCCTGCACGCCCAGGGTTATCCGCCGGCGATCGACGCAGGAATTCTCTCGGTCATGGCTTCTTTCTCGGCCTGGAACGGGGTCAAGGATACAGGCAACGCCTCCCTTCTGGAGGGCGTGCTCAAGGGCCGCATGGGCTTCAAGGGCTTCGTGGTCGGGGATTGGAACGCCCACGCCCAGATTCCCGGTTGCGCTCCGGCCGACTGCCCGGCGGCGATGAATGCTGGCCTCGACCTCTACATGGCCCCCGATGGCTGGAAGGGGCTGTTCGACAATACCTTGGCCGAGGTGAAGTCAGGGGTCATTCCCATATCCCGGCTCGACGACGCCGTACGTCGAATTCTTCGCGCCAAGCTCAAGGGCGGACTCTTCGATCCGCCGAGCCCGCTGCAAGGCCGCTTCGATCTCCTCGGTTCTCCAACTCACCGGGCGCTCGCCCGCCGGGCCGTTCGCGAGTCCCTGGTGCTCCTGAAGAATGACGGGGTGCTGCCGATCAAGGCCTCAGCGAGGATCCTGGTGGCAGGCGACGGGGCCGATGACATCGGCAAGCAGTCTGGCGGCTGGACGCTCAACTGGCAGGGCGTTGGGAACCGCAACACCGATTTCCCGCATGGTCAGTCGATCTGGTCGGGGATCGCCGATGCGGTGCGCGCCGCGGGCGGTCAGGCGGAGCTGTCGCCCGACGGAAGTTTCAAGCGCCGCCCCGATGTCGCCATCGTGGTCTATGGCGAGAACCCCTACGCCGAGTTCCAGGGCGACTTGGCCAGTCTCGAATTCGAGCCGGGTGGAAAGCCCGATCTCGCTTTGCTCGAGCGGCTCAAAGCTGAGGGCATCCCGGTCGTCTCCGTCTTCCTCTCCGGCCGCCCGCTATGGACCAATCCGGAGATCAACGCCTCGGACGCCTTCGTCGCCGCCTGGCTTCCGGGGACTGAAGGCGGCGGGGTCGCCGACGTGTTGATCGGAAAACCGAAAGGCGCGGCCCGTTCAGATTTCCTCGGCCGACTCTCTTACTCCTGGCCGGCCCGCGCCGACCGCACGCCCGGCCACCGCGACGAGCCCGGCTACGCCCCGCAATTCGCTTACGGCTACGGACTTTCCTATGCGCATCCGGGCGTTGTCGGCCAACTGTCAGAAAACCCCGGCGCTCGCGTCGAAGGACCCAACCTCGAGCGCTATTTCGTAGCTGGCCGCGTCCCCTCCCCCTGGAGCCTGCAGGCCTCCGGAGATGCGCGCATCTCCACCGTAGACGCCGGGGCCCAGGAAAACGGCCGACGCATCGACTTCAACGGGTCAGGCGCGGCCGCATTTGAGGGGCCACCCGCCGACCTGGTCCGCCAGACTGGCGGCGACATGGCGGTGATGCTGCGCTACCGTGTGTTGGCAGCGCCCACGGCGCCGGTTAGTCTTTCAGTGGCCTGCGGCGATAGCTGTGGCGCCAAGGTTGACGTCACTTCCCTGCTCAGCGGCACGGACGCTGGCTGGCGGACCTGGACGATCAAGCTCTCGTGTTTTCGCGACCGCGGCGCCGACATGAGCCGCGTCACCTCGCCTTTCACCCTGTCGACAACAGGGCGGTTGTCGCTGGCGTTCAACGAGGTGCGACTTGTTCCCAATCCCGGCGACGCAGCGTGCCCTGATCACTGACAGGTCAATGAAAATCTTGCAGGTTTTGACTCCGGCGACGAAGCCCGCCATCCAGGAAAGCGACGCCTGAGGATCGCAAAAAGGCGAGCGGAGGAGACAATCATGGCCGGTGGCGCGGTGGATACGGGCGGTCCGGGCCTGGAGGGCCAGGCCAACATGGGCTTCGTCGCGGCGATCGTCGCCGTAGCGACCATCGGCGGCTTCATGTTCGGCTACGACAGCGGGGTCATCAACGGCACCCAGAAGGGCCTGGAGCAGGCCTTCCATCTCGATGCGCTGGGCGCCGGCTTCAATGTCGGCGCCGTCCTGCTCGGCTGCGCCGTTGGGGCGTTCGCCGCCGGGCGGGCGTCGGACGTCTACGGTCGCCGCAACGTGATGATCGGCGCTGCGGCGCTGTTCATCCTCAGCGCGCTCGGGGCCGGCGCGGCCGCCAACTCATTCGAGTTCGTCCTGGCGCGAATCGTCGGCGGCCTCGGCGTCGGCGCCGCCAGTGTGCTCTCGCCGATCTACATCAGCGAGGTCGCCCCTACAGCGGTGCGCGGCCGACTGACCACCGTCCAGCAGGTGATGATCATCATCGGGCTTACCGGCTCGTTCGTGGTCAACTGGCTGATCGCGCAATGCGCCGGCAGTTCGACCGCCATCGTCATGGGTCACCCGGCCTGGCGGTGGATGTTCTGGGTGCAGGTGATCCCGGCGGCGATCTTCCTGTTCAGCTTACTGGCCATTCCCGAGAGCCCGCGGTTCCTGGTCGCCCGCGGCCAGACCGACAAGGCCGGTCGGGTGCTGGCCCGCCTGTTCGGCGAAGCGGCCGGCCCCGCCAAGGTGGCGGAGATCAGCGCCTCGCTCGCCGCCGATCACCACCGCCCCAAGTTTTCCGACCTGCTCGAAAGCGGTCGCGTGCGCCCGATCATCTGGGCCGGGGTCGGCCTGGCGGTCTTCCAGCAGCTCGTCGGCATCAATGTCGTCTTCTACTATGGCGCCGTGCTCTGGCAGTCGGTCGGATTCAGTGAGGCGGACTCCCTGAAGATCAACATCCTCTCCGGCTCGCTCTCGATCGTCTCGTGCCTGGTATCGATGGGCTTCGTGGATAAGATCGGGCGCAAGCCGATCCTGCTCTTCGGTTCGATCGGCATGGCCGTCACCTTGGCGGTGGTGGCCGTCGCCTTCTCCAACGCCACCTTAGTGGGCGGTCAGGCCCACCTGCCTCAATTCTGGGGCCTCGTCGCCCTGATCGCCGCCAACCTCTACGTGGTGTTCTTCAACGGCACCTGGGGGCCGGTGATGTGGGTCATGCTGGGCGAGATGTTCCCCAATCAGATCCGTGGCTCGGCCCTGGCGGTTTCCGGCTTCGCCCAATGGATCGCCAATTTTGCCATCTCCCTGAGCTTCCCGGTCGCCGCCGCCTCGGTGGGGCTCGTACCGACCTACGCGTTCTACGCCATCTCGGCCTTGATCTCGTTTTTCTTCGTCCGAGCGCTCGTCCATGAGACTCGCGGCCGCGCGCTCGAGCAGATGACCTGCTGAGGCGACAGCGTCATTTTGCGGCCACAGAGGCTTGACACAAGCTGCGAATGATTTGCAAAAGCACGGGCCATTGCGCCCGAGCCGCACACCTCTTGTCGGAAGAAGACTCCCGTGTACGTATGCAACTGCCACGGCATTCGTGAGCGCGACGTTCGAGCCGCCATCGAGCGGGGCGCTGTTCGCGCCCGCGAGGTGTTCGATCGCCAAGGTTGCCGTCCGCAGTGCGCGCGGTGCGTCTGCGACGTGCGTCGCATGATCGGCGAAGCGGCGGAAGGCTTGCGTCTCGCCGCCGAATAGGAGGCGAAGACCGATGAAAGGCGACGCGGCCATCATCAAGCTGTTGAACGGCGTGCTCACCAACGAGCTGACCGCCGTCAACCAGTACTTCCTCCACGCCCGGATGTTTGAGAATTGGGGTTTTCACCACCTCGGAAAGGTCGTGTACGAAGAATCCATCGAGGAGATGAAGCACGCCGATCTACTGATCAGGCGCGTGCTGTTCCTCGAAGGGCTGCCTAATCTTCAGGATCTGCACAAGTTGTCGATCGGCGAGACGGTCCCCGAGTGCCTGGGAGCGGATCTCGCCCTCGAGACCGCCGGGCGCAAGCTGCTTCTTGACGGGGTCAAGGCCTGCGAGACGGCTGGCGACTTCGTCAGCCGCGAGATCCTGACCCACATCCTCTCCGACACCGAAGAGCACATCGACTTCCTGGAGACCCAGGTGGAGCTGATCGGGTCGCTCGGCGAGAAGAACTATCTGCAAAGCGCCATGGGCTCGATCGGTCCGGACTCCGCCGCAACCGGCGACTGAGGCTACGCCGGCTCGACGCGTGGCGAGCCGACGGCTAAGCGGTTTCCAAACAGAGGAACCGCACCATGACCATCGCCGACGACCCCCGCATCGATCCGCGCATCAAGGCGCTGTTCGCCGCCATCCCGCCCGCGCCGCCGGCGGGCGACGCACCCAGCCGCGAGGCTATGCTGGCGGAGGAGGCCACCGACGAGGCCAAGGGCCGCGCCGCCGCCCAGACGGCCATGCTGGAGATGTTCGACAGCGAGGCGGCCGCGCCCTCGACCGGCCTGACGGTGAGCGTCGAGACCTTCAACTCACAGCCCGATGGTAACGAGATCAAGGTGCGCATCGTGCGGCCGGAGGGCGGGGCCACCCTCCCGTGCGTCGCCTACATCCACGGCGGCGGCATGCAGACCATGTCGGCCTTCGACGGCATCTATCGCGCCTGGGGCCGGCTCATCGCCGCCCAGGGCGTGGCCGTGGCCTTCATCGATTTTCGCAACGCCCTACGCCCGTCCTCGGCGCCAGAGGTTGCCCCCTACCCCGCTGGCCTCAACGACTGCGTCAGCGGCGTGAAGTGGCTGGCCGCCAACGCTGGCCGGCTAGGGATCGACCCCGCCCGCATCATCGTCGCGGGCGAGAGCGGCGGCGGCAACCTGACCCTGGCCACGGGCCTGAAGCTGAAGAAAGATGGAGATCTCGGCCTGATCAAAGGCCTCTACGCCCTTTGCCCTTATATCGGCGGCCAGTGGCCACAGGACCGCTATCCGTCGTCGACCGAGAACAACGGCCTCCTGATCGACCTGCACAACAACCGCGGGGCCATGGCCTACGGTATCGAAGCGCTGCACGCCCGCGATCCGCTCGCCTGGCCCGGATTCGCCACCGAGGCCGACGTGAAGGGCTTTCCGCCGACAGTTATCAACGTCAACGAGTGCGACCCACTGCGCGACGAAGGGATCGTCTTCTACCGCCTCCTGCTCGCCGCCGGGGTTCCGGCCCGCTGCCGCCAGGTGATGGGCACAATCCACGCCGGCGACCTGATGCCATTCGTCTGCCCGGACATCGCCGGCGACACCGCGCGCGATATCGCGGCATTTGCCAAGGGATAGTCTTCATCGCAGCGCCAACTCCTCAGCGCGGGCGCTAAGATCGGCGAGGTTGGCCCCGAGCTGCTCCAGGGCGAAAGCCAGGCCGTAGAGGCGGGCCACTTCGTCGTCGGCGAAGGCGCGAGTCATGCCGAGCGCGCGGAGGTCACTCACTGCCTCGGCTTCGCCGGCCAGGGCGGCGACGACCGCCTCCCCGGCAGGCGGCGCACGACGATGGGCCAGGGCCTCGGCCGCGTCGGTGAGGAAGGCGCCGAGTTCTGCCGCCAGCTTGTCGAGCGGTTCCTGAAGTCGAGCCCTCGCGGCCTCAGGTAGTGGCGCGGAGGCGGCGCGGGCGACCATGATCAGGTCGTGATGCAGGCGCCGCACAGTCCGGCAAAGCGGCGCCGGGTCGAGCGCGCCCTGAGGCGCCACCACCCGTTCACGCGCGATCTCTGCGGCCGCCGTCTCGGCCTTGGTGAGCGCGGCGCGGACGCGGGCGTGGATGGGCTCCAGACCCTCGGTCGGCCGCCCGGAAACGATCGCCTCGACCGTGGTGACGACCAGAACCGCCAACTCACGTAGAGCGCTGCCCTCAGCTTGGGCGAGGTTCTGGGTTGCCTGCGACCTCGCAAGCAGCAGAGTCACGACGGCGGCGACCAGGCTGCCAACGCCGATTTCGAGCATCCGGCTCACAGCCATCTCCGTGGGACTTCCGGCCTGGGCGCTCGGGGCCAGAAGCAGGATGAGGGCGGTCACCGGCGCGATCCGCCAGCCCGGGTTGTAGGCGGTGGCGACGGCCAGCGGCGCGATAGCGACCACGAGGGCCAGAGTTAGCGTCCACATGTCGCGATGGGGAAAGACGAGACAGACGATGACGCCCCAGACAGCGCCGCCAAGCGATCCAGCCAGACGGTCGGCGATCGCCTTGAATGCGCCGCCGACGGAGGCCTGTGTGACGATGATCGCCGTCAGCACCGCCCAGTAGCTCTGGCGCAAGCCGAGCAGATGACCCAGTACGAAGGTCGCCAGCGCGGCGACGACGATCCGCACCGCCAGCATCAGCTGCGGCCGGTGACGCCGCACCCAATCACCAACGCTGATTTCTGACGGAGATTTCACCTGCGCGAGGCTTTTACTCGTCTCCCCCTCGTGTTCAATGACGCCCATGAGGCCCACCGCGTGACGCAACCCACGCCCCTGACCCGACGCACCAAGCTGTTCTATGGCCTGGGCACCGTCGCCTTCGGCGTCAAGGACAACGGTTTCAACTACCTACTCCTGCCCTTCTACAACCAGGTGGTGGGCCTTTCGGCGCCGATGGTGGGGCTGGCGATCCTTATCGCCATGACCCTGGATGCAATCATCGATCCCCTGGTCGGCCAGATCAGTGACAACTGGCGTTCGCGCTGGGGGCGGCGGCACCCGTTCATGTACGCGGCCGCCCTGCCCGTGGCCCTCTCGTACCTGCTGCTGTGGAATCCGCCGCACTGGTCGCAGGGCGCGCTGTTCGTCTACCTGCTCTGCGTCGCAGTGCTGATCCGGGGTTTCATCAGCCTCTACGAGGTGCCGAGCTCAGCCCTCGCGGCGGAACTGACGCTCGGCTACGACGAGCGCACGGTGCTGCTTAGCTACCGCTATTTTTTCGGCTGGATCGGCGGCCTCGTTCTTTACGTGATCGCCTTCCGCTTCCTCTTCACGCCCGACGCCCATCATCCGGTCGGCCAGACCAATCCGGCTGGCTACACGCGCTACGGCCTGCTCGCGGCCGGCATGATGTTTTTCGCCATCATTGCTTCGTCCTGGGGCACTCACGACCGCATCGCCGGTCTCGCCCAGCCGCCGGCGCGTCGCGAGACCGTGCGCCAGATGTTGCGCGACATCCTCGATGCCTGGTCGAACCGCTCGTTCCAGTTTCTCACCCTCTCGGGCGTGGCGACCTCGATGGCGCTCGGCCTCAACGCTTCGATGAACTTCTACATCAACACTTACTTCTGGGGTCTGACAGCGGCACAGATCTCGACGCTCGCCGCCGGCGTGGTGTTCTCGGCCTTCGTCGCCTTAAACCTTGCGCCCCTGGTCTCTCGCCGGATCGGCAAGCGCGCCGCGGCCATCTGGCTCATGGGCTCCTCCGTGGTGGTGAGCTTGGCGCCGATGATGGCGCGGCTGGCCGGTATCCTGCCGCCCAATCATACGACCGCCGTCTTCGTCGTCATCTTCATCCAGAGCGTCGTCGCCGTCGCCCTCGGCGTCGCCGGCCAGACCCTCATCTCGGCCATGATCGCCGACGTGGTCGAGGAAGGCGAGCTGCGCACAGGCCGGCGGTCGGAGGGCGTTTATTTCTCCGCCTCGATCATGGTCGCCAAGGCGGTATCGGGCCTCGGCATCTTTGCCGCCAGCGGCTTGCTGGGGCTGATCGGCTTTCCCGCCCACGCCAACCCGGACCACATACCGACGGCCGTGCTGGTGCGCCTGGCGCTAGCCTATGCGCCGGCCTACGCCGGCCTCTACCTGATCGGTTTCGCCCTGATGATGGGCTACAAAATCACCCGCGCCAGCCACGCCACCACACTGGAGCAGTTGGCCGCCCGCGCCGCCGCCGCGGCCGAATGAGTTAGGGGGCGAAGCTCGCCGCCAGAGTGAAGTTCTCGCCGGGAAAAACCTGCCGGGCGTAGGTGATCCCGGCTCCGGCGCGCCAGGTCCAACGTTCCAGCACCAGGCAGGCGTGGCGGGTGGGTACGCGCAGCGCCTCGGCGATGTCGAGGTCCGGATTGGCGGCGGAAATCTCGTGCCGCGCCTCGCTCCACGGGGCGTGGGCCAGCAACCAGGCTCCCGGCGCCTCGGTGGTGAACGACTCATCGGCGGCGGTGGGCGCCTCGGCAAGATTGATCAGCCGCGTCTCGTGCGCGAAGGGCGCGCCGCCGGCCACGTGGACGCCGCGGACCTCCAGCAGCGGCCCATTGACGCCAAGCGACGCTGCCCGGCCCTTCGGATCGGGTCGACGCATCCCGAGGCCCAGCCGCCGCCAGCGCCAGGAAAGGCCGCGCGCCTCAACCTCGGCGCGGATGTCGGGGATCTGCAGGACAGCCGAAGCGATGCGCGGCGCGGCGACGAAAGTGCCGGCCTTGCGCCGTCGCTCGAGCAGGCCGCGTTCCGCGAGCGCGTTCACCGCCTTGCCGACGGTGGCGCGGGCGCAGCCGTAGCGGACCATCAACTCATGCTCGAAGGGGATGCGGTGACCGGGCGGCCAGGCGCCCGAGGCAATCTCGCCGGCTAGGTCGGCCATGATCTGCTCTGAGAGGGTCATCGGGCGAGAATGTCCCGCAGCACACGCCGATAGCGGTCAGCGATGGCCTCGCCGCGGACGTGCCGGCCGCCGTCGACCTGAAGAGCGCCGCCAGTCCAAACGCGCCGGACGGCTGCCTGTCCGCCAGAGAAGACCCAGCCGTCGAGCAGGGCGTCGCCAGCGCGGCCGGACAGAGAGGGGTGGCCCGCTTCCAGCTCCACAATGTCGGCGACGGCGCCGACGGCGAGCGACGGCGTGTCCTGACCCAGGGCCCGCGCGCCGCCTGCGAGCGCGCTCTTGAACAGTTCGGCCCCTGAGCCGACGACGCCCCGCGACCGCCCCATCAGGCGTTGGCCGTACTCGAAAAGTCTAAGCTCTTCCGTCAGATCGATGCGCACATTGGAGTCGCTGCCGACGCCGAAAGCGCCACCGGCGCCAAGGAAGGCCGTGGCCGGAAACAGGCCGTCGCCGAGGTTGGCCTCGGTGATCGGACAGAGCCCAGCCACAGCGCCGCTGGCGGCCAGACGTGCTGTTTCGCTCGCGTCCATGTGGGTGGCGTGAACGAGGCACCAGCGACGGTCGACGTCGGCGTGGTCCAACAACCACTGCACCGGTCGGGCGCCGCTCCAGGCCAGACAACCCTCGACCTCCGCCGTCTGCTCGGCGACGTGGATGTGGATCGGTCCCTGCACAGCCAACGGGAGGATCGTCGCCAGCTCGTCCGGTGTCACGGCGCGGAGGCTGTGGGGGGCGACGCCAGCCTCCACGCCCCTGGCGCGAACCTCGGTCACGAGAGCGGCGAAGCGGTCGACGTCGAGCTCGAACCGGCGCTGGCGGGCGCCAAGCGGCGCGCCGCCGAAGCCGCCGTGGGCGTAGAACACCGGCAGCAGGGTGAGCGAGAGCCCGGCCGTCTGCGCCGCCGCCACGATCCGCCAGGACATCTCGGCCGGGTCGGCGTAAGCGCCGCCGTCAGAGGCGTTATGCAGGTAGTGGAACTCGCCGACCCGCGTGAACCCGGCCTCCAGCATTTCGGCGAAGGCCTGGGCGGCGATGGCCTCGACGTCGTCGGGGGTCAAACGCTCGACGAAGTGGTACATCACCTCGCGCCAGCTCCAGAAATCCTCGCCGGCCGGTGAGCGCGCTTCGGCGAGGCCGGCCATGGCCCGCTGGAAGGCGTGGCTGTGCAGATTGGCCATGCCAGGCAGGGCGATCGCCCCACGCGCATCACCGGCCTGTGGAGCGACCCCAGCCTCGACCGTGGCGATGCGGCCGCCATCCAGGGTGAGGCGCACGTCGCTCGCCCAGCCATCGCTCAACAGGACCGTCTCGAACCACAGGGCGGTCATCGGCCTCTCCGTCTGATCGATATTATGTCTAGACATATTCGCGAGAACAAGCCAAGCATCGCGCCCATGCGCTGCGAGACGATCTGGCGAAACGCGCGGCTGGCGACGATGGCCGGCGAGGGCCTTGGCGTCATCGAGTCTGGCCTGGTCGCCAGCCTGGACGGCCGCATTCTCTATGCTGGACCGGAGGCCGACGCGGCCGAGCTCGAAGCCGAGCGGACCCACGACTGCGAAGGCCGCTGGATCACGCCTGGACTCATCGACTGCCACACCCACCTGGTGTTCGCTGGCGACCGCGCCGTTGAGTTCGAGCGACGGCTGGCAGGCGAGAGCTACGAAGCGATCGCGCGGGCCGGCGGCGGCATCCTTTCGACCGTGCGCGCCACCCGCGCCGCGAGCGTGGCTGAACTGGTGGAACTCGCTCTGCCGCGCCTGGACGCCCTGATCGCCGAGGGCCTGACCACGATCGAGATCAAGTCCGGCTACGGCCTCGCCACGGACTCCGAGATCCGCCAGCTCGAGGCGGCCCGCGAGCTGGGCCGGCGGCGGCGGGTGAGGGTCGCGACGACCTTCCTCGGCGCCCACGCACTGCCGCCGGAGTACAAAGATAATTCCAACGGTTACGTCGATCTTCTTTGCGATGAGATGATCCCGGCGGCGACCGCGCACGCCGACGCCGTCGACGCTTTCTGCGAAGGGATCGGCTTCAGCCTGGCTCAGGTGAGGCGCGTCTTCGGGGCCGCCCGCGCCCACGGCCTGCCGGTCAAGCTGCACGCCGAGCAACTCTCGAACCTCCACGGTGCGGCGCTGGCGGCCGAATTCGAGGCCCTGTCGGCCGACCATCTCGAGTATCTCGACGAAGCCGGCGTCGCGGCCATGGCCAAGGCCGGGACGGTGGCCACCCTCCTCCCCGGCGCTTACTACTTCGTGCGCGAGACCAAGCTGCCGCCCATCGAGGCCCTGCGCGCCGCCGGCGTTCCCATCGCGTTGGCCACCGACTGCAACCCCGGCACCTCGCCCCTTACCTCCCTGCTACTGGTCCTCAACATGGCCGCGACCTTGTTTCACCTGACCGTCGAGGAGTGCCTGCTGGGCGTCACCCGCAACGCCGCCCGGGCGCTCGGGTTCGTGGCCGAGACCGGAACTCTGGAAGCCGGGAAGTGGTGCGATCTGGCGATCTGGGATGTCGGCCAGCCGGCCGAGCTCGTCTACTGGATGGGGCGCAATCCGCTCCACGCCCGCGTCTGGAGGGGTGAATGACCGCCATTGTCCTAAAGCCCGGCGAGGCGCGGCTCGCCGACTGGCGCGCCATCTACGACGGCGCCGAAGTCCGGCTCGATCCGGCCTGCGGACCCGCGGTCGCCGCCTCCGCCGCCGCCGTCGGCCGCATCCTGGCTCGCGGTGAGGCCGTCTATGGCGTCAACACCGGTTTCGGCAAACTGGCCAGCGTGCGCATCGAGTCGGGAGACCTCGTCCACTTGCAGCGCAACCTCGTCCTCTCGCACGCGGCCGGCGTCGGTGACCCCATGCCTGTGCGCGTGGCGCGGCTGATGATGGCGTTGAAGATCGCCAGCCTGGCCCGCGGCGCCTCGGGCGTGGCGCCGGCCACCCTGGCGCTGCTGGAGAGCCTGCTGGCTCGCGGCGTCACGCCGGTGATCCCGGCCCAGGGTTCGGTAGGCGCCTCCGGTGACCTTGCTCCACTCGCCCATCTGGCGGCGGCGATGATCGGGGCCGGCGAGGCGGAGTTCCAAGGCGTCCGCTTACCGGCCGCGGAGGCCCTCACCCGAGCCGGACTCGAACCGCTCGAGCTCGGACCCAAGGAAGGCCTGGCGCTTCTAAACGGCACGCAGTTCTCGACCGCCTACGCTCTGGCTGGCATCTTCGAGGCCGAGCGCATTTTCCGCTCTGCCCTGGTCACCGGCGCCCTCGCCACGGAAGCCGCCAAGGGCGCAGACACACCCTTCGATCCGCGCATCCACGCCGCGCGCGGCCACGCCGGCCAGATCGAAACGGCCGCCGCCCTGCGCGCCCTGATGGCCGGATCGGCCATTCGCGCCTCGCACCTGGAGGGCGATACGCGCGTGCAGGATCCCTACAGCCTGCGCTGCCAGCCGCAGGTCATGGGCGCGGCGCTCACTGTGCTGCGCCAAGCGGCGACGACGCTGGAAATCGAGGCCAGCGGCGTCACCGACAACCCGCTGATCTTTGCCGAAGACGATGCGGCGCTCTCCGGCGGTAATTTCCACGCCGAACCAGTGGCCTTCGCCGCCGATATGATCGCCCTGGCGCTCTGCGAGGTCGGTTCGCTGTCGGAGCGGCGCGTGGCCATGCTCACCGATCCGGCCCTCTCTGGTCTGCCGGCTTTCCTCACCCCCAATCCGGGCCTCAACTCCGGCTTCATGATCGCTCAGATCGTCGCCACCGCCCTCACCGCCGAGAATAAGCAGCGGGCGGCGCCGGCCAGCATCGACTCCATCCCGACCGGGGCCAATCAGGAGGATCACGTCTCCATGGCCGCCCACGGCGCGCGCCGGCTGATGGAGATGACCCGGAACGCCGACGCCATCATCGGCATCGAGCTGATGGTCGCCGGCCAGGGTTGCGACTTCCATCGGCCCCTGACCTCCAGCCAGCCGCTCGAGGCGGCGCGGACGCGCCTGCGCGCCGAGGTGCCGACCCTGGCCGAAGATCGGCTGCTCTATCCTGACATCGAAGCCGCGACGCAGCTCGTCCGCTCCGGCGTGCTGGTCGAAGTGGCCACCGGTGTCGCCCTGCCAGGGATCGAAATATGACCGAGCCGGCCTGGCTGACGGTCCGGCGCGGCGAGGCGCCGCTGATCGTCTCGATCCCCCACGCCGGCACGGAAATCCCCCCGCATCTCGATGGCCGGCTGGTCTCGCCGTGGCTGGCGCGCAAGGACGCCGACTGGTGGGTCGATCGGCTCTATCTGATCGCCGATCGGCTCGACGCCACGGTGATCGCCACGGCCATCTCGCGCACGGTGATCGACGTCAATCGCGATCCTTCCGGCGCTTCGCTCT
>Ga0302311_10004387_pt1 | contig 15236 bp, 12 predicted proteins | sample III_Palsa_N1_3_FD_200449 | JGI IMG/M metagenome (GOLD analysis project Ga0302311, IMG submission 200449) | Peat permafrost microbial communities from Stordalen Mire near Abisko, Sweden - III_Palsa_N1_3 | ecosystem: Environmental > Terrestrial > Soil > Palsa > Peat permafrost | place: Sweden... | reverse complement strand
TCCTGAGGCGTCGGGTTATTTTGCTGCTGACAACCTTGCAAGAGGACCGGTGCGGCTAAAGCGGCGCTCGCACGTTTGAGCACTTGCCTGCGGGTGATTGACATAGTCGAGCTCCAATTCTTATGCGTGGAGTCTTAGGAGTGGCGACCGCCACAGCATTGCACTGCGAGAGCGACCGGTCAATGGATCGTACCGGCGAGCGGTTAACTCGATGGTACCTCGTGCGCCGACACTAAATCGCCATAACCTCATGGCCCGACCCTTGCGCTGGTCGAGTAAACCGTCTCGCGTTATTCCATCGCGATACAGCAACCCCTACGAGTCCACCTGTCAAAAATGAAGTTCGTTGGTCGTGAGAAATCAACGAGTTAAAATTGAGCGTAGCAGGATTTTATTTGACACTGGGCGCGAGCTATTTGCGGGCGATTCAGTCACTTACTTACGAATGGGGGACGGACTGAAAATCCGCGTGTCGGGGGTTCAATTCCCTCCCTGCAGCCCTTCAGGCAACCCGCTCGCCCTAAAGGGCAACGAAAGTCCTCCGCAATCCGGCCCAACGCTCGCGGACCGACTCAATCTCCTGCTCCCGCTGCGGATCGTTCCTGAATGCATCGCGCGAGGCCATCAGCGCTTCCAACTGACGAAACGTGATCGCCATCGGGGTGCGTTGTAGCTCGACCGCTTCGGCGTCGCGGGCCAGATCCCATCGCTCGAGGTAGGCTCTAGCTTGTTCGGCGGTAATGGCTCTCATTGAATCACATTCTACTCGGGTTTCCCCGAGAGCTACGTGGGTTTAGACCCGCGGGAAGTGATCAATGCCAAACTGTCTTGATCGGCGGGCCGGCACTTCCAGGATTACCCCAACGCGCTTGCACCTATCGATGCGTCACCGCTCTTGCCCGAGGGGGGGATTTACGGACTGCGGGAGTTTCTGGAACCTAAAGCGATCGTGAGTGACTGATGGTTTTTGGATACCTATTGGGTGCCCATCGACCTCCTTTTCAGTTCTCGGCGAGAATTGTGTCCGCCGTAGCGGACATAGGGACAATCGACGCTATCGGGGACCGAGGCACCGCATGCGCGGGGGAGGAGAGAAAGGCGCTTGGACGAATAGCGTATGTGCCCTCATCTTAACTCGTCGTCCGCAGCAGCCCGGATCGACAGCTAAGCGTCGTCACCAGGGGAGGACCTCATTTCGATAGTCGAGAAACACGAGTCCCCGCGTCCCGAAGCGCGCCCGCATTGCGCGGAGCACCCCGCGCACGCTGGTCTCGATGTCGAGCGGTGCGTCTTCGCCGCCGAGATCGGTTCTGACCCATCCCGGGGCTACGACGTAGAACGTACGCGTGTCGTCTGCGTGACGCGCTGTCAGGCACCGCATCAACGTGTTTAACGATGCCTTGCTCGCCCGATACAGTTCCCAGCCGCCGTCCGTGTTGTCGGCGATGCTGCCGAGCTCCGAGGACATCGCGGCGACTTGGCCCTGCGGCGTCACCAGGTCGATCAGTGTCTCCACCGCCCGAAGTGGACCCAACGCGTTCGTTACCATGACTCGCACGAACTCTTCGGTACTCACTTGGCCGATGGGCTCGTGGATGTCATTGCTCACGCCTGCCACCACGAACAGCAGGTCAAATCGCTCGCCGGCGTGACGGGACCGGAGCGCCGCCAAATGCGCCGACTGGGTGATGTCCACCTGCTCGATGGTCACTTGTTGGCGGTTTTCCGCCTGCAGCTCGTGAAGAGGGGTGTGAACCTGCGGATCGCGGACGGTGCCGACGACGCTCCAGTCCTCACTCACCAGCTCCCGGACGAGACCCCAGCCGAGTCCTCGCGACGCCCCGATGATAAGTGCCCTTCTTTCCATGAAACGCTGTCCGGCGTTCAGGGCAACAAGGACATGCGCCGAGCGTTCGCGAGGGCCTGCGACCGGCGGCCCGCGCGCAGCCTCGCATACAGCGATTTTCGATACGACTTGATGGTGCTCTCCGATAGGCCGAGCCGCGTAGCGATCTCCTTTCCGGAAAGCCCCACCGCCAGGAGCTCGAGCACTTCGCGTTGGCGAGGCGAAAGCACACCGGGCGGATCGAGCGGGCGTGTCGAAGTCCCGACGCTTTTTCCCTGGGCAAAGGGAGGGCAGTCGGACGCGTTCAGCCAGTCCTCGAGAACGATCTGTGCATGCACATGTGCAGCCGTACCGGTTCGCTCTCCCGTGCTGAGGGCGTACTCCAATACAGGCTGCAAGAGGACTCTTTCGTCCGCGATGACACGTTTGAGGCCCAGCGGGATGATTCGCGAGGTGAGGCGGCGCAGATTCTGGCGGCAGGCGGCATGATCACCGAGGACGAATTGGCACCACACCAGAAGTGTGAGGCATTTGAGCTTCAGCACCTCGTTGGAAAATCGCTCGCTTCTGGTCTCCAGTGCCAGGAGCCGTCGACAAGCGGCGTCCCGTTGCTGCGTCGCTATCTCGAACCGAGCAACGGCCAATCCGGCGTTCATGGCAAGCAGCGGAATGCAGGACGGCTCGCCGATCTGTCCGGCCAAGGCGCGCTGGAACCCGTCTTGTCGAATAATCTCCTCGGCGTCGGAGCAATAGCCGGCACGGGTCAACTCCTCGACGCGGCGAATGTCGATGTTGGCGAGCCGATGTTCCCTTTGCAGGTATTGGGCAACGGCACGTGCTTCGAGCAGCAACGACAGCGCTTCGTCAAGGCCCGCGACCCGCGCATACACGGCGGCCGCGGTGAGGTACGTTACTTGGAAAACCGGGCCGTCGACCGCCACTTGCTCCCGCAGACTCGCGAGAGCCGCATCGACGTTGCACCGCGCACCGGTAAGATCATCGGCATAATATTGACATTCCGCAATGCAGGCGAGCGCCTCGATCCTTTGCGATTCGTGCGGAAAGTGTCCCGCGGCCAGATCCAGAGCGTTTCGGTATGCGACCTGAGCGAGGTGGACCCGTCCGAGCGCGAATTGACTCATGCCGCGATAGAGATGCAAATATCCAAGTCCGAAATTCGCGTCGATGTCCCTGAGGGCGAGCAGCCCCTGATCCGCGAGACGAATGCACTCCTGGTAGTTCCCCGCATCGTAGTTCGCGTAAATAGCGAGGCCGCTGTCGATCACGATCCGCACGAAGCGCCCACGGGTCCCGATCGAGCTCGCCTCTTGCTTGATGCGCTCGACGAAACTCACGGGCAACGGGCGCTCCTCATCGATGATGATGATGGCTTCGAGGGCGCGACACTCGGCACGTACATTCGGCGCGAGACATTCGCCTCTCCAGGCGCTGAAATCTTCTGATTCCGACCTCAGCTCCTCGAACGCTTCGCGGGCGCGATCTGCTTGTCCGAGATGAAGCAATAGATAGACCAGCGTAAGCCGGGTCAGGAGGGAGGATTGCATCGCGACCGCGGGGATCGCCTCGATGCCGTTCAGCACATCCGCTCCGTGCTTCAAGGCGATTTGCCAGCCGCCTTGGTTTTCGAGAATCATGATTGCGAGATCCCAGGCCCCGGCCTCGATGGCATGCTTCAACCCCTCTTCAAGCCGACCTTTCTGCAGAAACCACTCCGCCACCCGGCGATGTTCCGCGGTGATCTCGACGCCTGGCTGCTCGGCGAGGCGGGCACGCAAAAAATCGCGGAAGAAGTCGTGATAGCGGAACCACCCCGCACAATCCTCAACCCGCACGATGAAGAGGCCTTGCCGTTCGAGCTCGCGCAGGACATGCCCGCTATCCGGCCGATCGGTCAGCTTCTGGGCGAGTGCGCCCGAGATTCGCTCGGGCAAGCTCGTCCTCGTCAAGAAATGCTCCATGCCGGCCGGCAAATCCGCCATCACTTGTTCGCTCAAGTAGATCGCAACGTCCGCACTGGCCGCGCTTTGAGCAAGTCCGCGCGAGCCCGCCGGTTGCCGGGCGTGGAACGCCGCGAGAAGCTTCAGCGCCACGGGCCAGCCGTGGGCGTGCTCGTAGGCAGCTTGCAGCGGTTCCTCGACTCGCTCCTCTCCCAACAGGCGGCAGGCTTCGGTCAGCGTGAATTTGAGCTGCTCGGCGGAAATCAAGCGTAGCGTTCCCTGCAGCTGGAGCTTTGCGATATCGAGCGACGGCCAGCGGCGGCTCGCCATCACGAAACGCAAATTATTGCTCGACTCGTCGAGCAGCACTCTAATGAGAGCGAGGCAGGGCGGATCCGTCAGGAGGTGCACGTCATCGAGAAAGACGACAGCATGGCTGCCGGCTGCGGCGGCCGCCGCCAATAATCTCGCCAAGGATGCACGCGGCGAGCGGCCGCCTAAGATGTTATGCGCCGTCTCCTCATCGCTCGCACCCACGATCTCGGCTTGCAGCAGGGTGCTGCCGAGATACTGTACGAGCTCGAGCGCGTCGGTATCGTTTGCATCGAAGGTGAGCCAGGCGGTTGGCACGGCGCGCAAACGCAGTTCCTGGTATGTCTGCTCCATCAACGTGGTCTTGCCGCTGCCGGCCGGAGCAGCGATGAGAGTTGCTTTGCCGCCTGAGATCAACTCCTCGATGAGCGCGTCACGCCGGAGCGATCCGCCCGAGATGCCGGGGGGCCTCAGTTTGGAGAACAGGAGCGAGCTCGCACGGGCTGCCATCGGCCATCAGTTTGGCAGAGTATTCTTGACTAAAGAGCCCCGCGACATAATAAGGCTCAATCCGGTGCCGGGGTCGGTAAGCACCGAAATGTCGCGCGTCGGGTCGCCATTCACCACCAAAATATCGGCGTGGGCTCCCGGCCGAACGCATCCGATCTCGCCCGTCATTCCCAGCAGCTCGGCGTTGATGGCCGTTGCCGAGCGCAGGATCTCGATGGGCGGCTGCACGGTTGCACGCAGCCGAAATTCCTCATTCTGGCGCTCGCCGAAGTTGCCGGGCAGATCGGTCCCGAACCCGAGTTTGACGCCCTGCCGTCGGCAGGTCTCCACCGATCGATACATCTTCTCGGTGATTCCCCCGAGCTTCTCGAGGTTCGCCGGCTTGAGGCCCATCGCGAGCCCGTGACGCACCGCCGTGTCGGCGACCACCATCGTCGGCACGACGAAGCTGCCGGCCGCGGCAATCATCTTTGCCGTCTCTTGATCGAGATCAGAGCCGTGCTCAATGCTGCGCACGCCCGCTGCGATGCATGCCCGCGCCGAGTCCGAGGTGTGACAATGCGCCATCACGTAGGTGCGGCGAGTGGAGGCTTCGTACACGGCGACTCCGATCTCCTCGGCAGTAAACTGCCGCATCCAGATCGGATCCGTCGGCGAAGTGACTCCTCCGGATGCGAAGATCTTGATTTGATTGGCCCCTTTACGCAGCTCCTCGCGTACCGCTCGACGAACTTCGTCTGCGCCGTCTGCGATCACCGTGAGCGGACTGCAATAGGCGCAAGGACATAGGTCGATTTCATCGATCGGGCGTGTATCGCCGTGCCCACCCGTTTGGGAAATCGCCTTGCCGCTGATCAGGAGCCGCGGACCGGGCAAGAGCCCTCGCTGAAGCGCGATGACGAGTCCATAATCGGCGCCGCACGCATCGCGCACGGTGGTGAATCCGCGCCGCAGATACCCGGCCAGAGCGACCGCCGCATACTGGCTGAGGAGCGACGGCGGCATATGCGCCACCGCATCGAAATCCGACGCCGGCAGGCACGCATGCACGTGCGCATCGATCAATCCCGGCATCACGGTCTGACCCCGGCAGTCGATCCGACGAGCGTCCTGGATCGAGATTCTCGTAGGGGCGACTTCCCGGATCCGATCGTCTTCGATGAGCACGTGGCAGGACTCGACGAGCTCATCATGGATGCCGTCGAAAAGCCGACCGTTTTCGAGAACCGTCAGGGTCATGTGAGCCGTCCGTGAGAGGTAGCTTGAGGTGATGGTACGCGCCTCTGCCGCGGCGAATCTCAGACTACCCTCTTTTGGACGGGTAGGCTCACGCTGCGTGCGGTGAGCTTCTTTCGCGTAGCATGGCCTCAATGGACGGCGCCATCGAGGGTACATCGGTCAACCGACTCTCCGTCGTCATGGCAGCCGCCCTGTTGACGAGCGTTTGCCTGCTGCCGGCCATGCTCATGCCGTACCTCATCGGGGCGGTCGCGCTCACCGTCACTCCCGATTCGCGACAGTTGGGATTCGTGGCCGCGGCCGTACTGGGCGGCCCCATTGCTCTGATGGCCGCATCCGTGTTGTGGGTGCGCCGATTTCCATGGCGGAAACTGGTCTTCGGCGGCCTTGCACTCGCGGCGCTCGGCTATCTGCTCGCTGCCGGTGCACACAGCTTCGCGAGCGTCATTCTCTGGATCGCGCTCGGTAGCTCGGCTCTCGCCATCGCATACGCACCGCCCATCTGCTTGCTGAGTGATACGTCCGACCCGGACCGAAATTTCGGCTACGCGTTCTTCCTGCAGATCATCGCGAGCGGCCTCATCGGCCTTGGCGTCACGGCGCTTCAGGGCCGACTCGGGCCACGCAGTGTATTCGTGCTGATCGCGGTCGTGTTCGCTGCCTCCCTGGCACTGCTCCCCTGGGTGCCGCGGCACGGGGTCAAGGAACAAGCTCCACGCGTCGCGGAACCTCAGTCCTCCTCGATCCACATTTGGATGGGTCTCGGGGGCATGCTGTTCCTCAATGCCGGTCCGACCGCGGTTTGGGCATTCTTCGAGCAAATCGGGCGCAGCGCGGGATTCGCTGAGCAATCTGTGGGCACCATGATCGCGGTTGCGCTCCTCCTTGGTGCGCCGGGCTCCTTGTTTTCGGCAGCGGCGGCGCGCCGCTACGGGCGCATCGTCCCTCTCGCCGTCTCGACGCTGCTGTTGATCGTGACTATCGGCGCCGCGATCTATGCGCGCGCTCCTTGGGTTTATTTCTTGGCCGGGACGCTCTTTCAGTTTCTCTTGAACTTCGGCTTGTCCTTCCAGTACGGTGCTCTGTCGGATGCGGACACGTCCGGCCGGCTGATCGTTCTCGCGCCCACGTTCCAGGGCATCGGCGGCATCGGGGGGCCCATCGTCGGCGGCCTGCTGGCCCACGGCGGCAGCTATGTGGCGCTCGGGGTCTGCTCTGCCGTCTACGAGGTTGCGGGGTTGGCACTGCTTGTCGCATTGTGCCGGCGTGCTGCCACGGCGCGCCCGGCCGCGCCGCCGACTACCCCCCGATAGACGACTGGCTGGAGGGGATGAAGGTCAGCTAGCGTCCCCTCAACGCACCGCCCGCTCACAGGGCGGGGGAGACACATTGGGGACCACGGTTCGACACAATTTATTACTGCGAGCCGCCATCGCGTCGGCGTTGTTTGGTACGAGCGTCGCCCAGCCCGCGCGGGCCGATGATGCCGTGGCGGCGGCCGACAGCCCGACCAGCTCGAGAAGCGCATCGTCGTCCGAGCTCGAGGAGATCATCGTGACCGCCACACGGCGGGCCGAATCGGTGATCAACATTCCCTACAACATTTCCGCGACCACGGAGCAGCAACTCGACGAGGCGGGCGTGGTCGACTTCTCCAAGCTTCAACAGGTCGTCCCGGGTCTCATCTACAACGGCGGCGGCATTCGCGAGGGCGGCTCGCAGAACGGCTTCATCCTGCGCGGCCTCAACACCGACCGCACGAGTACCAGCGACAGCCCTTATCTCACGGTGTCCCCCGTCTCGGTTTACATAGACGACACTCCCGTGTTCGCGAATCTGCACCTCACCGATATCGCCCGCGTTGAAGTGTTGCGCGGGCCGCAGGGTACGCTCTACGGCAACGGGGCGCTCGGCGGAACGATTCGCTTCATCTACAACGAGCCCGATCCGAGCGCCTTCTCCGGGTCGATACAGGCCGATACCAGCCACACGAATCACTCCCTCGGCGAGAACTACACGATCGATGGAATCGTCAACATTCCGCTGGCCGACGCATTGGCGCTGCGCATCTCGGCCGGACATATGTTCGAAGACGGCTTCATCGAAGCGAAAAACCTCTTCGTGCTCGATTCCGCAGGGGTTCCGGTACTGCGGACCCCTGGCGCGATCACCACGAGCCTTCCCGTCACTTACTCGCAAGCCGATGTCGACGACTCCGAGGAGACGTACGTGCATGCGGCGCTGAAATACACGACGGGACCTTTCAAGATCCTGCTCTCCGAGCACTATCAGGATGAGTACGCCGCGGGCCAATCGGGCGACACGGAAGGGGTGGGTCACGTGCCTACGGCCTTTAATTCCGCCGTTACTCCGGGATTCTTGAACAACGGCTTCGATGCCGCGATTCCCCCGGTGTACGGTGAATACCAGACGGGCATTTTCGTGCCCCAACCGTATCATCGTCACATCGACCTCACTGCGCTCGAGCTCACCGCCGACTTCGGCTTCTCGACGGTGACCTCCTCGAGCTCCTATCTCGTCAATGACAGCGACGCGGTGCAAGATCTGAGCGGCGGCTATCAGACCAATCTCGGTGCCTTTTATTCCGGCTTTCCGCGTCTCGCCGTGCCGAGCTATCGCGACACCACCGAGCATACCTTTACGGAGGAGGTGCGCTGGGTGTCGGCCGCTTCCGGCCCGCTCAACTGGGTGCTCGGCGCGTTCTATCAAGACCAGAGACAATTCTTCAGCCAACAGGACGACGTGCTCGGTTGGACCACGTTCGCGAGCGCCTTATATGGCGTCCCGATCACGACCGATACCGCCTTTCAGTACGATCGCTGGATGCGATTTCGAGACGCCGCGGTCTTCGGCGAGCTGACCTACAACATCACGGATCGACTCCAGGTGACGGGCGGACTGCGTGGTTTCGACCAGCAGCTCGATATCTCGACGATTACCCAGCTGCCGATTTGCGGCGCGGCGTGCTCAAACAACGGCACCGATCCGCTGGGGACCACGCTTGGCAGTGAGGACAGCTCACACCGCCGAGTGTTGGGCAAGCTCAACGCGTCCTATCATGTCACCGCGGATACCATGCTGTACGCGACCGCCTCACAAGGTTATCGGCGCGGGGGCGCGAACGGATTGCCGACGGCCGGGCTGTTCGCGCAGAACGCAGGGTTTGTCTCCTTCGGTCCCGACACCGTTCTCAACTACGAGATCGGCGTGAAGGGCGCTCCCTCGCGCGCATTCCAATTCACCGCCGATGTGTTTCAAGAGAATTGGAATAAGCCGCAGCTGAATATCCTGACGCCGATCGGCGCCTTCTATGCGGCCGTCAACGGCAATAAGGCGCGCTCGCGCGGCGTCGAGCTGTCGGTGCAATCGCAGATTTCCAGCGATCTCACTTTGTCGGCTGCCTACACCTATACTCAGGCGGAGCTCACCTCCACCTTCGAGGTGGCGGACACGACGTTCGGCGCCGACGGCACGCGCCTTCCCGGCGTGCCTCTCAACGAGGTGAGCCTCGGGGCCGACTATCGCGAGCCGCTGAGCGGCACGCTCAACTTCATCGCGCATGCCGACACCGCGTATCGGGGCGCAGTGCCCGTGGCGTTGCCGGGGTCGCTCGGCGGCTCGGCTGTGGTGCCGGGCTTTTGGATGTCGAATGCCAACCTGGGGCTCGAGCAGAATGCCTGGAGAGCTGTCCTGTATGTCGACAACTTGTCGAACACTCGCGGGATCACGACCATGGTTCCGCCCGCAGCCGAGGGGCCCCGCCAGGACGTCAACTGGCTGTCTAGACCGCGCACCGTCGGAATCCGCGTGCGCTACAAATTTTAGCCGCTCAGCGTCTAGAGCTCGCGAACTTCGGCAGCACCTCGGCGGCGAGGAGACTCAGGCTGGAGCGGACCGTGGCGGGCTCGGTGAGCGCCAAAACCACAGTCGTCGCGCCCGCCTCCTTCAGGGAGCGCAGTCTCTCGACACACTGGTCCGGTTCGCCCGCGGCGGCAAACCAGTCGATCCATTCGTCCGGCATCTCCGCCTCCACTACGTTCGCCCCACCGCGGGCGATCATGTCGCGCAGCGAGTCATCGATCCCATACACCTGGGTCAGCAGATCCGGGCCTGCCAGCGCCAACATCTGGGCGATGGCGGCCCGGGCCGCGCGCCGCGCCGCCGCGCCGCCGCGATCGATGAAACAGTAGCTCAAGGTCGGCAACAGGTGCGGACGAGCGCGTGCCGCGCGCGCCGCCGCTTCGCCAGTGATCAGCCGCGCGCGCTCGACGTACTTCGGGCCGGACATCACGGTAATGACCGTTCCATCGGCGATTTCGCCCGACAGCGCCAATGACTTCGGACCGATCACGCCGGTATAGAGCGGAACATCCGGGCTCGGATAAGCGAGCCGCACCGCATCGAAATGAAAGAGCCCGGATTGAGACAGTGTCTCGCCGCGCAACAGACGCCGCACACTCGTGAGCACTTCGCGCAACGCGCTCAACGGCGATTTTGGCTGCAGTCCTAGCTGCTTCATCCATTCGGGCGCGCCATGCCCGATTCCGACGTGAAGCCGGCCTGGATGAGCGCCGGCGAGCGTTGCGATCTCCATGGCCGTCACGGCGGGGTGGCGCACGAGCGCCGAGACAATGCCGATGCCGACGGTGATGCGAGCGGTTGCCGTGAGGGCCATGGCCGCTGCCGCAAACCCGCCATGATAGAAATAGTCCTCGTGTATCCAGAGCTCATCGAACCCGTATTGCTCGGCGAGCCGATAAGACTCGAGCAGAGAGGCGACCGGTATGGTGCTCGCGATTGAGACGCCGACCGAAAGGCCGTCAGGCATGTGAACTCCCCACGTCGGCCGATCGCCGACCGCGCCAGTTTGAAGCGCGCATTGCGCTGCGCAACACGTCCGTCGGGGGGTATCCTAGGCGCGGATACCCTCTTTTGGCCGATTCGAGATTGCCCGTGATGCCTGGTACCGTCGTTCCGGGCTCGAGGAGCATACGCGATGAGCAGTATCGAAGACGACCGCGAAGCGATCCTGACGGTCCACCGCAACTGGTGGCATGCCAACGAGCGGTGGGATATTCCTTTGATGAAGTCCTGCTTCCCGGTCGGGCCGAACTACCTCATGTTCAACTTCAACTGGCATCCCTATTTCGGCATCGAAGAAAAGGTCCGGCTTTGGGAGTATTACAGTAAGTCGGGCATGACCATGGATCCGCCGGATGTGCGCATCATGAAATTCGAGGTCATCGGCGATATCGCCTACATCGCCAACGAATTCGAGATCACCAGCCGCATGCCGGCGCAGCCGAACGCGCTCATCGAGGAGGTGCAGGCGCTCCCTCAGCCGGGCGAGACCATGATCGATCGGGGCCGCTCTACCGAGATCTACAAGCGCGATGACGGCGAGGGCCGACCGATTTGGAAGATGTGGCATTTCCATTGCTCACCGCTGCCATCGGCAGACGCCGTGCGGCCGGGCTTCGACGACACCGCGCTCTCGCGCGGCGGCTTGGGCGCAAACCCGTGGGGCGAGCCGTTGCAGAGCGTCGGCACCCGTCGTGACTGAGGCCGATATAGATCTCGATACCGCACAAGTTCAGGGGCCGCAAGGACAGGTCTACGTCCGAATGACGCATCGGAATACTGCCGCCGCCGGCGCGCCAGTGCTCGTATTCCTGCACCCGGTGAACCTCACCGGGCAGTGCTGGATCGGCGTCGCCGCGCAACTGCGCGATTTTTTCTGTGTGCTCATCGACAGCCGGGGACACGGGCGCTCGCACATGAACGGGCCATTCGAGATCGATGACTACGCCGCGGATGTCCTCGCGGTCATCGAGGCGTTCGAGCTTCGAGCCGTCCATCTCGCCGGCGCCTCGCTCGGCGGCAGCATCGCATGCGCCGTCGCCGCGGCTCTTCCCGACGTGGTGCGATCCTTGGCGGCGCTCGGGGCGTCGCTCGAGCCCGCGGATGCCGACAGCCTCGCGGCGCTCGCCGAATGGCGGGCGGCGGGAGTGACGGCCGAGCTGTTCGATTCCTTTCTGGAACAAGAGGTGCGCCACGGTCTGCCTGCGGCCGTCGCCGCCGCGGCTCGACGCCAGGTGGGCCTGGATGCGCGAGACGGCGATCTCATCAAGTCCATCACCTGGAATGCCTTCGCCGAGGACGCGCGTCGATATGCGAAACCCCTGCATTGTCCGGCGCTCATCCTCACCGGCGAGCACGATGAGAGCTGCCCGCCGGCCGCCGGTGCGCGCATGGCCGCAGCCCTCGGCGCGCCGTTCGAGATTCTGCCGGGGCTCGGTCATCTTGCGATGATGCAGGCGCCGAGTTTGGTGGCTGACCGATTGACCCGATTCATTCAAGGAGCGGCGACTCCATGACTTACGCCATCGTGGCGCGCGATCTGATCGCCGGTGAGATCGGCGGCGCTGTGCAAACACACTTCTTCAATGCGGGGGCGGTCGTGCTGTGGCCCGAGGCGGGCACCGGCATCGTCGCAACCATGGCGATGGCAGAGACAGCGTATGGCCGTTTGGGGCTCAGACTGTTGCGTCAGGGCCAGTCGGCGGACGCCACGCTCGCACAGCTGTTGGCGCGAGACTCGAATCGCGCGGTACGGCAGGTCGCGATTCTCGGCGTCCGCGGTACGCCGGCCGCGCACACGGGCGACAGCTGCATCGACGCGGCGGGGCATCACCTGCGTGCGGACGTCGTGGCGCTCGGCAACATGCTCACCCGCGCCGGAACCTGGGATCGCATGACCGAAGCGTTCGGCTCGGCTGCCGGGTCTCTTGCGTCTCGTCTATTGGCGGCCCTGGAGGCGGCCGAGCAAGCCGGCGGCGACATCCGTGGCCGACAATCCGCGGCGATCGTCGTCGTCAAGACCGCCGCGGATCCTGTCGCCGGCGAGATCGGCACCGATGCGGTTGTGCCGCAAGTCGACTTGCGGGTCGATGACCACGCCGAGCCGCTCCTCGAACTCCGGCGTCTGCTCGCGCGTGACGTCTTCTATAAGGAGCTGCTCGCCTTGCTGACCACGCCGGGTCTCCTTTCCGGGCCCTTCAATGGGTCCGCCAACTGGCAAGCGGCCGCTGATACTCTAAGGCGTGGCCAGCAACTGCTCGGCGACAATCAGGAAGCGACCTTCTGGCTGGCGGTGCTCCTGGCTCGGGCTGGACAAATGGACAACGCACGCCGAACCATGGCCACCGCGGCCGCGGTGCATCCGCCGCTGCGGGAATTCGCGACGCGGCTCGTCGCGCAGAACATGCTGACGGCCGCGCAGGCGGCCATACTTTGCGGATAGGGGACAATCATGGCTGACGCATTAGAGCCCGTGCACCCGATCACCCTGGGCGAGATTCGAGAGGCGCGCGACAGGATTGCAGGGACCGTCATCCGAACGCCGCTGATTCGCCTCGAGCTCGGGCGCGGCTTTCCGGACATTCGCTTAAAGCTCGAGAACCTGCAGCCGACCAATTCCTACAAGCTACGCGGCGCCGTTAACGCCGTGGCCCTGTTGTCCGAGTCGGAGCGTAAGCGGGGTGTGTGGACGATCAGTGCAGGCAATGCGGGACAAGGGATCGCCTACGCGGCGCGGAGCTTGGGCGTCCCTTGCACCGTGGTCGTGATTAAGACGGCGCCGGCCGCGAAAATCGAGCGCATGAAAGCGCTCGGCGCAACGCTCGTCCCTGTGCCGTACGAGGTCGCCTGGAAGGCGCTTGGCGAGCGCACGTACGCAGGCGTCGACGGGACCTTCGTGCACCCATTCGACGACCACAACTTCATTGCCGGGCATGCGACGATGGCGCTCGAGATCCTGGAAGACGCGCCTGACACCCCTTGTGTCATTGCCGCCATCGGCGGCGGCGGCCTGATCACGGGCGTGGGCAGCGCTTTCAAGGCGCTGCGTCCCCAGACCGAGGTGTGGGGCGCGGAGCCCGAAACCGCTGCGCCGGCCGCCCTGTCGTTCGCGCGCGGATCGCCGCAGCGATTCGACGACTGGAAGGCATCGTTCGTCGATGGGGCGGGCGGCCAGAGTCTCTTCCCGAGGATGTGGGAACGCATGCAGGGCGTGGTGGATGGCTCTGTCATTGTGAGTTTGGAAGAAACCAGAAGTGCAATGCGCCTCATGGCGGAGAAGGTGCGCGTCGTTGCCGAGGGTGCGGGGGCGTTGCCGCTGGCTGCGGCGTTGAGCGGCAGAGCCGGTGCGGGGCCGATAGTCGCCGTCGTTTCCGGAGGCAATGTCGACCTTCCGAAATTTTGCTCGATCATCTGCCCTGCCGACGGCAACGCTTGATGCCAACCGGTCGGGGCTCGATCGGCGCGTTCTTCCTCGGCGGCGTCTCGACGCTCATACTCGCCTGCTGGTGCGGCGCGCCGCCGGCTGCTTCGGAACCGAAACCGGTCGTCCCGCCTCAAGATTGGTTTCACGTCATCCGCCTTAATTCGGACACCTACGCCTTATCGGAGCCCAAGTACTGGCAAGCGAACGTGAGCTACCTCCTGCTGGGGACCCGACGAGCACTGCTCTTCGACACCGGACCCGGCATCTACAGCATCCGGGATGTGGTCCGAGGTCTCACCTCGCTTCCCGTCACCGTCATCCCCTCTCATCTTCATTTCGATCACGTCGGCCGCATCGCCGAGTTCTCCGATGTTGCGATAATCGATCTCGAGGCTCTACGGCGGCAGGTGAAGGATGGGATCTTGACGGAACCCCCCACGCAGTACTTGCTTCAGAGCGGGTACCGTATTCCTGTCGATCATTGGGTCAAGAACAGAGAGGTCATCGATCTCGGAGACCGACGAATCACCGTGGTCAGTACGCCGGGTCACACCCCGGAGTCGGTGTCGCTGTTCGATCCCTCGCATCGCCGGCTATTCACCGGCGATCTCGTGAACCGTGAAGTCTCTCTGCTGAATGTTCCCGGATCCGACCTGCATCAGGCGCTGCGTTCGCTGCACGAGTTGGCACGGCTCGCGCAAGGGCATGTTCTCGCCTACGAGGCGCACTCGGAAAAACCCCTGACCCCGGCAGAGCTGCAGCTCATCGCGCGCGGTATCGACGATATCCTCCACGGGCGCATTTCCTCTCAGCCGTTTTGCCTTTACGGCGTCCCGGCGCTTCGCTACGACGTCGGGGCGTTCCCGATCGTCGTTCCCGACGCTTCCGATCAGCGCTTGCCGCCGCTCCCGTCGGTCACCACCCAACTGGAACCGACAGAGGCTTCGTCTTGCCGGTCCGCGAAACCGTCCTGAGAGGCCACCACTGCAGGGTCACTACGGCGTCAGGTTCTCTGGGTCCGACGAGACTCGATCGCTTCGACCGCGCTACGTCAATTCTTCGCGGG
>Ga0302311_10004381_pt1 | contig 15250 bp, 14 predicted proteins | sample III_Palsa_N1_3_FD_200449 | JGI IMG/M metagenome (GOLD analysis project Ga0302311, IMG submission 200449) | Peat permafrost microbial communities from Stordalen Mire near Abisko, Sweden - III_Palsa_N1_3 | ecosystem: Environmental > Terrestrial > Soil > Palsa > Peat permafrost | place: Sweden... | reverse complement strand
GAGTAGTCTTGCCGCCAAGCTTCTTGATGCGCTCGTGGATGCCGCCGCAGAACGGGCAGACCGGACCATTCGGCCAGACGCGCGCCTCGATATAAGCGAATGCCGCCTCTTCGTCCTGGAAGTGCGCGGCGGTGAAAATGGGCTGGGCCATAGCGGTCTCTCCTATGGCTCAAATCCTACATTTAGGGGTTTGGTATGGCAAGTATAATATCGCCAAATCCCGTTGCGGTGGTGGGTTCATTCGCGCTAGAGAGGTGTCACTGCGGTGGAACGCGACGCCCCGCGCCTTCTTGATCGGAGACGCTCTCATGCGACGCGCTTTATCCATCCCGCTATCCCTCTGCCTGTCTTCCTTCGCTGCCGCACCGGCGCTCGCCGGCCCCTCGGCCGACCTGCCGCTGATCGATTGCGGCCATCTGAGCTGCATCGACGTCGCAGCACCCGGCGGTTCGCTGCGTCTGGCGCTCGATACCGGCGACGAAAATACCGTCCTGTCCCAGGCCGCCGCCGACCGGCTGCATCTCGCCAGCAAGCCGGCGAAGGGCGAGGACGGCAAGGAAATCCCCAACATCGGCCTGACCGAGCCGACGGTACTCGAACTGGGCGAGGTGAAACTGCCGGCAACGCCCTTGCTGGTCGCGCCGATGCAGACCTATGCCAAGGCACTGGGCACGCCGGTCGACGGCCTGCTGAGCTATACCCAGCTCAAGGGCTGGATCGCCGAGTTGGACTTCAAGACCAATCGGCTGCACCTGACCCAGGACGCGGTCGCCAAATCCCGTTCCACGCTACGGGCCCATTATGTGAAGTATCGCGCCAACGCCGCCACGGTATTGGTCGTCGATGACCTCGCCATCCATGGCTATCCGATCCGCGCCCAGCTGGATCTGGGGTTCGAAGGCGGGCTGCTGCTGTTCCCGAGCTCGCTCGGGCCGATCGGGCTCAGCGACACCAAGCCCGGTGCGCCGGTGACGATGGCGACCTACGACGACGGTGCCGGGCTCAACCGGATCGACCCGCCGACCATCGCCTTCGACCGGACCAAGCTGCAGGCCGGCGACAATGCCTTCCTCGCCAGCGCCGACGTCCATCCACCGGAGAACGACATCCAGGCGGTGGCCGGCCATACCCTGTTCGCCGGCCACCGCCTGGTGCTGGACTTCGTCCATGATCAGGTCGGCGTGGACTGACAGTCCCCACCGCCCCGATCCGACGGGTCACCTTGGGAAGGTCGGCCGTTCGGCGCGCGCGATCCGGCGACGGTCGTGATAGTGCGCGTCGAGGGCTGCAAGCGCTGCCACCAGAATGCCGGTGGCAACCTCTTGCCGTAGCGGCCGGCCGCCCCAGACCTGGCGCATCGACCAGTCCTTGAGCGTCAGTTCGGCGCCGATCACGTGCCAGACGATCGAGCCTGCCGGGGCCGACAGACCGCCCATGCCGGCGATCGCGTCGGCCAGGCGCTGCCGCGCATCCTCGACCCGGTCCATGATCACGCCATGACCGCCCCCGCCCCGCGCCCGGCCCAGATCATTGGCCGAGAGCGGGTCGAACCCAGCCAGGCGATAGTCGCGCCGGAACCGGTCGGCCGCGACCGCCCATTCAGAACGGACCAGGCCGCTGCGCACCAGGCGGCCGATCGTATCGACGGTGCGGCAATGGCGTACGGGCCAACCGTCGGGATCCCGCTCCTCGACCAGCGCCACCGGATCGTGCTGACGCCGTTCCGGCGGCGGCAAGTCAGGCCCCAGCCGCTCGAGCTTCAACGCCGCCCGTCGCGTCTTATGGTTCGGCAAGTTGGACAGAGCGGACATTGGCATCTCCATTTTGGACATATCGAGATGCCATTCGTACTTGCTTTGTTCCTGTTCGGCAACTCGGATCGCCAGAATTATTTTTCGTTCCGGGCCTTGCCATTCATATCCAATATGGATATATTCCGGACATGATGGCGAACCGCTTGAGAGAATTCCGCGATCTGGCCGGCCTCAGCATGCAGGCTTTGGCCGACCGCGTCGGCACGACCGCGCCCCAGATCAACAAGCTGGAAAAGGGCGAGCGCCGCCTGACGCTGGATTGGATGACGCGGCTGGCGACGGCCCTCGGCATCGAACCCAAGGATCTGCTGCCGCCAGTCGGGCGCGTGCTACCGGGCGCGATGCAGGATCGCCGCCTAGCGGAGAGCGACGGCGCGCCCGGACCCATGGTTCCGATGCGCGATCCGCGGGATCTGATCCCGGTGCGCAGCGCCGCCCGGGGTGGCGACGACCAGGAAATGTTCCTGGCCGATGGTCCAATCGACTATATCGCCCGGCCGCACTCGCTGCTGCATGTGCGCGATGCCTATTCGATCTACATGATCGGTGACAGCATGACCCCGCGCTTCCGGCCGGGACAATTGCTGCACATCAATCCTTACAAGCCGCCCCAGCCGGGGACCGGCGTCGTCGTGACCAAGACCGACAATGTCGTGCTGATCAAAGAGTTCGTCCGACGGTCCGATACGATGCTTTACTTGAAGCAATATTACCCGACTGCAGAGTTGAAATATCCACTGAACGAGATTCGCGACGTCCACATCGTCGTAGGACTCGACGAGCCCTGAACGGATTCTGACCGGTGCAGACGCGCCACAGTATCCGGAAACCTTGCATTTGCAGGCTTGGCAGCAGGCGCTAGGCCTTTATACTGCCTTTATAAAGGGTCGCCCGGAGCGTCATCGCCCCCAAAGCTGGGGCTAGCGTGTGCTTTCGGCAACACCCGTAAAAAAAGCTCAAAAATTCGATGAACCCGAGACATGCGCGGCAACCTCTGGCCGTATTATAGGTTCACGTGCAAGAAGACTAACGCTTTCGTTCCGCTAAGACGACAATATGATGAGGATGATGATGAATAAACGTCTGTGCGTCCTGGGCGCGGTTCTGCTCTGCTCGGTTTCTTCCGCCGCGATGGCCCAGCAAGCTGCCGCCCCGCTCATGGGCCCCTATTTCGGCGGCGGCCTCGGCGGCAGCTTTGCCCTGCCGTCGCAAGCAACCGGCCCCTCGCCGCAGAACAGCAGCAGCGTCACCTATGATGCCGGCATCGCCAGCGAAATCTCGGGCGGTTACGAATTCGGCAATGGGTTCCGCGCGGAACTGCAGTTGGGTTCGTCGACGAACAACGTCGACAAGTCCGACCATGGCGCGCTGATGGGCGGCGGTCACACGACCGAATACAACCTGTTCGGCAATGTGCTCTATGACTTCTACGGCCTCGGCCTGCCGGTCGTGCCGCATGTCGGCGTCGGCGTCGGCGAGATGCTGCTCCGCACCGCCGGTGTCACCACCGCCGCCAATGCGGCGGCGATCAACGGCCATAGCGCCGTCGTCGGCTACCAGGGCATCGTCGGTGTCGAATATCCGATCATGCCGCAGGTCAAGCTCGGCCTCGACTATCGCTACATCGGCAGCCAGGACGCCGACGAGACCGAGAGCTTCGGCGGCACCTCGCAGATCGCCCACTATGCTTTCCACTCGAACAACCTGTTCCTGACGGTTCGCGTCCAGTTCGGCACGCCGCCGGCCGCTCCGGCGCCGCTCCCGGCCGTCGTCACGCCGCCGCCGGCCCCGCCGGCCAAGGCACCGGAAGTGCAGCGTGCGTTCCAGGTGTTCTTCGACTTCAACAAGTCGGACATCACCGCCGCCGCCGCCAAGGTCATTCAGGCCGCTTCCGACAGCGTGAAGGCCGGCCACATGACCCAGATCAACGTGACGGGTCATACCGACACGGTGGGTTCGGCCAAGTACAACCAGGCTCTGTCGGAGCGTCGCGCTGCCGCCGTCAAGGCTCAGCTGGTTGCCGATGGCGTGCCGACCGCCGAGATCATGACCTCGGGCGTTGGCAAGACCGGCCTGCTGGTTCCGACCGCCGATGGCGTGCGCGAGCCGCAGAACCGCCGCGCCGAGATCGTTCTGCAGTAATCTGCCAGAACCTTCTGTCGCAAAAGACGAAGGCGCGCTCCGATGGGGCGCGCCTTTTTCTTTGCCGAACTGGACCGGAACGGGCCTGGGACAGCCCGCAGAACCGCCTATTTGGCGGCGACGGTCTTCTTGGTCTTCTTCGTCGTCGTCTTGGCGGCCGGCGCCTTGGCGACGCACAATTCGCCGCCGATCTCGGTCTTGTCGGTAACGTGATCCAGCGCCAATTGCGAGAACCCGGCGGCATCGGTCGCCAGCACCTTCTCGAACAGCGGCGCCGCGTCGGCGCAGGGCGTGGTCGAACTCATGCTGCGATCGGACGCCTCGTTCGCCACCCGCGTGACGAAACTATCCAGCTGCGTCTCGGATGCGCCGCCATAGACGCGCTTGAAATGGGCCCGGAGCGCTGTCCCCGCCGCCTTCAGCCGATCGCCGAAGCGGGCGACGAAGGTGCCGTACTGCGCGTCGTAGCTATGATCGGGTACGTTCGAACAGGTGAGCTGGGCGACATTCAATTCGGTCTGCAGGATACGGACATGGGCCGCTTGCCATTCCTGTTCCGTGTAGCATTCCGCGCGCGCCATCATCGGCGCCAGGACGAGCGATGTAACCAGCACACCCGACAAGACTCGTTTCGACAAATTTAGCCCCCTTACACCATGCGCCCCGGACGGTGGCCGGCGACAGGCCCCCTGCTTCTCGTCCGAAGCGGCGATATCCCGGGGACAGGTCCCCAAGACCGCAATCGATCATTCTCCGTCATGCGCGGACTTGGGGTCCCATATCCCGAGTCGGCAAGCTTCACGACGGCCGACAAGATGAATCCAGTGACCGCCCCGGGGCAAGCCGTTTTTTCGTGAGTAAAATGCGGCGAATTCACCGCGCCCTCAGCAATGGGCAGATACGCAATCAGATCATGGACTTGGCGACTTGACAGGATTCCCCGTCTCGCCCATGTTTCGCGACCTCGCCCGCTATAGCGACACTCGCCCATGCCCCGCCTAGCCCTACGACGACGAACGAGTCTGCGACGCGCCTGCCGCGTTGCGACACTGTTCGCCTGCTTGTGGGCCCCGGCCGGCCGCCTCGTCTAGAGGCTGATGGCGGGATCGGCTCTCGTCGGCAGTCGGATAGTTCCTGTTCCTGACATGCCTGCTGATGAGAGCCTGATGATCGAGATCACCAACGAACGGCCGTCCGACGCCGCCGCCATCGAGACCCTGCTGGACCAGGCCTTCGGCCCGGACCGCCTGGCGAAATCGTCTTATTCCTATCGCAAGCGGGTCGGCCGGATCTGGCCGCTGTGCCTGGTCGCGCGGCACGGAGACGAGATCGTCGGCACCATTCGCTATTGGCCGATCGCCGTCGGCGCTGAGGCGGCCCCGGCACTGCTGCTGGGTCCGGTCGCGGTCAGGGCCGATCTGCAATCGACCGGCGTCGGCGGGCTGCTGATGCGGGCGAGCCTGGCGCGGGCCACGGCGGCGGGCCATCGCCTGGTCGTCCTCGTCGGGGACGAGCCCTATTACGGCCGTTTCGGCTTCCGGCCGGCGGCCGAATGGGGCGTGTCGATGGTGCGGGAAAGCCCGACCCGGGTGCTGGCATTGCCGCTCGACGGCAGCACGGCCCCGATCCCGTCCGGCGTGGTCCAACGCTGGAGGTCGGTTCGCCGCGAGGCGGCTTAAGCTTAAATATCCTGCTCCAGCGGCATGACCGGCTCGCCGGTCTTCTCGCCCAGTTCGCGCTCGGTCACGACGCGATTGCGGCCGTTCTGCTTCGCCCGATAGAGCGCCGCATCCGCCCGCTCGATGAACACATAGGGCGGTTCGCCCAGCCGGTAGGCGCTGACGCCGACGGAGATCGTTACGACACCGAAATTTTGCTTGGTATCGCGGTTGGTGATTACCTTGCTGCCGATCGTCTCGCGCAGATGCTCGGCCACGATGGCGGCGTCGTCGATGTCGGTATCGGGCAATAGGATCGCGAATTCCTCGCCGCCATAGCGCGCGGCCTGGTCGCGGCCCTTGATGCCCTCGACCATCGACTTCGACACCAGCTTCAGCACCAGATCGCCGAATTGATGGCCATAGGTGTCGTTGAAGCTTTTGAAATGGTCGATGTCCATCAGCAGCAGGCTGAGCTCGGTGCCCTGCTCCATCGCCTCCTGCATGCAGCGCTTCAGGTTCAGATCGAAGCTCTTGCGATTGCCGATGCCGGTCAGCGCGTCGGTCTGCGCCTCGCGGCTCGCGTCCTCGACCTGCTTGCGCAGCGCGCCGATCTCCTCGGTCGTCGCGGTCAATTGACGTTCCAGCACGTTCGACCGCTCGATCATGGCGCTGGTCTCCTCCATGACCTGCATGATGATCGCGCGCACGCTTTCGAGCGGATTGTTGGCCATCAGATCCTTGGCCGTATGGTCGAGCGTCTCGCCGAAATGACGCACGCCCTCGCCGGCATTGCCGAGCGTGCCCAGCACGCCGGTCATCGCCGTCTCGATCTGCTGGGCCAGCGATCGGATCCGCTCGGTATGCTTCATGCCGCCATAGAAGCGCTCGTAAAGGTCGGACAGCACCTCGGGCGAGAATTCCTGGTCGTTCGAGATCAGGATTTCGATGGCACGCCGAACCGCCGGCGGCGCGTCCGCGGCATAGCCGTACCAGACGGTGAAATTCTCCGGCGTCGATTTGACGCCACGCTGATGCATCTGCTCGAGCGCTGCCAGCGCGAAGCCGCGCGAGGTTGCGAGATCCGGTTCCATCAGCCGATCACCCGCTTCCTGAGAATGGCCTCGGCCGCTTCGGCGGACACCGGCCGCGAATAGAAATAGCCCTGGGCGAAGTCGCAGCCCAGCTCGCGCAGCCGCTCGGCCTCGTCCGCTGCCTCCACGCCCTCGGCCACGACGTCGAGCCCCAGATCATGACCGAGTTCGATGATCGAGCGCACCAGCCGGAAGGCTTCGGGCGCCCGGCACATCCGGCTGACGAACGACCGGTCGATCTTGAGCGTGTCGAGCGGGAAGCGGTGCAGATAGCTCAAGCTTGAATAGCCCGTGCCGAAATCATCGAGCGACAGTTCGACCCCGCGCCGGCGCAACTCGTCGAGCGTCACTACCATCGATTCCGGATCGCTCATTAGCACGCTCTCGGTGATTTCGAGCTTGAGGCGGCCCGGCGGCAGGGTCAGCCGGTCCAGCAGCTTGTGCAGCCGCATGATGCCGGCACGATCGGAGATCTGGCGGGTCGACAGGTTGACCGCCATCGAGAATTTGCCGTCGACCAGGCCAAGCTCGGCCCAGCGCTCGCTCTCCTTGGCGGCGCAATCGATCGCGAACAGGCCGAGCGGGCCGATCAGGCCGGCTTCCTCGGCCAGCGGGATGAAGCGCATCGGCGGGATCAGTCCCAGCTCCGGATGGCGCCAGCGCATCAGCGCCTCGAAGCCCGCGACCGTGCCGGTGCCGTCCTGATTGAGCGCCACCACCGGCTGATATTCGAAGAAGATCTGGCCCAGCCGCTCGGCGTTGGTCAGGTCCTTGCCCAGCTGCCGGCGCAGATTGGTCTCGCGCAGCAACGCGTCGTCGAACAGTTCGGCCCGACCGCCGCCGCGCAGTTTCGCCCGGTCGAGCGCCAGGCGGGCGTTGCGCAGCAGGTCGGCACCGGTCGAGGCATCGCCGAGCGTCGGTGTGGCGATGCCGACCGAGATGCCGACCGGCATTTCCACATCGCCCAGCGAATAGGGCTGGGCCAGATCGCCCAGCATGACCTCGGCCATGTCGAGCGCCTGGGCGTGGTCCGGCATATCCTGCAGCCAGATCGCGAATTCGTCGCCGCCCAGGCGCGACAGCGCGTCCTGCGGCTTGACCCGGGCAGCCAGGCGCCGGGCGACCGCGATCAGCAGCGCGTCGCCGGCGCCGGAACCCAGGCTGTCGTTGATGCGCCGGAACTGATCGACGTTGAACATCAGCACCGCGGTGCCGTCGATCGCGGCCGCACTGTTGCGCGTGTCAATCAGGTGGGTGAAGAACGCGCGATTGTTGATGCCGGTCAGCCGATCCTCGTAGGCGGCATTCAGCAGGTTGATCTCGTAGGTCTTCCTGAGCGTGATGTCGGACTGCGAGCCGGCCATGCGGATCGGCTCGCCGGCGCCGTTCCTGAGTGCTATGCCGCGGCACTGCATCCAGCAATAGCGCCCGTCGCCATGGCGGATGCGGTATTCGGTATCCAGCTGCGGCGTATGGCCGGCGATATGCTCGTCGATCTCGCGCTTGAGGCGCAGCACATCCTCGGGATGGACCCGGCTCAGCCAATCGTCGAGCGTGGAGAGCCGCTTGTTCGGCTCCGCGCCCACGATCTCGCGCCAGCGGCTGGAGTAATAGACCTCGCCCGACGGGATGTCCCAATCCCAGATGCCGTCGTTGGCGGCGCGCGAGATCAGCGCGTAGCGCACCTCGCTCGCCAGCAGCGCCTCTTCGGCCGCCTTGCGATCGGAAATGTCGTAATACCCCGCCAGGATCGACGGCTCGCCGTTGAATGTCACCGACCGGGCGGCGATCAGCGCCCAGAAGCTCGATCCGTCGGCGCGGCGCATCTCGACTTCGTGATTCTCGACCGAGCCGTCGCGGCGCACCAGTTCCAGGAGCCGGACCCGGTCTTCGGCATGGACGAACAGCGCATCGGTCGTCAGCACCGCGTTCGCATCCGTGCGGGGTGCGAACTGCTGGCGCGAGCGGCGGTTGGAAAAGACAATGCGCTTGTGGTCGGCCGTGGTCAGCACGATCGGGATCGGCAAGGCCTCGGCGATGATGCGGAAACGCTCCTTGCGGGCGACGGAGCGAGGACTCGCGACCAGAGACAGGTCGGCCAGGCGCGCACCCAGCAACGCGCCGAACGACAACAAGTAGGTCGAGGCCAGCCCGACGAACACCAGGCCATGGGGCAAGCGGGCGAACGAGGCCGCCAGCCCGATGCCATGGATCAGGCCGAAACCGCTGATGACCGTCAGCGCCGCACAGACGGCGGCACGCAGGTCGGTCAGCAACGGCCCGACCCAGGCGAGGCCCAACCCGCTCAAAGCGCCGATGACCAGGACCAGCAGCACTGGCAGGGTCGTGAGATCCAGCATGCCGTCGAGTGCCGCGATGCTGAACAGGTGAACCAGCGTCAGGCCGATGCCGATCACCAGGCCGGCGAGGCCGGACGGGCGATGATGGCTGTGCCAGACGCGGGGGATGAACCAGGCGAGGCAGGCGACCATCAGCACGGAGCCCGCGACCGCATAAGGCCGCAACTGACCGAATCCGGCATCGGCATCGACCATCAGGGCCGCCAATTGCAGGACCCACAGCACCAGGCCGACGGAAAGGAACGCCAGCACGCGTCGCACACGCACCCCCCAGCCGCCCGAGGGCGTCAGGTCGGTCGTTGGGGATGCGGCTGTCTGGGTTTGGCTCAAATTTTTTTGACCGCGCTGCATCTCGGCACGAGACGGGAAAGGACGCCGATGGACGTTGGCGCGTCGACTTGGATTACCGCCGAGACGGCCGAGGGGACGAACGCCAGCCGGACGACAAAGCCCGGCCGCTACACCTATCCTTTTAGCCGTAAAGAAACCATTTCGCGATGGCCGTCCGGCGCCCGATTCAAGATTTCTTGCAGGATCGGCTCGTCGCCGCTCAGGCCTGGGGCTCGGGCACGCCGAAGATGCCTTGCGGACGATAGACCAGCACCATGCAGAGGATCGCGAACACGGCGACGTCGCGATAGCCAGAGCCGAAGTAGGCGGTCCAGAACGTCTCCAGCATGCCGATGACGAAGCCGCCGATGACGGCACCCGGCAGCGAACCGAAGCCGCCCAGCAGTGCCGCGGTCAAGGCCTTGAAACCGAACACGAAACCCATGGCGGCATCGGCCTCGCCGTAGTAGACCGACACGATCAGCCCGGCCAGGGCCGCGAGCCCGGCGCCCGCGGCCGAGGTCAGCCCCACGACCCGGTTGATGTTGATGCCGAGCATCGAGGCCATGAACAGATCGTCGGCGCAGGCGCGATAGGCACGCCCGATCCGGCTCCACTGGATGATCCAGGCGAAGATCGCCCCCACCACCAGGGCCAGCCCCAGCACCATCAGTTGGGTGTCACTGATCAAGACCGGGAAACCCGCCTGCTCGAACACCTGATGCCGGCCGGTGAGGATCGGATCCTGGAATTTGTCGTTAGGCCCCTGAACCACGCGCAGACCGTTCTCCAGCACGATGGCGAGACCGATGCCGGACAGGAGTGGCGTCAGGCGCCCCTGTCCGCGCAGCGGTCGATAGGCCACCCGGTCGATCGTCCAGCCCCAGAGCGCCATGACCGGCATGACCACGCCGGCGACGCCCATCAGCAGCAACGCCCCGCGGGCCGCCCCCAGATTGACGCCGACCGCCATCAGCACAATCACCAGGAGCGCGCCGGTCGCGTAGATCTGGCCGAAGGCGAATTGGATGGTGCCGGTCACGCCATAGACCAGCGAATAGCCGACCGCGACCAGCGCCAGCACGGCGCCCAGCACCAGGCCGTTCAGCACTTCCTGAATGAAATACGGCAGGGCGCGACCGGACGGCACCACCGGCGTGTCGTCGGTCAGGTCACCCACGTCGACCGGCGCGCCGACCGCCGTGCCGAGCATGATCAGCCGCATCGACGACAGCGGCACACCATCGAGCGCGACGCCGCGCAGCACCGGACGATCCCCCGGATGCTGAGCGGCGGCGAAGTCGCAGGTGCCCTCGCGTGACGCCCGACCGCTCTTCGCGATCAGCGTCAGTTCCAGCCGATCGCCCGTTCCTGTCGCCGACACCTGGAAGTCGGTCGGGGCCGCTTCGAGCAGGGTTTCCAGCGCCCGGCTGCAGACGTCGATCCGATCCCGATCGTCGCGGCAGCCGCCGAGGGCCACGAGGATCAGCAGCAAAAGCGGAAGCCACCGAAACCACGGCGCGCCCGCACCCTGTCCCGATGGCCCTTCGGCGATCATGCCGTCGCGGTCTCGATCGGAATATTGTCGATGAGCCGGGTCTTGCCGAGGCGCGCCGCCACGAACAGCCGGGCCGGTCGGGCGAGATTGTCGACGGTCACCAGCGTTTCGGCATCGTTGATCGAGACATAGTCGATGGGCCCAAAGCCGGCCTCGGACAGTCGCGCCTTCGCAGTCTCGAGCAGATGGGCGAACGGCTGGGTGCCGGCGAGCGCCGCCGCCGCGGTCTCGCGCATCACCTGCGGCAGCAGCGAGGCCGCCTGACGTTCGGCGGGGCTGAGGTAGATATTCCGTGACGACAGCGCCAAACCATCGCGCTCGCGCACGGTCGGCACGCCGACGATCCGCGTCGGAATATCCAGATCGCGCGCCATCCGCGTCACGACCTGCAGCTGCTGATAGTCCTTCTGGCCGAAATAGGCATGGTCGGCCAGGACCTGCAGCAACAGCTTCGACACGACGGTGGCGACGCCCTGGAAATGGCCGGGACGGAACGGACCGCACAGGCCATCGGTCAGGCCGTCGACCGCGACATGGGTCGCGAACCCGGCCGGATACATCTCCTCCAACGTCGGCGCCCAGACCAGGTGTCCGCCGGCGGCAGCGAACTTCGCCACATCTTCGGCCTCGCGGCGAGGATAGGCACTGAAATCCTCGTTCGGGCCGAACTGGGTCGGGTTGACGAAAATACTGACGACGGCGCGCTCGCCCGCATCCAGTGCACGGCGCACCAGGGTCAGATGCCCCTCATGCAGCGCGCCCATGGTCGGGATCAGACCGATCTTGGCCCCGTCGCCGCGCCATTGGGCGATCGCTTCGCGCAAAGCCGCGACGCTACGGATGATGGGCGGATGGGATGTCGACATCAGGCGGGTCCAAAGGCAGGTCGGGGGCCGCGACTATAAGCACTCTTGGCGGCCGCACCAGTGCTGCGTGCGGTGGTCTAGTCGATCACGTCATGAAAACGAGTATAGTCGACGGCCCGGCGGCCGTCCGGGTGCCTCGTGAAGATGTCGGCGAAGCGCGCCTTCCAGCGCACCTTGTCGGCCGTATAGGCGTAGCGGGCATAGACCGTCTGGGCAAAGGTCTCGTCGGTGCCGGTCATGGTGCAGACCAGGGTCATATCCTCGGCCTGCATCATCTCGGGCGTCACGCCGTGGAGCGGGCTCGCCTCGTCGATCCGATGCATCACGGTCCAGGTCAGCGCGAACACGGGCGTGTGGTCGCGGACCAATGTCAGATCGTGGAATCGCCGCATCTCGACCCCCTCGTCCGAGGTCTCCAGGCGCAGCACATAGAAGCGCATCTGCGCCTCAACGATCTGGTTGCGCCGCTGGTTGGCGACCCGGAACATCAGATGCGGCATGCCGTCGAACGTATCGACGACCGCGACGTGGCTGAAGGTCATGCGCGCGGTCGGGCGCGAGACGCGGGCGAACAGCAGACCGGTCGACAGCGCCATGGTCATCATGCCGTAGACCGTTTCGGCCGTGGCGATCAGGTTCGCCGCCAGATCCTGCGGGTACATGTTGCCATAGCCGATCGTGGCCATGGTCTGGACGCTGAAGAAGAATGCATCGGCGAAGGAGCCGGGCCGGGCATTGGCGATGTCGTTCGGGAAGATCAGATAGCAGCAGGCGAACACGCCGTTGGCCGCGATCCAGGCGCCGGCCAACCCCAGCAGCAGCCCGAACACCGGGATGGTCATCATGAAGTGATAAGTGTCGCGCCAGCCACTGCGTTCGAAACCGATGCGGGCGACCTGGCCGGTATCGCGGCCGAAGAAGCCCGGCTCCGTCCGTTTGCGCGGCTTGGGTGGGCGCTTTTTTGCAGCTGTCCGCGCCATCGGGGTTAGGGCACCGCGGACGCGCTGTCGGGCTCTGCAGCCGCCGGCAGTGCGGTGGTGAAGGCGACGGCCAGCCCCTCGGCCGAGGTCTCGATCAGCGACGACAGCGCCTGTTCGCGATCCGGCAGACCGACGCGGGCGGCCAGGACCGCGGCCGCGACCGGATCGCCATCGGCCTCACGCGTGGCCTCGGCCCGGGCCGAGGCCTTCTGCGCCGAGGCATTCAGCTGCGCCGGGCGCAGTACGCTGGCCTCGACATAGCCGGCGGAGCCGTCGTTCAGGGTCAGTTGCACCCAGCCCGCGGCCGTGTCGCCGCCCGGGCTCTGGACCCGCAGCAGCCGGCGCAGATTGGCGATGTGAGCGGCGTTCGACGCGGGCTTGGCATAGATCGGGGCCGCGGCAGTGACCACGTAATATTGCGCCGGCGCCGGCGGGGCCGCCGCCGCGCGCGCGACCTTCAGATCGACGCCGGGCGCGTTGGCCGCCATCCGGTCGGCGACCAGGCGCAACAGGATGACGCGCTGATCCAGCCGCTGGATGGCGCCGCGCGCCAGCTCGATCTCGCCTTCGAAGCTCGACCGTTCCTTGGTCATGAGCGGCACCATCTGGTCGGCCGGCAGGCTGCCGCCGGCCACGCTGGTGCGGATCTCCTCGGCCCGATCCAGCCGGCAGGCCTTGAGCGTGGCAAAGCTCGAGGTCACGTGATCGACCGCATCGGCGGTCCGGGCAAGGTCGGTCGAGAGGCCCTGGGCCGCCAGGGCCGGCGTCGGCCCGGCGCGGCGCAAGGCGGCATAATAGGCATCCGGACCACCCGGTTGATCCGCCGGGAGCGCGCCACGATCGGCCGCCGCCACCAGATCCGCACGCTCCGCCACGCAGACGAGGCTGACGCCCGCGACCGGCTTCGTCGGTTCGGCCTGGCAGGCGACGAGGCCCGCCAGCAACGACAAGGTCAAGATCCGGCCGACCGGAACGAGGGGCAAGGAGCGGAGCATCGGGACGATGGGGTCGGGCTTTTCTAAGGTCGGATGGACGGGCGCGCCACGATACAGGACGCGGCGGTTTTTGCAGCTCTTAACTGACCTGCCGGAAGGTGAGATTGAGCCGGCGAGCCCCCAGCGCCGGATGCTCGCCCGGCAGCACCCGGTCGACGCCGTGATAGGCGAGCCGCGCCGGACCGCCGAACACCAGAACGTCGCCATGATCGAGCAGAAACGAGCGCGTCGGGCCGGCCCGCGTGGTGCCGCCGATGCGGAACCGTGCCGACAGTCCGAAGGAGACCGAGACGATCGGCGCCGCCATCGCCCGCTCGTCGCGATCCTGGTGCGCGCCCATTTTGGACGAGAGCTCGTAGAGATTGATCAGGCAGGCCTCGGGCGCGAATCCCGGGAAACCGGCGTCGGCCGCGGCCGCCACGGCCAATGCCGACAACCCGTCCGGCATGGCGGGCCAGGGTCGGCCGCTCAGTGGATCGGTCGGCGAATAGCGATAGCCGTCCCGGTCGCTGACCCAGCCGAGCGCCCCGCAATTGGTCATCGCGACCGACATCGGCTTGCCGCCCGGCGTCATCAGGTGGCGCGGTGGTGCCGCCTCGACCACCGCCAACGCCGCCGTCAGCACGGCGTCGCCCGCCCGCGCCTTGAACAAAGTGACGCCCGGCCCGACCGCCAGCCGGATCACCAGACCGTCTCCATCACCGCCGCAGGATCGATCAGCCGCTGCAGGCGCTGCGCCGCCAAGTGAGCGAACCGCAGGGTCACGGCCTTGCGCCGGACCGCCACCAGCCGATGCTCCACCGCCTGGCGCACGATCTCGGCGCCGAAGCCGTCCGCGATGATCAGCCCGCAATCGTCGGGAATGAGCTCGACCGGGAAATGCCCCGGCACGGCGAAATACAGCCGGTCGCAGAACTCGCGATAATCCGGCCATTTCCGATCGGAGCGAAAATCCTCGATCGAGGATTTGACCTCGACGATCCCGATGTCGCCGGTGCGGTCGAGCGTCATGACGTCGGCGCGCCGGCCATTGGCGAGCGGCACCTCGGTCACGCCGGCAAGACCGTGGGCGGCCAGCATCCGGCAGACGCCGCGCGCCAGCAACACGCCGGCCTGCAGTTTGGCCCCCTCGCTCGGCTCCATCATTTGTACCTGTTTTGTTTCCATTTACCCTATAAGAAACCCAATGCCGGGCGCGTGGCAAGGGGCGGCCATGCTTGGCGGTATCTTGTCGCGTCCGCCGACGGCCGTTAGTAAGGGACGCATACGTTTCATCCGTCCCATCGAACAGGACATCATGACCGCCAACGACCGGCCCGAGGCCCCCGCCGCCCCGCCGCGCGATGAGGCCGCCGCCTTCCGCGCCGCCAACGCCACCAATGAATTCCGTCAGGCGCGCTTGGGCAAACTCGAGGCGATGAAGCGTCTGGGCGTCAATCCCTATCCCTATCGC
>Ga0302311_10004378_pt1 | contig 15253 bp, 20 predicted proteins | sample III_Palsa_N1_3_FD_200449 | JGI IMG/M metagenome (GOLD analysis project Ga0302311, IMG submission 200449) | Peat permafrost microbial communities from Stordalen Mire near Abisko, Sweden - III_Palsa_N1_3 | ecosystem: Environmental > Terrestrial > Soil > Palsa > Peat permafrost | place: Sweden... | reverse complement strand
CTCCTACGAGGCCAAGGCGCGGTTGTTCATCGCGCACTTGCGCGACGTGATCGGGGAGACGCCTTATTGGGACGTGGCGCTCGAGCGCATGCGCGCACCGGTGCCGACGCGCAAGGCGCGGGCACGGGCGTGAGATCGCATCATGTCTGGCGGGGGGCGAGTGGTGATTGCGGAGGTTTGCATGTCGGCTGACGACCCAAAGCCGTCCTCAGGTCCCTCGAACTCGGCGCCTCAGAGCGGACGTTCGCAGATCGTCGATAAGTCTGCCGTGTTCTTTTGAATGATTTGGCTCGCCCTGGAGGTCGATGGTAAGCGGGGCTCCAGTACCTTCTTGACGCATGTCGAATCGTCACCTCAGCCAACCCGTTGTTGATCTTGTCGATGTCGAAGGCCGCGGCGCCCCAGCGCTCCAGGCTATCCACTCGGCGAGTTCTCCGTGTTCGGGATCGCCGAGGACGACCATGACCGCAGGAACTCATAGTAACTAGGCGCTCCACCGCAATCGTCTGGGAGCGTTGCTTTGGCGTCCGCCGGGCACCGCGGCAGCGAGATCTGCGGGCCGCAGCGCGAGCGTCTTGTCAAGCATGACCCGGTGTTCCCAGTAATCGCTAAAATCGTCCACAAAATCATCTGCGAATTGGCGCGCAAATCATGCCTTGTTCGGCATTAACGGCGAGGGTATTGTTTCGCGTTTGTGATGACGCCTTACGATGACCGGAAATGCGACCGCCCCGCAGATTACAATCCCAATATTTAGATAGAACGCTGATCGTGGCGAAAATATTGCAATAAATGGCCCTGCGGCCGCGCCAATAACAAAAGACCAAATTAAACTTGTGGCATCCTTCACGAATAAAAGATCCATAGTGTGACTACAAAGACGACCTGGCACGCGCGTCATGGAAATCGCATACATAAGGACGACCACAAATATATTTATGCCATAAACACCAACGGCAATGCTATTATCGGGATATGAGCCCATCAGACCGGAAGTAAATGGGATCAATGCAACAAACAATAGTGCAACGACATTAAGTATCATGTGCGGGAGATCGACACGACGAAAAGGACGCGTGCAAATCATATCGCCTATCCAAATAACGCCGAGAGTGCAGAATGCCATTCCGTAGGTCACGAATTTCGGCACCATCTCAACAAGTGACGCTAGCAGATCCGGTCCGCGAATATGCTCGGGGATTCTGAGATCAAGCACTAACAATGTCATCGCAATTGCAAAGACGCCGTCGACCATCATGTCAAATCGGTGTTTGCCGATGTCGTCAAACAGGCGCTCAGGTTGTTCGGTTTTGGTCACTATTCGTCCTCCAAGTGTGGCCCATCTAGTGCAGAGGTGCCTTATTATTGACGCAACGCTTCATTCTATGCATTGTTGGTAAGTGTAGGCCCAAGGCTGTCTTGACTGTCCGTCACACCTCGACCATGTGCCGCAGCAACGGGAAGTCGACACGCCACGACTGCCGACCGTCAATCACGATCGTAGCCGTGCGGCGGTTAATCTTCGCTACGACCCCGACAGCGCGCCGCCTATGCCATCGCCGAAGGTGACACGGTCTCCGACTGCGAAGCCCGTCGGGCTCGGACGTGGCGCAGGCTCGGGCGGCGGGGGAAGCAGCGCTTCGGCTATCGGGATTGGCGTTGGTGGCGTCTGTCGCCGCCGGTGCGCGCAAGCACGGCGAGCGATCGCAAGAGCATTGACTGGGGGCTGGCTATGTCCAGTGGGCGATTTCTGCAGCGCAGGACGGCCTGATTGCTGCCGGCCACCACAGGCAGGTCATGGCCGACTGGAGACGCAGCTCAAGTCTTCAACGCGAACGAGATGACGACCTGCGAGGGCAACTGCTTGAACTCGCTGGCGACGGCCTGTTTGGACTTCTCCGCGATATCGGCCAGCGGCACGTTGGCAGGAATTCCCTGGAACGTGACACTGACGGAATCCAGCGAGCCATTGCTCCAGTTGAAACCAACGTCTTCTCGAGGCTCTCAGAAACCGCTTGCGAGTGAGCGAAGCCTTCCTTGAGTGTATCGACAGGCCCGCACGCCGTGAGAGCAAGTGCGATCGAGATCACAGCCAGGATACGACATCGCATGGGTTCTCCAAAAGGGTCGTTGAATTCAGGCTCTTCGATTCTCGCAGCCGACAGATCGCGGGCGCGGGCTCGGTAACCCGCAAGCAGTCATTGCCAGTGTCCGTTGTTGGCCGACATGCGTCTCATGGAGCTTGCAGGCAGGCCTTCAAAGGTAAGTGTTGCCCGAACTGGACGCATATTCGTGGACAGTCGGCTGGTTAGCCGCTTACGGAGGTCACGGCGGATAGCTGGCTATCGAATGAATTGGATACTACCAGTCGAGAATGTATGCGACTTAGTGATTTTAAGTTGCGAGGGTTGGATTTACTGCAGCAAACGAACGAACCGCTTCCCTCAAACTGTCCACCTGATCTCGTAATATCACAGTTTCGACATCGCGCACTGCGATACCTTGCTCAAGACTGCCGGCGCGCTGTTCAAGCTGCTCTACCATCAGAGCCTGGTAATCCAGGCCAACCAGATGCACTGCCCAGCCAATCAGGTTTATTTCATCGGGCCGAAACGCCGCCCCGGCAGGTTTGGGACCGAGTAAAACCAAACCCAACAATTTACCTCGGTTAATCAGCGGAGCTGCAAGTGCTCCCGGCAACACGGATATGACGTCATCCAGGACTACCGTGGTCCCGTCGGCCTGCAACGCAAGAGCCAAGCCGTCATCGCCATCCAGCACGTCGGGTACGCCACCGCTAGTGGCGCCCGAATGATTTTCAAACCGATTGTTCGATGCCCTCAGGAATACGTTAACTGCGCTGCCCCCAGTGAAACGTTCCAGTGCGGACCGAAGGGTTGCAATTAGTGTGTCCTGACTAGAAATAAAATTTGCTTCGTGAACGAAGCGCCGCAGCTTGGCCTCGTTGGCATGCCAGCTTCTAAAGAAGAATTGTTCTATCCTATGCTCTGCCACATGTCGAACCTTGTGAAATGCGAGGTACGTGACGAGTGCAATTGCACCGTCGAGTAGTACGCTTTTTTCGCGCCCCTCGAAATGCACCAGATGTTCAGACAGCCATTCAATGATTCCGAAAGCAACCAGCAAGATGGCGCTGACGACACCATAAACGATCGCGCGACTAAGCACGAAATCCAGGTTGATCACTTTATGACGAAGTACGGCATACGGAAACAGCAAACAGAATGCGATAAACAAACCCTCCCCGAATAGGAAGAGATTGGTATCAAAATCGGAAAAAACACCACAAACTTGGCCACCGAGCATTATTGAAAATGCGCAGAACAGTAAAGCATATCGCTGTCGCAAATCCCCTTTGCTGCAATACCAGCCCCACCACAGGCTGGTTAAAATGGCGATCCCGGCGGCGGCATCCGACCATGCTGAAATGTAGAATATTGAATCGAGATTAACCAATGGCAATGTATATCCGCTAAGCATCGATACAACGACAATCGTCGTCGTGATACCGAATATAGACAGAAAACCTCGAATTAATCGTTTCATGCGGACAGGTGCGGTGCCTAAATTATCCTCAAAGTAACCGATAGAAAAATAGAGGAGCGAGACGGCAACGGCTTTCCAGCGCAACAGATCTATTGCCTTGGTAACGATAGGCCATGATGTCTGGCTATCCCAATTGATTGGCAGTGCATATCCCGCGTAGCCGAGGCATACAAGTGACATTCCGAGTGCCAGCAATGTTCGGCTAAGTCGTGCGCGGACCAGGATGAGAAAACCGATCACGGCTGACCCCATGCTGCTGATGAGATCGATCAGAACGGCCCGACGAATGCGCCAGTTGCCGCTAACATCCGGAGCTTCCTGTGTGACGAGAACGGCGTGTGTCAGCCCATGAGGGCCGATGACATTCACGCCAACCAAATCCCCTGCATTCTTTCTTCGAACGAGATCAACTGGCCGGTCGAATGACAGCAAGGCACCTGATTTAATCCCGGCTACGTCCAGACTGGAATTCGGTGTAACCGGGCCGACGGAGACGCGCAAGGCGCCAGTTCCAACGACTGAAAGTGGCGCACCCAGCACTCCGGTATTGGGCACACGTTTGAAGCAACCAACAATAGCGGCCCCGCAGATGATCAGCAAGCAGAGAGAAAACGAGACGGCAAAACCTTGTAACAGCAACGGGTAGCGTTTATTCGCGCTCATTTTTAATGCTCCGACAATACAGATATTTTCGACCAATGCCGGTCTGGGGTCGTCGGATTCTATCTCGTGGGTATCAGTGGAGTACGGCCGACGTTGTGATTGATTTAATGAGAACTCATGGTTTATCCATGCGGCAACCGGTGCGCGGCGGAAATAGAGGCCACGCGGCTCGGCGGCTGGCCCGGTCCACTTGCTGCAGCTGGCCCGACGCCTGCCACTTCTGCGAGGCACCAAAGGGTGTTGGCGCCGACTCCAGATTGAGCCACCGCGCCGACCCTGGTGTGCGCCGGCCGATACGGGTGCTCCGTCAACCGGCATGCGGGTTCCGAGGTCATGTACTTGGCTCAGGTGGTCGTCGGCACAAGGCCAGGAGATGGCTCACTCCGACGTCGGCAGCAACACTGCCGTCGACTATGCTAACGCCGGCTTCGGTCGGAGACGGTTTTCTACGAATCGCAACTGCCGTGCGCTCGCGCCGTAAACATTCAGAACGGCCTGTGTCGCCATGAATCCGTTGACCTGTTTGGTAACCGAGACGATGCCAAGGGACAGCACCCGGTCGAACATCTTCGGATCTCGAGTTGCGAAGAATATGAACTTGGGAGACATGGGAACGACAATGAAACAGCGTTCGTCGTTGACCCCATGCGACATGTAAACAGGCCGGTCGCTGGTCAGTAGATCAGGGAATTCATCCGCCGTCCCAACCGTCATCCACCGCATCTGCATGATGATCTCTAGCGTGCCGCGATGCTCGATAACGCCGGGCAGCATCGACTCTCCGCGCGCGATGCCTTGAGGAACAAGCCGAGCGGCGAGATACAAGATCGCGGCCGCGGCGACTACCCAACAGATAACAGTCATGCGGCCAATCGGACCATGGACTGGTCACGCAAGGCCGACGAGCTGGACGTGGGCTACCGGGAAGCTGACAAACCCCTGGGTCTGCACCTTGCCAAGTGCGTCCAGAAAAACTGAATCGATTCAGCCTAGCAAGACTCCGCGCGTCGCGCAAGTCATTCGTAGGATAGCGACCGGTCTGTCTCCCAGCGTTCATTGCTCGTGCTTTCACGAGCCCGATGGTAGGCGTCAAGCCGCGCCGAGAGTGCTCCGACCAAGCGCGGGCCTCCAACGCCACCCTGCATCAAAGGCTGCCGCCATTTCTCAGCACCCCGCCGATAGACGAACAGGCCGTATCGGCCCCATCCGAAACGCTCGACTTGATCCCAACCCAGCGTCCACGGCGATTGGAGAAGGCCGCCACGTCCCTTGATCTCTGTCGGCGACAACGTCAGGAACGGCCCCGCGAAGAAGGGTGACCATCGCGCGCCGCGGAGCGTCGAGACAATGATGGCAGGCATCACTACGATGGCAAGCCATCGCGGCGGCCCGCCGACTTCGACCACCAGGTAGGCGGCCAAGAGCAAAACAGCGCAGCCGAGCACGAGACCCCGGCCTTCGATCGTCAGTTCGACGGCCGTGCTCGGGTCCTTCACTAGCTCCAAAAGCTTCATGTGCGAATCGAAGTCAATCTCTCGAGCGGCTGATAGGCCGCCGCCGTGGCCGACATGACCTGCTTCCGCAGGACTGCCTCAGTTGGCTTGCCGTTCGCCGGGAGTTGCACAGCGTTAGCTGCGCTCGCTGCCCTGCCTACGGCGAATTACGAGGTTCACTGCCATTGCCGCCCCGCACAGGACAAAGGCGATTACCACGGTGACAGGCCAACTCCAATGCAGCAATTGACCTGCCCGCAGGCAGCCCACAAATGCTCCAAGGCAGGCCAGTACAAGGCGGACGAGCTGCTGCTTCTTGAGGGCGGGCTTCGACGCATTCATTGCGCCAGTGTGCCAGCGGGCACCGGTATGCTCGAATGGGCAGTCGCCGAAAATGCCAACTTTGTTACGCCCGGGAAGCCTGTAAGCAGGCATTCAATCGTGCGGCTTGGGGCCGCCGGCGCAATCTGAAAGACGGAGTACCACTTGTCCGTGTAACTCGCAATTGCAAGGCGATGCGCGCCGACAGGCGCGGACAGAGAGAGCAGCCCGCCGAGTTGACTGCCAGAAAGCCGACCTCCGCCAAAGACCGCTCATGGCGGACTGCGGGCCTCCCCGTATTCGTCGGCCCGCGGCCTGTTGACGGGAGCTGTCAGACTTCGACCAAGTGTCGTAGCAAAGGAAAGTCGACGCGCCAGGACTTTCCGTTGTCGGTCGCGACAGACGCTGTACGCCGGTTGATCTTCGCCACCATGCCGATGATCGTATTCCCTTTGCCGTCGTCGAAGCTGACCCGATCGCCGAGTGCGAAGCCCGTGGGACCCGTCGGCCTGGCCGGCTCTGGCGGGGGATCGTAGGGCTTGGCGGTATCTCCCGGCGCGACCTCGGCAGCCGCGATCGACACGTAAGGGATCTTCCAACGGCGGCGTACAGACTCCTCGAACACCGTCGCCTGCGTTGGGTGCTTCGCGATCACCTTGCCCTGGCGCAACTGGCCACTGCGGAAGTCGACGAAGCGAACTGTCTGTCCCAGGTGCAGGCTCGCACAGGCCTCCATCGTTCGCTTCGGGTCGGCCAGCATGCCTTCGATGAGCGTCTTGAGCTGGTAGAGCTGCAGGTTCGACGCGCCATCGAGCGCGTCGATCATTCGGGCGGCGATATCGTCTTGTGCCACGGCGGGTTCCATGCGCTGCGCTATTGGGGAGGTCGGCTATATGCGGTGGAGCGGGAAACTGAATCCTTCAATTCCGGCCCAGCTGCGGCTCCCACATGCGGGTCAGGTCGTCACAATTTCGAATCCATCTGCATCTGTCAGGGCGTGCGGCGCAGCGCAACAGGCTTGATCTTCAGGCGAAGTGCATTGCGGCTCAGGATGTCGTCCAGGGTTGCCATCTGCTTCGCACCCGCAGCCTCCGCACACGCCAGGTGCAGGGCGTCGCCGGCGCGCAACGCGCTCGATGCATCGAGCACCAGCTCCGCCGCGCGATGGAAGTGCGCGGGCTCGACCGGAAGGAGTCTCAGGTCGGCGGCTACCATGCGCTCGAAGCGCGTCCAGGCACCCTGGGCCTGCTGCGCATCGATTGCGCCGGTGCGCTGCTTGATGCCGAGGGCGCTGGCGAACTCCGGAATGCACCAAGCCGCGGCGACGAGTTCGCTCCTCTCGCGCGCGTACCAGTCGGCCGCCGCCACGCTGTGCGGCTCGTTCAGGAACAGCGGTACGAGTACGCTGGTGTCGACATAGACCATGTCAGTACCGTGCCCCGCTGCGGAGTTCGTCCATCACGGGCCCGCTCATGGGCATGGAACTGCGAGCCTCAGTCAACTCGAGGGCGAACGCCTTGCGATTCCACTGCGCCGGCCGAATGGACAGGCTACCGTCGACGGTAAGCTGGGCCTCCACAGTGGCGCCTTCGCGCAAGCCAAGCCGGCGCACAATTTCAGAGGGAATCCGCAGGGCAAGACTGTTACCCCATTTCGCTATTTGTAGATCCACGATGTATATCCTTCAACGTGTATACATCGTACTCGCTGAGCGTCAGATGTCAAGCGGCCCCGTCGGAGCCCTCGTCCGTCAATGACCGGTCGGGGGCGACGCCCACGGGTCAGGTGAGTTCCGGCGGTCGCAGCGGGCCGCTACCGCCTCGTTTGACTTCCGCATCGCTGACGTCTGTAACAGGCTGCTTTTGGCCGGCACCGGTCATGAGCCCGCGGCAGGCTTCCTCCGAAGCCGACCACTGTAACCGTCCGGTCCTGGCCGACTGCAGCTCAAACTTAGCCGCGGTCGGACTTCAGCTGAGCGTCCAAGACCTCAAGCGCCAGATAACCAAAAGTCTTTGCAGTTCCCGGCACATGCGCCGACACCTCGACGCTATCCGTCATCTCCTCCAGGCGCTCGATCTCAACCGACTCGCCTTTCTGCCGCGGCACCACGGCTTCGAATTCCCAGAATCGGCGCTCGTTTGTCAGCCAAGTGCCCTTCACCCAGTCGCGGCCACTCTGATCAGGTACCGTCCGAAAAGCGACAAGCAACCCGGAGGCGTTGGCCCCGCCCTGGGTTTGCAGGGGTCTGGCTCGACACCACCGAGCCGCTGTCCGCCCGCACGCTGCAACGCGCCGTGATGGCGCAGGACACCGGCACCGCCATCGTCGGCCCGGTGCGCGCCGACTATTTCTGGGGCTGGGGCGACGAAGCCGAGGCCCAGACCGGCCGCATGAAGCAGCCATTGCGCATGTGGGTGCTGTGGCCGCGCGCGTGACCCGCGCGCGCCCATGAAAAAGGGCCGCGACTGCGGCCCTTCGTCTTGCCGTAGGCCGCGCGCGGCCTCCATCGCTACGCGAGGTCTCAGGCCTGCGCGCGACGGCGCCGGGCCAGCAGGCCCAGCGTGCCGAAGGCCATCATCAGCAGCGAAGTGGGTTCCGGCACGGCGGACAGTTGCACGTTGTCGATGAACGACGTGTGGTCACCGCTGGTGCTCAGGCCCGTGAAGGTCAGCGGGCCGGTATTCGCGGCGACGAACTCGAAGCTGTACGTGTTCCAGCCATTGGCCGAGGTGGTGATGGTCTTGGGATCCAGCACGCCGCCGGCCTGGACCGAGTACGACTGATCGTCGCCGTAGCCGCGGTTGGTCGACACCCAGGTCAGCAAGTATTCCTGGCCCTTGGTGAACACGAAGTCGCTGGTCAGCGTGCTGACATTCTGAACGCCCGCCACCACGTCGCCGAGGTCGATGCCGGCATGCGATTGCGAATCCGGGTACTGCCAGGCATTGCTGTCCGAGCTCAGGTAGACGACGTCGCCGGTGCCCGACCAGCCATTGACGGCATAGGCGGGCGCGCTGCCGCACGTGCGAGCCCCCACGGCGCTGCCGTAGCAGTACGACGACGACGGCGAGAAGGATTCGCCCGTCGACTCGAAGTTGCCGTCGGTCAGCAGGTTGGCGGACGCGTGGGCGCCCATCGCTGCCACGCCGAAAGCGGCCGCGGCGAGAATGTTCTTGATCATCAGTTTCCCTCTTGAGTCCGGGCACGAAGGCGCCGCGCGACTTTGCGAAGAGCGCTCTCTGGGCTTTCCGCAGCTTAGTAACATCCAGTTACCAAGAGTATCCTCGCACACAGTGTAACGGCGGGATGTCGGCAAACCCGCGCATTTGCGGCGGCGCAGCGCAGTCGGTGATTTTGGTCACGCTCTTTGTCGCGTGAGCTCTCAAGAAATCGGCGAGTTGCCGAGATGGCGCGATGTTGGCAATAGGGTACGACCGGAAACATTTCCAGCCCGAGCACACGCTGGCCGAGCTGCGTCGCCAGGCGCTCGGCGATCACGTTGCCGATGAGCCAAGACCACCGGGGCCTTCGTTTTGCATTTTGATGATCTATCAATTAATACCGAGATGGTATTTGAGGAGGGCGCCGAACGCTGATGAATTAACCCAGCCAAACGCAACGTGCCTTCAGTCGACAATTCAGTTATGCAGTTTGAGCAGTTGTCCGGTCTATGCATGGACCATGAGCCCGCGAACTGTCTTGGGAATCTCCATGCCGCCCACTACCGAGAAGTTGCATTTGAGGCGGCCTCCGAGTCGAGGTTCCTGGGTGCCGTCACTGCGGACAACCCGTGAGCTGTCGTTCACGACCGACAGCACGTGGCCGACTGTCGACGTCCGATGTGTAGGCAACGCCGTCACCGCGTTGAAGCGTGCAGCCATTTGACCAACTAGCGCTCTGGGCCTTCAAACTCGTCCCCCACAACCCCAGGGACGAATTCATGCAGCGATGACGCGCCGCCCTTTTGCGAGAGCGGCAGCTGTTCGCGCATTCGACCTTCCGCGAAGCCCAAGAAGGGGACGAGGTGGTCGTCGTCAGTCGACACCAGTTGGGAGCCGTCGATGATCGCGCCGACATCGAACGCGATATTTGTCACGAGGTCCCGCAGTTGTTTGCCCCGGACGCCTGCGGTCTCGAGCCGTTGACGAACGCTGCGAACGACCTCCTCCATGAGGAGCGCCTGATATTCCTCGTAGTCGCCGTCTCCATCCTCGTAAACGATCTCCGTCGATCCCTCCCAAGATCACGTTCCGAATTGGGCCAGCCTGCGCCGGGTGCCAGCGATATGATCCCAAAAACCAGAGTCGAGCGGCCACCTCCAAAGCAGTCTATCGCGACCTACCGCTTCTGGCCGACCTGCGACCTTCTCTCAGCGCCGAACGGGTCGGGGAGATGCGCTCTAAGTCCAGGCCGACAAAAGCCTCAGGATGCCGACGGTCAGGCCGGTCAAGACCTCATCGGCAATCGAACACGGGCGTCTGACCGCTTCTATGCGCAGCATACGCGCCGCTGAAGTTCCTCGCCGGACAGTAGGGGTGGCCCAAGGCTGCCCCTTCGAACGACCGCATTGGAGCCGTCGGCCTTCAAAGGCCGGAATTCGTTCGCACGGATCGATTGGCCCGCCGAGGATGGGCTAGGATCGGATACAGGTAGACCAAGATCGCGCCGCCAGTTGTTGTGGCCGTCCTCCCGAAGCTTTGAGCCCGGAAGAATGGGATGTCTCCACTCTTGATTTGTCACGTCGTTGCAGGGACCCTCGGGATAGTCTCTGGTGCTGCAGCCCTGTCCGTTCGCAAGGGCGAGCGCCGGCATCGAGCGTTCGGAACCGTGTTTCTCCTTTGCATGTCGAGTGTTTCCGCGCTCGCCGTGTATCTTGCGTTGTTTGTGCCGCCAATCTTCTCCGGGGCCGCGCCGCCAAGTGCCTCTGTTTCCGTCGGGCTTTTGACCATCTACCTTGTCGCCACTGCCTGGATGACGGTCAGGCGCAAGGACGGAAGAGTCGGGCTGTTTGAAAAGGGCGCTGCTGCCGTCGCCTTCGGCCTTGCCGCGGCCCTGCTGATCTTCGGCTTGCGTGCAGCAGGCATGCCGACGGCCAAACCCGTCGAATATGTGCCTTACTTTGTCTTTGCATCCTTTGCTGCGTTCGCTGCTGCCTTGGATCTCAGGGTGATCCTGCGCGGCGGAATTTCTGGGGCGCAACGCATTTCGCGGCATCTTTGGCGAATGTGCTTCGCGCTGTTTTTTGCCACAGCGTTCTTCTTCCTCGGGCAGCAGCAGGTTTTGCCAAAGTTCATGCGCGGGTCACCGGTTCTTGTTTTGCTGGCGCTTGCGCCTTTGGTACTGATGGCTTTCTGGATATTCCGAGTTCGCTTTTCAAGCCGGTTCAAGAGTGGAGCTATGTAACCGTCCGCCGAAGGCAACGCACGCATCGCAACGATGGCAGCTTTCCGGCGCAGAATTCGAACAGATGACCGTACCCAACGACGCGCTGCCTGATAGCAGTCGCTCGCAACCGGCAGCTCCTGGCCGACATGCGTCTCAGGAGGACGGCCGCATGGCTGGTCGACACGTCCTTGGTTCTGGGCGCAAGCCGGCCGACGGCTATGCGCAGCATACCTGCCCGTCAGCGCCGACCGGCGTACCGCAGCGGCCGACCCAGAGCGGTCAGCGACCTGGTGGGGTTGAGCGCTCCGAAGCGGTCGTTCGCCCGCCGAGCTAGGGTGCGTGCCGACGCATCCATCGCGCGACATCGGCGCCTTGCTCCCGCGCGAGTGGACGCCGCGGTGGTCTGGTGACAGCTTGCGGACATGCTGCCGACTTTCGGGTATCGTTCGGCGGCACAGCTTCTGCCCGCTCCGTAGCTGTCTTTCAGGCGCTGCAGCTAAGTCTTGGTCAACTCTTGCTCGGCCGCGTCAACCTTCAGTGAAGACGGATGACTTCGATGGCTTTTGACCGGAAAAAGGTGCCTGCCAACGTATTGCAAGAAATGCTGAGTGGGCGCATCGGGGACAGCCTTGGGTGGCGCATTCGTATGGCCCCCAGCGAGTGGATCGTCGACGACGAAACAGGAAACTTCCTGTATGCCACCTACTGGGGCGATGAAGACAATCGAACCTCGTCCGCCTACGTCTTCTCATGGCAACACGAACTCATATTCTTCGCCGTTGAGACAAACGAGAAGTTTCTGGAAGGCATCAAAGCCCCGTTGACGACGGAACTGACTGTCAAGACCGCGCTACCTCTGTCCGACCGTGCGGAGGGCTGCCGAGCAAGAATTGAAGAAGAGATAGCGGAAGCCCTGGAACGCCGACATTCCTATTGCAGCAATATCATCGTTAACTTCGCGCCGACTGTGGCTCCTAAGTTACCACGGACCAACAATGTCGCCGCGGACATTCAAGCGACTGAGCCGCATAGGATTCCCCATCAGTACCCCGTACCTCGATTGGCAGCAGATCGCGAGATTCAGCGCAACCGCGGTCTAAAAATCGGCAAGTCCCGACTCTGGGCCACGCTCGTCGTATCTCTCATGTTCGTACTCATTGGCCTGAGCATTGCCGTTACTGGCGGTGCGTTCGCTACGGCGGTTGGGACGATCTTGTTGTTCGGCGCCTGCGCTGCTCGCGTGATTTGGCTGCTGCTCCGCTCTTAGCCTGCCCGATACCGGACGCTCACGACCGACCGCACCTGGCCCGGCAGCCGGTGCAGGAAGGTCAGTGCACAGCGCTACCTGCCAACGCGCACTCAAAGCGCAGGAGGCGGTCGCCGTTCGCCTTCCCAACGAGCCGGCCCAGAAACCCACCACCGCCAGAACTCCATCGCTCAAGTACCTGACGCACAGCTTCAGGCGACGTTGTGCTGATGCCTACTATGTGAGTGTCCGGCCAGGCGGGCTTCTTGTCGTCCTCGCCGGCGTGTTCATGCGGTGTCCCCTCGCTGCACTGCCTGCACAGAATTCGGACGTTCGTCGTCCAAACCTCGTGATCGACCTGCGCCGCGTCCAGCGCTGCTGTCAGCGCATCGAGATCCGCTGCGTTCCTCGCGCGGACCTCGGCCTCATACGTGCTGTTGGCAGACGGCTCGAAAAGCTCCAGCACGTTGAAGACTGAGTAGGTACGCCCGTTGGATTGGCGCTTGCCAACGGCGGCACCGTCGTGCAGGACGATATCGCCGGCCCTAAATCCGGAATCTGGGTACGGGATATTGCCAAGGACGACCCGCACTGGGTCGATGCGCCTGCCCCAAACTACTTCGCCGTTGTCATTTGGGTTTAGGCGCACCGGCGTCATGCCAAAGTCCTCCTCGATGGAACCATCGCCCTCCGGGATCGCCAGGCCGGCGCGGCGCCAGGCCTCCCGTGCTGCGGCCCAGTCGCGCAGCGCCGTCGCGGCGATGCCCATGTTCCAGTTGCTCGCCTCGTCATCAGGGCAGAGGTCGGAAGCGCGGCGGTTGTGGTGCAGCGATTCGGCCCATGCGCCGCGGTATTTGTGCACCAGGCCGATGTTGTAGTGCGTCGCGGCGCGATCTGGGTCCAGCGCCAGCGCACGCTCGTAAAGTGGCATGGCGCCTTCCAGGTCATCGAGGGCGTGGGCCTCCTCGAGCAACTTGTCGACAGCATCGTGCGGCTGACGATCCTTTGGTTCAGTCAAGGGAGACTCCTCGTCACACTCATCTGGATGTTACCCGGCTCGGCTGTGCTGGCTTCGCGCCACTCCTAAGCTGACCTATGTAACCGACAGGTTCTGGCCGACAAGCGCCAATCGAGCCCACAACCCCAATCTTGAATCACTTCTGCTGGACGGCGATCGTTTCACTGACCTTACGGACGCCATCGCCGGGAGCCCCATATTGCCGGGTCACCACGGCACCGGCCATGTTGGCGCGCGACATTCATGTGGCCTTCGGCTCGGCGCGTTCATAGTTCGAACCTGTCCTCGCTTTCGAACTTCGCCAGTGCGAAGTTCATGAACTGGCGGACCGCGGCGGGAACGTGGCGGCGAGTCGGCAGCACGACGTAGAAGCCGCCAGCATTGAGGTGGTACTGGGGCAGCACGCGCGTCAGCTTGCCATGCATCAGGGGTTCGCGCACCAGCCCGGAAGGCAGCAGGGCGATGCCGATCCCGGCAATGCAGGCCCGCAGCTGGGCGATCGAGCTATCAGCCTTGAAACTGGCCCGGACAGTGACCTCGGTCCTTCCAGAGGGGCCATGCAGGCGCCACGTGGACCGCACCTGCTTGCTCAAGCCGACGATGCAGGGCATGTCCCGCAGGTCAGAAATGGCGTTGGGTGAAGCGGACTCCAGAAATTCGGGGCTCGCCACCAGGACGGCGAACGCGTCGCTGATCTTGCGCATCACGTAGCTCGAGTCCGACTGCATGCCGGCCCTGAAGGCGATGTCTATGCCCTGGGCGATTAGGTCGACGGCCGCGTCGCCCAGTACGAAATCGAGCTGGATCCTGGGATTCGCCCGCATGAACTCGCGAATCCAGCTGGGTGGGAACACATCCAGGAAGTCGACGGGAGCCGCGATCCTGATGAGCCCGGAGACGGCATGTTCCTCGCCGAGGATGGCCTGCCCGGCCCGCTCCAATGTTTCGATCGAATCGGCGACTTCGTCGTAGAAGGCCCGGCCGGCGGTGGTGAGCGTCAGCTTGCGGGTGGAGCGCTGGAACAGCAGCGCGCCGAGCGCATCCTCCAATGCGGCGATGCGCCTGCTGATGGTGTTGGGCGGGATGTCGAAGCGGCGGCTGACTTCGGCAAAGCTCCCGCCTCGGACGACATGCACGAACAGCGCGATCTGACTGATGTCCAGCATGAGCGATGGCGATGGATGCCTGGAAGCCGGGGGCCGCCAGATTACATCAATCGGCGGACGAGTGAAGTCATTGAAGACCGTCTAGTAAAGCAATCGAACTCGGGACAAAGTCACGCAGCGCCACCACTTTGCGAGACCGCCCAAATGAAACCCGCTCACACCAATCCCGCCGCACGCACACTCGTGGCAGGCCAGCCGTCCTCGCGCCGATTTGCCCCGGGGCTCCTGCTGTGCCTGATGCTGACGTTGAATGCCAACGGGCAGACGCCAGGCGCAACTGCCTCGGCCGCCGCGGCCGTGCAGAGCACGACGGCCTACGTCATCAAGTTCAAGGTCAAGCCTGGCAGCAACACCGCATTCGAGAACGCGATGGGCGAAATGATGACCCGGGTTC
>Ga0302311_10004375_pt1 | contig 15257 bp, 10 predicted proteins | sample III_Palsa_N1_3_FD_200449 | JGI IMG/M metagenome (GOLD analysis project Ga0302311, IMG submission 200449) | Peat permafrost microbial communities from Stordalen Mire near Abisko, Sweden - III_Palsa_N1_3 | ecosystem: Environmental > Terrestrial > Soil > Palsa > Peat permafrost | place: Sweden... | reverse complement strand
CCGCCGTGGCCGGGGCGCGGCTCGCGCAGGTCTTCGGGCCGGAGGCGCTCTACGTGGAGCTCCAGCGCCACCGCCTCCCGGGCGAGGAGCGGGCGAACGCCTTCCTGGTCGACTGGGCCCGGGCCTCCCGCCTGCCGCTCCTGGCGACGAACGGCGTCCTGCAGGCGACGCCGGAGGCGGCCGGGGTGGTGGACGTCTTCACCTGCCTGCGCCACCACACGACCCTGGACGGGGCCGGGCGGAAGCTGGCGCCGAACCGCGAGCGCCACCTGAAGGGCCACGTCGAGATGGCGCGGCTCTTCGCCGACCTGCCGGAGGCGGTGGACAACACCGCCCGGCTGGCGGAGCGCCTCGGCTTCACCCTCGCCAACCTGGGCTACCGCTTCCCCGACCACCCGGTGCCCGCCGGCGAGTCGCAGGACTCCTTCCTGCGGAAGATGACCTACTTCGGGGCGCAGCAGCGCTACGGCGGGGTGGTGGGCAACGTGCGCCGCCAGCTGGAGCGCGAGCTCACGCTCATCGCCCAGCTGGGCTTCGCTGGCTACTTCCTCCTCGTCTGGGACCTCTGCTCCTTCGCGCGGGACCGCGGCTCGCTGGTCCAGGGGCGGGGCAGCGCCGCGAACAGCGCGGTCTGCTACGCGCTCGGGATCACCGCCGTCGACCCGATCGAGAGCAAGCTGCTCTTCGAGCGGTTCCTCTCCGAGGGCCGGACGGACTGGCCCGACATCGACCTCGACCTGCCGAGCGGCGACCGCCGGGAGGAGCTGATCCAGGAGGTCTACCGGCGCTTCGGCCGGCGGGGCGCGGCCATGACGGCCAACGTGATCACCTACCGCGGGCGCAGCACCGTCCGGGAGGTGGGCAAGGTGTTCGGGTTCCCCGACGACGCGCTCGACCGGTTCTCGAGCCTCTTCCACGGCGGGGACCTGCCGCAGACGCTCGGGGTGGGGGAGCAGCTGCGCATGGCCGGGGTGTCGGGCGACCATCCCCGGCTGCGGTCGCTCCTCGAGACCTGCCGCCTGGTCCACGGGCTGCCCCGCCACCTCGGGCAGCACTCCGGCGGCATGGTCATGAGCTCGAGCGGGCTCGACGAATTCGTGCCGCTCGAGAACGCCCGCATGCCCGGCCGCTCGGTCCTGCAGTGGGACAAGAACGACATCGAGGACATGGGGCTCCTCAAGGTCGACCTCCTCGGCCTCGGCATGATGGCGGCGGTGCAGGAGGCGGTGGAGATCTGCGCGCAGCGCGGCCAGCCGGTCGACCTGGCCCGGATCCCCAAGGACGACCCGGCGGTCTTCCAGCTGCTGCAGGAGGCCGACACGGTCGGGATCTTCCAGGTCGAGAGCCGGGCGCAGATGGCGACCCTGCCGCGGATGAAGCCCGAGAACTTCTACGACCTGGCGATCGAGGTCGCGATCATCCGGCCGGGCCCCATCCAGGGCGACGCCGTCAACCCCTACCTGAAGCGGCGGGCGGGCGAGGAGCCGGTCACGTACCCCGACGAGCGCGCCCGGCCGATCCTCGAGCGCACCCTGGGCGTCGTCCTCTTCCAGGAGCAGATCCTGCGGCTGGCGATGGAGCTCGGCGGCTTCAGCGCCGCCGAGGCCGACGAACTCCGGCGCGCCATCGGCTTCACCCGCTCGCAGGAGCGGCTCGACCGGATGAAGGCGCGGCTGACGACCGCCTTCCGGGCGCACGGCGTCAGCGAGCCCGCGGTCGAGTACCTGATCAAGTCGCTGGCCTCCTTCGCGCTCTACGGCTTCCCCGAGTCGCACGCCATCAGCTTCGCCCTCATCGCCTACTCGAGCGCCTGGCTGAAGGTGCACCGGCCGGCCGCCTTCTACGCCTCGCTCCTGAACGCCCAGCCCATGGGCTTCTACTCGCCGGCCACCCTGGTCCAGGACGGCCGCCGCCACGGCGTCAGCTTCCTGCCCGTGTGCGTCCAGGCCTCCGACGTGCGGTGCCGGGTGGACGGAGACCAGGTGGTGCGGCTCGGGCTCGGCCATGTCAGCGGCGTCCGCGCCGCCGCGCTCGAGGCCCTGGTGGCCGCGCGCCAGGAGCGGCCCTTCGCCTCGCTGGCGGACTTCCTGCGCCGGACCCCGTTCACGGCGCCGGAGCGCCGGGTGCTGGCCGGCGCCGGGGCGCTGAACGCGCTCGCCGACCACCGCCGGGCGGCGCTCTGGCGGGTCGAGGCCTTCCACAGCGACGACGAGCTCTTCCGGCACGCCGACGCCGCCGGCGAGGAGGAGCTGTCGCCGCTCGAGCGCATGACGCTCCTCGAGCGGCTCCAGGCCGACTACCGGCACCTCTCGCTGACCGCCGGGGCCCACCCGATGAAGCTCGCCCGGCCGCTGCTGCCGGACGTCTGGCCCGCCAGCACGCTCGCGCAGGGGCGGGCGGGGGAGCGGGTCAAGGTCTGCGGCTCGGTCACCACCCGCCAGCGCCCGGGCACCGCCAAGGGCTTCTGCTTCATCACGCTGGAGGACGAGACCGGCCTGGTGAACGCGATCGTGCGGCCGCGGCTCTTCGAGGAGGCGCGGCTCGTCATCAACCTGGAGCCCGCGCTCCTCATCACCGGGCGCCTCCAGAACGAGAAGGGGGTCATCCACGTGATGGCGGAGGAGATCGAGGGGATGCCGAGCCTGGGCCTGCCCGCCCAGGACTCGCACGACTACCACTGAGGGCCGGCTTGCGTCCGCGGCGCCCGTCGGCGCGTATTCTTTCCGTGCCCCCGAAGGTCCTGCTCCTCCTCCTCGCGCTCGGCGCCGCCCCGCCGGCCCGGGCGGCCGACGCCATCGCCTGGCAGCCCTGGTCCGACGCGGCCTTCGCGCAGGCCAAGGCCGAGCACAAGTTCGTGATCATGGACCTGCAGGCCGTCTGGTGCCACTGGTGCCACGTGATGGACGCCACCACCTACCAGGACCCGCAGGTGATCCGGCTGCTCCACGCGCGCTACGTCGCCCTCAAGGTCGACCAGGATTCGCGGCCGGACCTGGCGAACCGCTACGAGGACTACGGCTGGCCGGCCACGATCGTGTTCGCGGCCGACGGCAGCGAGATCGTCCGGCGCCGCGGCTACGTGAACCCGGCCCAGATGGCCGCGATGCTCCAGGCGATCATCGACGACCCTTCGCCGGGACCGTCGGTGACCGGCGGCGGGACGACCCCGGCCGCGGCCATCTCACCGGGCGGCCAGCTCGGCGAATGGCGGCAGCGCCTCCTTGCCGGCTACGACCGGCCGAATGGCGGCTGGAGCGACGAGCACAAGTTCCTGGACGCCGACAACGTCGAGTACTGCCTCCGGGCCGCGCAGCAGGGCGACGCCGAGGCGGCGCTGATCGCGCGCGACATGCTGCGCCTGCAGCGCCAGCTCTTCGACCCGGCCTGGGGTGGCGTCTACCAGTATTCCGCCGAGGGCAACTGGGTGAACCCGCACTTCGAGAAGATCATGGCGATCCAGGCCGACAACCTGCGCATCTACGCGCTGGCGGCGGCCCAGTGGCCGGGCTGGGGCTACGATGCGGCGGCCCGGGACGTGGCCCGCTATCTCCAGGCTTTCCTCTTGGGCCCGGGCGGGGCCTTCGGCACGAGCCAGGATGCCGACCTGAAACCGGGCGAGCATGCCGCGGACTACTTCGCGCTGGGCGACCGGGAGCGCCGCGCCCAGGGGATCCCGCGCGTCGACCCCCACCAGTATGCCCGCGAGAACGGGTGGGCGATCTCGGCCCTCTGCGCGCTCTCGGCGGCGACGGGCGACGCGGCCGCGCTGGCCGCGGCCGAGAAGGCCGCGGGCTGGGTGATCGCCCACCGGGCGCTTCCGGGCGGCGGATTCCGGCACGACGAGGCGGACGCCGCCGGACCCTTCCTTGGCGACACGCTCGCCATGGGCGCGGCCTTCCTGAATCTGTACGAGGCGACCGCCGACGCGGCCTGGCTCGCGCGCGCCTCAGCCGCGGCCGATTTCATCCGGGCCCACTTCGGGCGGGGGGCCGAGCCGGGCTTCGCCTCCTCCGACACCGGCCGCGGTTCCTTCCCGTCGCCCCTCCCGGAATTTGACGAGTCGGTGGCCCTTGCCCGGTTCGCCAACCGTTTGGCCCGCGCCACCGGCCGGACCGAGGACCACGCGCTCGCGGAATCGTCCCTCCGGTGGCTGCGGCAGCCGGCGGTCGCCGGCCACCGGGGACCCTATGTGGGCGGCCTCCTCCTCGCCGCCCAGGAGATCGGGGCCGAGCCGCTGCACGTGACGGTCGTCGGCCGGAAGGACGACCCGGCGGCGCAGGCGCTCTATGCCGCGGCCCTCCGGGCGCCGACCACCAACAAGCTGGTCGAGTGGTGGGACCGCCGCGAGGGCGGCCCGCCCCGCGGCGAGTCGATCTTCCCGGATCTGCCCGGTGCGTCCGCCTACCTCTGCGCCAACGGCGCCTGCTCGGCGCCGATCGGGAACGCGGCGGCGCTCACGAAGCGCCTCGCGAAGGTGATGGCGACCACCGCGGCCGACTAGCGGACCCGGCCCGGCGCCTCACTGCGTCGCCGCGAGGAAAAGGCCGGCCAGGGCCGCCAGGGGCGGCGCCTCCAGGTGATGGCGCGCCATGAGGTACTCGGGGGTGTTGGAGGTGAGCCACACGGAATGGTCCGCCGCCTCCCAGGCCAGGGCCTTGACCGGCAGGTCGAGCGCCACCGAGGGATGCTTCACCATCAGCGGCGTGCCCGCCCGCGGGTCCCCGAACACGAGGAGTTCGGTGGCCGGCATGTTGAGGCCGGCGGCACGGGCCTCGGCCGCCTGGTCGAGGCGCAGGAAGACCTTGATGCCCTTGGCCTCCAGCAGCGCCTGCAGCCGGTCGATGGTTTCCTTGACCGAGTGCCTGCTGGGGAGGTTGGCCGATCCTTCGGCGAAGGTGGGGGGGAGGCTCATGGGACGGCCGGCTTGGGCGCCTGCTGGAGGGCCGGTGGGATGTAGCTTCCCTTCAGGACGAGGATCACCGACCGGACGAAGATCCAGCCGACGAGGATGTTGGCGGCCACGAACGTCCCCACCGCGAGCGGACCGTACCACCCGGCCATGCCACGGCTCACGAAGCGCATGCAGCAATAGGCCAGCGCCGTGACGCCGAAGGTGTAGGCCCAGTAGGCGGCGCCAAACGGCTGCTCCCGCAGCCAGCCCTGCAGGCGGATGAGCATCAGGGCCTGGAGCAGCCCATAGCCGAGCAGCAGGTGGGCGAAGAGGTCGGGCATCCCGGTGGTCAGGCCCAGGTAGGCGGCGCAGCCGACCACGGGAGGCGCGAGCTGGATCCCCAGCGTGGGCCGCAGCGGCTTCGGCAGGGCTTCCTGGAGGTAGAGCCTTTGAATGACAATGGACTCGAGCGCCACCCAGGAGAAGAGGCCGGCGCCGAAGAACAGCCGGGCCGCCTCCGGATGCCCGAAGGCGGTGGCGGCGATCGAGCTCACGAAGCTGCCGGCCACGGACGGGAGGTAGAGGACGGGGGTCGTCGTGTTGGGGTCGCGGCCGCCCTTCCAGAGCTGGCCAGTCCGGAACAGGCCAAAGGCCAGCTGCCCGAGGGCGCCGACCCAGAAGAGGACGCCCGCGACGGCCGGCAGGTAGGGCTGGACGGCGATCCCGACGAGCGCCGTCGAGAGCGGGCCGAGGCCGATGAAGCAGCACAGGACGGGATGGCCCAGTTCCGCGCGGGCCTCGTCCGGGTTCACGATCCACTTGGCCGCATACGCCACGGCGACGAGCACCCAGACAATCGCGCCGACGGCCATGATGATTTCGCCCACCGCCGGGGGCAGTTCCCACAGCTTGGCGCCGAGGCGCCAGTCGTTTCCCAGTCCAACCAGGCCGAGGATCATGCCGAAAAACGACGCCGGAATCGCTTTTTTCATCGTATTTGCGAGCGTGGGTCCAAGGTCATTGATTCCGCGCCCGCTGCCGCCCTTTATGGGTTCAGGCGCCCGGCGCACGAGCACTTTCGTCCCGGAGGGGCCGAGATTTCGGGGCCGAGCTGGAAGCGACGTCGGAGCCCAGTTGACTCATCGGGCTCCCGGGATTTCCCTCCCGACGGATTACCGAATGTAATCACGAGAACCGGAGCCAATCGCAACGAGGAGGTCTACCATGCAGCCATCAAGAATCGTGTCCCAGGAGGAATGGATCGCCGAGCGCCGGGCGCTCCTCCAAAAAGAGAAGGACCACATGCGCGCCGGGGACGCGCTGGCCAAAGAGCGCCGCAGCCTGCCCTGGGTGAAGGTCGAGAAGTCCTACGCCTTCGACACCACGGGCGGGCCCCGGACCCTGGACGGGCTGTTCGGCGGCCACAGCCAGCTCATCGTGCACCACCTGATGTACGCCCCGGACTGGACCGCCGGCTGCCCCGGCTGCTCCTTCCAGGCCGAGCACATCGACGGACCGGCCCCGCACCTCGAGCGGCACAACGTGCGGATCGTCGCCGTGTCCCGCGCGCCGCTGGACAAGCTCCTGGCCTACAAGGCGCGCATGGGCTGGCGTTTCGAGTGGGTGTCCTCCCTGGGCGACGACTTCAACTACGACTTCAAGGTGTCGTTCACCCCGGAGGAGATCGCCCGCGGGCACATCGACTACAACTTCGGCACCCTGGCCACCGACCCGCGCTACCTCAGCGAGGAGCTTCCCGGCGTCAGCGTCTTTTCCAAGACCGAGGCCGGCGAGGTGTTCCACACCTATTCGACCTATGCCCGCGGCCTCGACGTGCTGCTGGGCGCGAACCACTACCTCGACCTCACCCCCGAGGGCCGCAACCGGGGCGCCTATCCGAACTGGCCCCGCCGCCACGACGAGTACGGCCTCGCCGCGCCGTCGTCCCACTGAGCCGTCGCGTTGCGGGGGGATTCGGGGCGGCCGGCGGGCCCGGCTACGGGCCGAACAGGATGTGGATGGAGTCGCGCAGCGCGCCGGGGAGCCCGAAGACGTCCAGGGCCGTGATGAGCAGGCAGGAGGACCAGCCGGCGACCAGGAGCCAGCCCGGGATCCGGTAGGAACCCATCCGCCGCCGCGATCCGGCGAAGGCGAGGAGCGGGAACATGGCGAGCGGCAGCTGCATCGCCAGCACCACCTGGCTCAGGGTGATGAGGTCGGTGATGCTCTTGTGGCTGCCGAGGATGATGAAGGCGACCGCCGGGATCACGGCGCAGAGCCGCGTCACCAGCCGCCGGATCCAGGGCGCGATCGTCCAGTGCATGAAGCCCTCCATCACCACCTGGCCGGCGAGGGTGCCGGTGATGGTGCTGCTCTGGCCGCTCGCCAGGAGCGCGACCGCGAAGAGGATGCTGGCCGCCACCTTGCCGACGAGCGGGGCCAGGGTGATGAAGGCCACCTGGATCCAGTCGGCGTCCGGGCTGAAGCTGATCACCTGGCCCGTGCCGAGGACGACCCGGTCATGCCCGTAGAAGACCAGGGCGGCGAGGACCAGGATCGCGGCGTTGACGAGGAAGGCGACCGAGAGGGCGATGACGGTGTCCAGGGTGTTGAAGCGGACCGCCTGGCGGACCGAGGCCGGGTCGGAGCCGAGCTTCCGGGTGCGGACCAGCGCCGAGTGCAGGTACAGGTTGTGGGGCATCACGGTCGCCCCGATGATGCCGATCGCGAGGTAGACCATGTCGCGGTGGTGCAGGAAGGAGCCGAGGTTCGGGTCGAAGAGCCAGTGCGCGAGCTCCGGGAAGTTCGGCCGGGTCGCCGGAAGCACGAAGAGCTCGAGGAAGTAGCAGCAGGTGATGGTGGCGATGAGGGTCGCGATCACCGCCTCGATGAGCCGCATGCCGAAGCGCTGGAGGGCGAGGAGGACGAGGACGTCGAGGGAGGTGATGCCGACGGCCGCCACCAGGGAGAGCACCGGGAAGAGGAGGCGGAGCGCCACCGCGCTCCCCAGGATCTCCGCCAGGTCGCAGGCCGCGATCGCGATCTCGCAGCTCACGTAGTTGGGCCAGCGCGTCCACTTCGGCAGGAAATCCCGGCAGCACTGGGCCAGGTCCTTGCCGGTGACGATGCCCAGGCGGGCCGCCACCAGCTGCAGGAAGATGGCCATCAGGCTGGAGAGGCCGACCACCCACAGGAGGCCGTAGCGGAATTCGGACCCGGCCTGGAGGTCGGTCGCCCAGTTGCCGGGGTCCATGTAGCCCACGCTGACCAGGAGGGCCGGGCCGGCGAAGGCGGCGTACTGGCGCCAGGCCCCGGCGCCCGGCGCCGGCAGGGCCACCGTGGCGTGCAACCCCTCGAGCGAAACGCTGGGGTGGGCCGGCGGCGGCAGGGTCGTGGTGGGATCGTCGTTGATTTGCGAAAGATAAAAGTTTCTATTTTGAGTCGTCAAAGAGAAAATACATTTGTTTTCAAAATCGATGTGCCCCTTGCTGGGACCATGCCGACGAGCACCGTCGAGAATTACCTGAAGGCGGTCCTCGTCCTCGCGGCGGAGGCCGACGGGATCGTCTCGACCGGCGCGCTCGCCGACGCCCTGGGCGTCACCCCGGGCACCACGACCACGATGGTGAAGTCCATGGCCTCCCGCGGGCTCCTCGAGCACCAGCCGCGCGCGGGGGTGCGCCTGACGCCGGAGGGCCGCAGCCATGCGATGGCGGTCGTCCGCAAGCACCGGCTGGTCGAGACCTTCCTCGTCCAGGTGCTGGCGATGGACTGGAAGGAGGTGCACGAGGAGGCCGAGGCCCTGGAGCACGCCATCTCCGACCGGGTGCTCCAGCGGATCGAGGCGATCCTCAAGTACCCGGAGACCGACCCGCACGGGGACCCGATCCCGGGGCGCACCTCGCAGCAGCTGGAGCGCAGCCCGGCCGTCACGCTCGCCACCTGCGAAGTGCGGCGGCCGCTGCGGGTCGAGCGGATCCTGGACCAGAGCGCGCCCTTCCTGGAGTTCATCCAGCGCACCGGCCTAAAGCCCGGCGCGCGCGTGCAGGTGCGCGGGCGCGACGCCGCCAGCGGGGTGGTGCGCTGCGAGGTGAAGGGCGGCGAGGCCGCCCTCGGCCTGCCGGAGGCGGCGAAGATCGCCGTCAGCGCCGGCTAGGCCTCCCTGCTCTTCCATCATGCGAAGCACCCTGAAACGGATCCGATTCGCCGCGTGGGCGGTCGCGATCGTCGTTCTGTACGCGGTGGGGAATCCGTGCGAGGTATGGCGGATTTATGCCGCGCGCCATGTTCCCCGGCATTCGGATCCGGACACCGGGTCGGAGGGTGCGGGCGTTCCGTCGCCCTTGCATCCGCCACCGCCCATCCTCCATGCGAGCATCGCGAAGCAACTGCCCGGGGCCGATGACGCCGAAACCTAGCCGATCCACGGATCCGACGCCACCGGCGCGGATCAATTCAGCGTTGGCCGCCGTCAGAGGACCGTGAACGGGAAGTAGTCCCGGTAGAGCACGATCTTGAAGTCCGCCGTGTCCTTCACGTAGCAGCGGACATCGTAGGCGCCCGGATTCAGGAAGATGCCGAGGTTGCCCGCGAAGCGCCCCCCGGCGTCGGTCGTCACGATCAGGAAGTCGTAGTAGCGCTCCACGGAGTTGCCGGGCACGAGCAGGGGCAGGAGCGCATTGCCCGCGAGGGCCGGGTTGCCGTTCAGGCAGAGGATGTAGGCGTGGCCCGGCGCGAGGCCCTCCAGCTCGAGGCGGCACTCGAAGCCGTGGGCGAAGGCGGGGTGGAAGTGCAGGAGCCCGTGGGTCGCCGGGCCCACGGTCTTGCCCCAGGCCGGCGGGTTCACGAGCGGCAGCGCCGACTCGAAGGCCCCCGGGTGGGCGAGGTCGGCGCTGCTGCGGGAGAAGAAGGCCGCCCGCTCGGGTCCCAGGTGGGCGGGGGCGGTGCCGCCGGCGGAGTGGAAGTCGTGCTCCCCGAAGATCACCAGGTCATCGGCCCGGACGCCGAGGGCCGGCACGAGGAGGAGCAGGAGGAGAGGCAGGGTTCGGTTCATGGTGTGGGGGACGCCGCGCTCAACCTGAGTGCGGCAGGGTCACCTGGAAGGTGGTGCCCGTCGGTCCCGTCGACAGCAAGACCATCTCCGCGCCGATCTGGCGGGCCATGAGTCGGCTGATCGCCAGGCCGAGGCCCGAGCCGCCGGCCCGCCCGCTCCGGCCCGGCCGGAAGAGGTGCTTCTGGATCGCCTCCGGGATGCCCTCGCCCTCGTCGCCCACCGTGAGCACCGTCGCCCAGCCCGGGTCGGCCAAGGTGACCGTCACCCGGCGGCCGGGCGCGGTGGCCGCGACGGCGTTCTGCACCAGGTTGCTGGCGATCAGGCACAGGAGGCTCCCGCGGTGGCTGTCGAGGGTCCGCGGGAAGCCCGGCCCGACCTCGAGCACGACACCCTTGGCGGCCGCCACCGGCCGGCTGCGCTCGAGGATGGTGGCGGCCAGTTCCGCGCCCGTGAGCTCGTAGGCGGCCCCCGCGCCGGTGTCGGCGAGGAGCGAGATCGTCTCGCGGATCATGACCTGCAGGCGCTCGGTGTACTCGGCCGCCGAATCCCAGGCCGGCCCTTCCGGATGGGCGTCGCGGTTGGCCACCACCGAGCGCAGGCCCTCGACCGATCCCTGCAGGCCGTGGATCAGGTGCGAGGTGATCTGGCCCACGACCGAGGCCTTGGCCGAGAGGGTGAGCTCGAAGTTGGCGCGGGTCAGGCGCTCGCTGCGCTCGGCCAGGGCGCGCTGGGCGCGCTGGACCACGAGGGTCGCGCCGGCCAGGACGAGCGCGATCAGGAGGGCGCCGACCGCGAGCGTGATCAGGGTCTCCCGGTCGATGCGGCCGTCGATCAGCCCCAGCTCCTGCGAGAGCGGGCGGGCGTCGATGAAGTACCGCACGAAGCCGCGCACCGAGCCCGGGTCGGGCCCGGGCAGCGGCAGCAGGACCTCGAGGACCGGCGCCCGCTGCGCGGCGGCGGAAACCCCCGCGAAGTACTGGTCGAGCGGGAAGTCCGGGTGGTAGCGGCTGATCGTGGCCCCCCCCTGCAGCCGCAGGTAGTCGGAGGTCGGCAGCTCCACGAAGAGCTGCGTCGCCGGCACCGACTCGATCGTGTTGCCCTCGCGGTCAAACACCGCGACCGCCAGCATGCCGCGCTGGCGCGCACTCTTGAGGAGCACGGTGAGCGGGGTGGCGGCGTCGGTCGCGCCGGCCTCGCCGCTGTCGGCCAGCTGCTGGAGCGCCATCGGATAGAGGACGGCCGCGTCGCGCTCGATGATCTTCAGGTGGATCTCCTCGCGCAGGCCGGACCGGAACCAGACCACCAGCGCGGCGAAGATGCCGAGGAGGAGGATCCCGGTGCCGAGGGCCGCCGCCGCGGAGCTGGGGAGGCGGCGGCTCACGGGCGGGAATCCTCCCGGGCGACCGGCGGCTTCTCGCCGACCGGCAGCGGCAGGCCGAGGTGCTCGATCCCGGCCTCGAACAGGACCTGCCGCTGGGCCGGGGCCAGGCCGGGCAGGAGGACGGCGGTGTGGTAGTCACTGTAACGGTCCCACAACTCCTGCTGCTGGCGGGCGTTTTCGAAGTCCCGCAGCAGGTCGTTCAGCGACTTCCGGTCCGCATGGCCGTTGCCGGACCGGACGTAGGCGGCCAGCGCCTGGCGGATTGAGAGCTCCTCCCGGTCCAGCGCGGCGATGAGCTCGGACTGCGCCCGGTCAAATTCCGCGACCGTGACCCGCAGGCTGCCGGCCGGCACCTCGGTTGCGGTCGAGCCGTCGTGCATCCAGGTGAGGGGACCGGTGGCGAGACTGCCGTCCGAACTCCGGCTGGGGGAGGCCGTGGGAGCGGCCAGCATCGCGCGGAGCTTCCGCAGGACCTCGAGCTTGTGCATCCGGTAGGCGGAAATCCTCGCCGTGAGCTCGGGCGGGAGCGGCGGGGCCGCCGGCGGACCGGCGGGGTTGGGGAGCGCGGCCAGGCCGCGCCGGATCGCCTCCGCCCGGGCCTCCAGGTTCTCCAGGGGCCCGACCTGCGCAGCCGTGAGGCGCTGGAGGTTCTGGGCCAGCTGGCGGTCGCTGATCCCGGGCTCGGCCAGGGCGTTGCGGAGCTCGGCCTTGAGGGCGGCCTTCGCGGTGACATACGCGTCCACCTGGGCCTGCACGCCCCCGGGCAGGGGGCCCGGCAGCCGGATCGCGGAGGTGGCCGGGCTGAAGGCGAGGAGACCGGCGGGCGGCGCGGGGTCCTCCGGCCGCCCCTGGTCCCACACCTCGAGGGCCGCCTCCTGGAGGAGCCGGCGCTGCGCCGTCCCCAGTCCCGGCTGGTAGAACGCCGCGTACTGCAGCGCCGCGGATTCCCGGCGGCGATCGGCCGGGTCGGTCGGCAGCGCGGCCACCGCATGGGGCAGCCAGCGCGGCCGGCGCTCCATCCCGGGACTGTCCAGGTCCTCGCCCAGCAGGTTGGTCGGCCGCAGGGCCGCGCGGAAGGACTCGGCCTCGGCCTCGAGCGCGCCGAGCTCCGCCGCCTCGGCTTGGGCGAGCTTCGCCAGGCCGGCCGCGCGGTCGGAGGGTCCGAGGTCCTTCAGCTCCCGGATGCCCGCCCGCAGCCGGGTGAGGAGCGCCTGCTGGCGGTCGCGGTAGGAGACGAGCCTGGCGCGCGCGTCCTTGGGGAGGTCGCCGTAGGCCAGGCTCGCCCCGAGCATGGGGTAGAAGATCTCGCCGGCGAACGCCGAGAGGTCGGCGGGGGCGGCCGGCCCGGGATCGAGGGGTTCGAGGAGCGGGATGTCCGCCTCGAGCGGCGGCGGCCGCGGCGGGTAGAAGAAATACGGGATGGGCGCGCTCGCGTCGCGCTTCAGGATGAAATGGCTGGAGAACGGGTCCATGAAGCGGACCCGGTCGAACTTGTCGCGGGCGCCGAAGGGCAGATCGTTGTTGTTCCAGAGCTCGAAGTCGGCGTTCAGGATCAGCTGCGACGTGTCGGCGGCGGGCAGGGACCCGCCTCCGAGCAGGAGGCCCGCCACGATTCCAGCCCGGCGAAGTCGCCGGAGAAGGGGGCCGGCCGGCCGGGCCGCGCAGGGTTTCATGGGGCAGGGTGGGGTGGGGCGCCGCCGCCAGAGCTATTCCGGCGGCTTGCGGTGGCCGAGGCGGTAGCGCAGGTATTCGCGCGTGACGCCGAGCCGGCGCGCCGAGGCGGAAATGTTGTGCTGGGTCTCGCGGAGCACCTCATTCACCAGTTCGGAGATGACGCCGTCGATCGAGAAGCCCTCGTCCGGGATCCGCCACGCCGGGTTGCGCCATGGGGCGGGCGGCGCCTCGGGCACCGCGCCCAGCACCGTGAAGTCCAGCTGGTGGCCGACCGCGAAGATGAGCTCGTGCTCGATCACGTGCGCCAGCTCGCGGGCGTTGCCCGGCCAGGCGTAGCCGAGGAGGCGCGCCTCCCCCTCGCGGGAGATCGCCATGTCCTTCAGGCGGTGCCGCTGGGCGAGGCGGCGGAGCAGGTGCGCCGCCAGGGCGAGGATGTCCCGGCCGCGCTCGCGGAGCGGCGGCAGCGCCACGTGCAGGAGGTGGAGGCGGTGGTAGAGGTCGGACCGGAACCGGCCCTGGGCCGTCAGTTCGGAGAGGGGCTCGTTCGAGGCCGCGATCAGGCGCACGTCGACCCGGACCTCCTTGGTGGCGCCGACCCGCCGGACCGCGTGGTCCTCGACGGCCATCAGCACCTTGGCCTGGATCGACGGCGTGAGCGTGCCGATGTCGTCCAGGAAGAGGGTCCCGCCGTCGGCCGCCTCGAAGAGCCCGATCCGCGCCGCCTTGGCGTCGGTGAAGGCCCCCCGCTCGTGCCCGAAGAGCTCCGATTCCGCCAGCGTCTCGGGCAGCGCGGCGCAGTTCACCTTGACGAAGGGCCGCGCGCTGCGCGGGCCCTGGCGGTGCAGCCAGCCGGCGAGCAGGCTCTTGCCCGTGCCGGTCTCGCCCTCGATCAGGATTGGCGGCAGGTTCCGCTCCAGGCGCCGCTCGGTCGCGAGGATCTGCTCCAGGCGCGCGCCGACCTCCGCCAGGCTCTCGCCGAAGAAGAGCTCGTCGCCCGCCCCCCGGTAGTGGTCCTGGAACCGGTATTCCTCCCGGCGGGCCACCCCGCGCTTCTCGCGGCAGCGCAGGAACGCGATCGGGAGCTGCTCGGGCTCGAAGGGCTTCGACAGGTAGTCGCCGGCGCCGTGGCGCATCGCCTCGACCGCCTCCTTGATGCCGCCGAAGGCGGTCATGACGACGACGCCGGTGTTTTCCGAGAACGCGCCCTCACGCAGGAGATCCAGGGCCTGGCCGTCGGGCAGGTGCAGGTCGATGAGCGCGTAGTCGAAGCGCAGCTCGGCGAGCGCGGTCCGGGCCTGCGCCAGGTTCGCGGCCTCGGTCACGCCGGCGCCGAGGCTGCGGACATGGGCGAGCAGGCGGCGGCGGAGGATGGCGTCGTCCTCGAGCAGCAGCACCTCGCTCCCGGCAAAGGTTTCGGCTTCGGTCGCCATCGTCCCCGGCAATGCGAGCCATGCGGACCCGGGCATCAACACTATTCGCCGGGGCCGGCGCCGCGCGGAAAATCCCGGGGTGGTTGCATGGGTCCAACCCGACTCCGGGCCAATTTGAAGGCTGGTTGCCAGCAACCAGCGCACCGCGGCGGGGGGAAGGTTTTCGGGCGGTGACTGGAATGCTACCGATTTCTTTGCAGTAACTTAGGCGTTTTTGCGTGGCATGGCATGACCCGTGCAGGGGAGGCGCCGTGGCCGCGTCCCCAGCCGTCGGAAATTTCCCGCTTTATTTCCGAAAAGCACCGCAGACCCTGCCGCGGGAGCGGGCGCGGAACCTTCACGGCCGCTTTCCGTCTTGCGGGTCCGAGCGCTCCCGCGCTGGATTCCGTCCCGTCGCGCACCCCCTTGGCGCGGTGCCCGCCGGGGCCTGGTTCTTCCCTTTCCCTGCCCCTTCAACTGTCCGCCTCCGCCGTAGCGGCTGATCCCCCACGCATGCGTTCCCCCGTGTTAACCTTCCCCGCTTCCCGGTCTGGCCGGTGGCTGCTGCCCCTTCTTCTCCTCGTGGGCCGGTCCCTGGCGGCGCCCGAGGCCGATCCGCTCCAGCCGGGCGAGAAGGCCGCCGGGGATTGGATCAAGGTCCGTCTCGAGACGGCGCGCCTCGAGAGCCAGTGGCTCTCGGAGAAGCCGCTGATGGAGTCGCTGGTCGGGAGCATGAAGGAGCGGGCCCAGGCCCTGGAGGAGCGGCGGGACCTCCTGACCGCGAAGACGGCCAAGGACCGGGACGACCTCGAGGCCCTGAAGGCCAAGAACCAGGCGGCGCTCGCCGAC
>Ga0302311_10004370_pt1 | contig 15264 bp, 13 predicted proteins | sample III_Palsa_N1_3_FD_200449 | JGI IMG/M metagenome (GOLD analysis project Ga0302311, IMG submission 200449) | Peat permafrost microbial communities from Stordalen Mire near Abisko, Sweden - III_Palsa_N1_3 | ecosystem: Environmental > Terrestrial > Soil > Palsa > Peat permafrost | place: Sweden... | reverse complement strand
GACGAGGCGGCCGATCACCCGCCGACCGCAAGACGGCCAGTCCGGGTCAGATGAGCCGGTGAGGTCAGCGGGCGTGACATCCGCGGCGGCGACCGCGATGGCGAAGCGGTGCAGGATCGGGATCTCCGCCGGGAGCGGAAAGCCGGGCCGCTCCCCCGCGTCGGGCACCCGCCAGCCGGGGTCGGACCCGGGTGGCGCCGCCTGCCAGAGCAGGTCAGCCACGCGCTCGAAGGGCGTCTCGGCCTGCACCAGGTCGCGGACGTCGGTGCCGCGGTACCGGACCGTCCCGTCCGTCACCGTGCTTACCCGGGTGGCAATGACCAGGTCGATGCTGGCCGCCGGGCGCGGCAGCGTGCGCGGGCGCGAGCGCCGGGCGAGGAGGTCAAGCTCGTCGGAGTCATAGCGGCTGCTGCGGCCGTCCGGCCCGGGCTCGCGGCGTAGCGCGCCCCGGCTCACGTACGCGTAGAGGGTGCGGACGTCGACGCCGAGCCGCTCGGCCGCCGTCCGCGCGTTCACGAGTTCGCCCATGACGTTGACGATAATCAACGTTGATTATTGGTGCCAGCTGGAACCAGAATCGGTCTCATGACGCAGACAGAACAGGCAGCGGGGCTCGGCGACATCGCGGCGCGAGTCTGGGGCGAGGTCGGCGGGTCGGCCGACCTGCCCGGCGCGCTCACCGCGACCGGGCCGCGCACGGTGCTGCCGTCCCCGTTCGACGTGACCGGCCTGGCCACCGCCTCGGTGGCGGCCGCGACGATGGCCGCGGCCGAGTTCCTCGCGGTCAGGAGCGATCGCAGGCCGCTGCCGGTGACGGTGGACAGCCGCCAGGCGTGCGCGGCGTTCGCCGGCGAGGGGCTGTTCACCCCGGTGGGATGGGAGCGCCCCGACATCTGGGACCCGATCGCCGGGAACTACCAGGCCCGGGACGGGTGGATCCGGCTGCACACCAACTACGCGTACCACCGCTCCGCCGTCGAGCGACTGCTCGGGGCGGCCGACCGCGAGACCGTACGGGCGGCGGTGGCGCAGTGGAGGGCCGAGGACCTCGAGACCGCGATCGTCGAGGCGGGCGGCTGCGCGGCGGTCATGCGCACCCGCGAGGACTGGCTGGCCGGGCCGGCGGGCGCCGCCACGGCCGGCGCGCCGCTGGTGGCCGTCGATGACCGACCGGTGCCGGACGGCGGAGGTGTCGGAGGTGGCGCGGCGGGCGCGCATGGCGCCGAAGGCGGGGTGGCCGCGGACGACGCTGCGGGCGCGGGCGGACTACGGCCGTACTCCGGCGTGCGGGTCCTCGACCTCACCCGGGTCATCGCCGGGCCGGTCGGCACCAGGTTCCTGGCCGGCTACGGCGCCGACGTGCTCCGGATCGACCCGCCCGGATTCGCCGAGGTGCCCGCCCTGCTGCCGGAGACGACGGCGGGCAAGCGGACGGCCGCGCTCGACCTCACGGCGGCGGCGGGCCGGGCGGCCTTCGAGTCCCTCGTCGCCACCGCCGACGTCCTGGTGTCCGGGCTGCGCGCGGACGCCCTGACCGGGCTCGGCTACGACGACGCCGCGCTGGCCGCCCTGAACCCGGCCCTGATCGTGGCCTCGCTCGATGCCTACGGATGGGACGGCCCGTGGCGGGACCGCCGGGGATTCGACAGCCTGGTGCAGATGAGCTCGGGCATCGCGGCGGCCGGCGCCGCCGCGATGGGGGCGGACCAGCCGGTGCCGCTGCCGGTGCAGGCGCTCGACCACGCCTGCGGTTACCTGGTGGCGGCGGCCGTGGGCCGGGCGCTGACCCGCCGCAGCACCGAGTCGGCGGTCAGCCGGATCCGGCTGTCGCTGGTCGGCACGGCCAACCTGCTGTGGTCGCTGCCCCGGCCGGCCGGGCAGCCGCCGATGCCGAAACCGGACGACTTCCCGCTGACCGACGTGCAGACGGCGTGGGGGCCCGCCCGCCGGGTGCCGCTGCCCGGCGCGATCGCCGGGATCGAGCCGCAGTGGCGGGTCGAGGCGGGCCCGCTCGGCCGTCACCAGCCGGCCTGGTCCGGGCCGTCCGGGCGCTAGGCCGACTTGCTGATGATCTCGTCGGCGACCCAGCGCGCGACGTTGCCCGGATACGGGGCGGGCAGGCTGAGGACGACGTGCTGGAAGCCGGCCGCGACGGCCGCCGCGATCGAGTCGCGGGTGCCGCCCGGATCGTCATAGGAGACCGGCTGGGTGACGGACCGGGTGATCTCGGCCGGGTCCCGGCCGATCTCCGCGCAGAAGCGGTCGAGCAGGGCGCTGCGGGAGGCCAGGCCGTCGGCGTCGCGGCTGGGGATGTTCCACACGTCGGCGTGCTCGGCGACCACCCGCAGGGTGGCCGAGGCGGCGCCGCCGATCATGATCGGCGGGTAGGGGCGCTGGACGGGCTTGGGGTTGCAGTACGCCCCGGTGAGGTGGAGGTACGTGCCGTCGAAGTCGAACGGCTCGTCCTCGGTCCACAGCCGCCGGATGACCGTGCACGCCTCGCCGAGGCTGCCGACCGCGTAGGCGGCGTCGTGGTAGGGCAGGCCGTTGGCGTCGTACTCGCGCCGCGCCCACGGGATGCTGGTCCGCGAGCCAGCGCCGATGCCGAAGTCGAGCCGCCCGCCGGAGACGATGTCGACCGTCGCGGCGATCTTGGCCAGCATGGCCGGCGGCCGGATGCGGTTGCTGGTCACCAGCAGCCCCAGGCGCAGCCGCTCGGTCTGCGCGGCGAGGGCCGACAGCAGCGTCCAGCCTTCGAAGATCGGCCCCCGCTGGTCGCCCGCGATCGGCAGCAGGTGGTCGAACAGCCAGGCGTGCTCGATCTCGGGGATCGCGTCCGCCTCGTGCCAGACCCGCTGCACGTCGTGATAGGTGACCTGCTGCGGTGCGGTCGCGATCCCGAAGCTCACCCCGGTGGTCTGCGTCATGAGCTGCTGCTCCTTCCGTCGCCGAATAACCGGAACGTCGTTCCGTTCAACATACGGAGCGTTGTTCCGGTTGTCAACTTAGCGGGGCGGGGGTGGGAGCACGTGGGGGGTGGAGCACGTGGGGGGTGGAGCACGTGGGGGGTGGAGCACGTGGGGGGTGGAGCACGTGGGGATTGCGGGGCGACGGGTTCGGAGCGGCGGGGGTTCGGGGCGGTGGTTTTCGGGGCGGTGGACGGTGGACGCGAGCCGGGCGCGGAGCAATAATTTCGTCGTGCGGACAGGCAAGCGGCTGACGGCGGCGGTGGTCGGCGGGGGCATCGGCGGGCTGGCGGCCGCCGCGGCGCTGACCAGGGCGGGCATCGATGCGTCGGTCTACGAGCAGGCGCCCGTGCTTGGCGAGGTCGGGGCGGGGGTGCTGATCGGGCCGAACAGCGTGCGCCTGCTGCACCGGCTCGGCCTCGCGTCGGCCATCGACGAGGTCGGCGGCCTGGTCGGCGAAGGGTCGACCTACTACCGGCACGACGGCACCCGGGTTGCGCCGGTCATGACCACGGACTCCTCCGGCTGGGCGGCCATGTACGGCATGCACCGGGCGGACCTGGTGGACGTGCTCCGCCGGGCCATCCCCGCGGACCGCGTCCACCCCGGGCACCAGGCCGTCTCGTTCGACCAGAACGCGGCGAACGGTCCGGCGACGCCGAGGCCGCGGGTCTCGTTCGAGAACGGGGCCGCGGCCGAGGCCGACCTGGTGATCGCGGCCGACGGCATCCACTCGACGCTGCGGCGGTTCGTCACCGGGCAGTCGACGCCGGTGTTCTCCGGTTCGGTCGCCTACCGGGGCGTGCTCGACAGCGCGCGGGTGCCCGACTGGCCGGCCCGGGTGTTCCAGGTCTGGATGGGCCGGGGCAGGCACATCATCGTGTTCCCGTTGCGGGCGGGCAGGCTGCTCAACTTCGTCTGCTTCGTCCCGGCCGACCGAGAGATGCGCGAGTCCTGGTCCGCGCCGGGCGACCCGGACGCGCTCCGGGCCGCGTTCGAGGGCTTCGCCGCCCCGGTGACCGGCCTGCTCGGGCAGATCGACTCGACCTTCTGGTGGGGGCTCTACGACCGGGAGCCGCTGGCCCAGTGGACCAGCGGCCGCCTGGCGCTGCTTGGCGACGCCGCCCACCCGATGCTGCCGCACCTCGGCCAGGGCGCCAACCAGAGCATCGAGGACGCCTTCGCGCTGGCGGCGGTGCTCAAGGACGCCGCCGCGGCGGACGTGCCCTCGGCGCTGCGCCGCTACGCGCAGGTGCGGCGACGCCGCACCGACATCGTGCAGGCGAACTCACGGCGCAACGGCGAGCGCTACGACCAGGTGAACCGGACCGCGGACGGCCGCGACCGCGAGCTCATCGACGCGCGGACGCTGCGAGCCTGGATCTACGACTACGACGTCGAGGCCGAGCCGGAGCTGACCGCGCCGACGAGCGGCTTAAATGCGGGTTGCCTGGAGGTCCGCTCACGCCCGGTGACCGCCACCACGACGGCGGCCAGGGCCGGCACCAGGCCGCACACGAGCATGCCCATCCTCGCGCCGTAGTGGCTGGTGATCGCGCCGATGATGGGGGCGCCGATGGGCGTTCCGCCGACGAAGACCAGCATGTAGAGCCCCATGACGCGGCCGCGCAGCTCCGGATCGACCGACAGCTGGACGGAGGCGTTGGCCATCGCCTGGCAGACGAGGTTGACGAAGCCCATGGCGGCCAGCAGCACCAGGAAAACGGCCAGGTCAGGCACCAGGGCGGCGCCGGCCTCGAGGAGGCCGAACGCGGCCGCCGAGGTCACGATGACCCGCATCCGCGGGCGGTGGCCGGCCGCGGCGAGCACCGCGCCGACGGCGGAACCGAGCCCGAGCACGATGTTGAACAGGCCGTAGGTGCTCGCGTTGCCGCCGAACGTCGTCTTCGCCATCGCGGTCAGCACGATCGGGAAGTTAAGTCCGAACGTGCCCAGCATTCCGACCAGGAAGATGGTCCGCAGCACGTCCGGGCGTCCGCGCAGGTAGGTGACGGCCGTCCGGACGGCGTGCGGCGCCCGCGCTGCGTGCGGGAGTGACCGCAGATCGGACGGCCGCAGCAGCAGCAGGCCGACGGTCGGGCCGAGGTAGCAGGCGGCGTTGACCGCGAACACCCAGCCGGTGCCCACGCTGACGATGAGCACGCTGGCGATGGCCGGGCCGATCAGCCGGGTCGCCTGGAAGACGGCCGCGTTCAGCGCGATCGCCGCCCGGAGCCGTCCTTCCGGCACGACCTCGTTCACGAACGACTGCCTGGCCGGCACGTCGAACGCGAAGATCACCCCGCTCAGCAGGGCGAACGTGTACACATCGACCGCTCGCACCGCCCCGGCGATGGTGACGACGGCCAGCGCGAGGGTGGCGGCCGCGTTCAGCGATTGGGTGGTGAGGAGGATGCTTCGCTTCGGCAGCCGGTCGGCGAGCGCCCCGGCGTGCATTCCGAGCAGCAGCATGGGCCCGAACTGGAGCGCCATCGTGATGCCGACGGCGGTCGAGCTGTGAGTCAGGGTGAAGATCAGCCAGTCCTGGGCGATGCTCTGCATCCACGAGCCGGTGTTGGTGAGGCTCTGGCCGCTGATGTAGATCCGGTAGCTGCGCGAGGAGAGTGCCGTGAAGGCGCCTCTCGGTTGCCGAACGGTCTCGGCGGTAGTCACTGAGGGGGGCCTTCCTGTTGCCTATTATCTCTGCTTGATCTGTGGGGTCCTCTGGGGTCTTCTCACATTCTTGGACAAATCAGACTTATATGGAACTACTATGTTTAACCTTTCAGTTATTATGAATCCTTATGACCGGCTATGACCCCCAGCTCCTCGCCACCTTCCTCGCGGTCGAGCAGACCGGCAGCTTCACCCGGGCGGCGGTCCGGCTCGGCTTCCAGCAGCCGACGGTCAGCCAGCACATTCGCCGCCTGGAGCGGCAGGTCGGACGGACGCTGGTGCTGCGGGACACGCACTCGGTGTCGCTGACGGCCGACGGCGAGGCGATGGTCGGGTTCGCGCGCAACATCCTGGCGGCGTCCGATCAGGCGGCGGCCTACTTCAGCGGCGACCGGCCGAGCGGGCGGCTCCGGATCGGCATCTCCGACGACCTCGCGCTGACCGGACTGCCGCAGATCCTGCGGGACTTCCGCCGGGACAACCCGCTGGTCGACTTCGACCTGCGGATCGACCAGAGCGGTCTGCTGCACCAGCGGCTCGAGAGCGACCGGCTGGACATGTTCATCGGCAAGCGGCCCAGCGGCGAGCAGCGGGGGCAGCTGGTCCGGCGGGACCGCCTGGTGTGGGTCGGCGTGCCCTCGACCAAGCTCGACCTGACCAGGCCGCTGCCGCTCGTCGTCTACCCGACGCCGAGCCTCACCAGGACCGAGATGCGCCGCGCGCTCAACCGCGCCCGGCTGCCGTTCCGCAGTGCCTGCGTCTGCCGGGGCGTCAACGGCCTGATCGGGGCGGTCGCGGCCGGGATCGGCATCTCGGCCATGGCCGCCAGCCTGGTGCCCGCGCAGCTCGCCACCCTCGGCGTCGGCCACCGGCTGCCGGAGCTCGGCACCATCGACCTGGTGCTGCTCACCAACCCGCGGACCGACCAGCGCCCGGCCGTCCGCGCCCTCATCTCGACCGTGCTGGCGAGCGGCTCGCGAACGCTCACCGCCTACCGCACCGAGCCGGCCAGCAACTAACCGAACCTTGCGTCACGCTTGAATGTTTCGCGGGTGTTTCCTGGCGTGGAATTGGGTACAGGGGACAAAAGCCCTCGCCGATGCCTGAACCCTGCCTGGGGGTGGAGCGCCGTGAACGTTGAAGACGGCATGTCCGAGGTGATCCTCGCGATCGGACCGGCCCACACGCTACGCGAGGCGGCCCGCATGATGGCCGCCCGCAAGGTCGGGGCCGCGGTCGTGGTGGACCCGGATCACGCCGGAGTCGGCATCCTCACCGAGCGGGACATCCTGATGTCGGTCGCGGCCGGGCAGAACCCGGACGAAGAGGTCGCGGACCAGCACTGCACGCAGGACCTCGTCTTCGCCGGACGGCACTGGACCATGGAGGCCGCCGCCGCGGCGATGGTGCGAGGCGGCTTCCGGCATCTGGTGGTGGCCGAGGGGCAGGACGTGGTCGGCCTGCTGTCGATGCGCGACATCGTCCGCTGCTGGTCGGCGGCGCGGATCCCCGCGCAGGCGGACGCGCCCGAGCCCGCTCAGGTCGCCCAGCCGCGCTGACTGTCCCCTTTACCGGGTGGTGACGCCGGTCAGGCGCTCGGAAAGGTCGCGCAGCTGGCGGCGGGCCTTGGGGTCGGCCGCCTGGGCGTCGGGGCGGCCGGGGCGCAGGCCGTTGTAGAACCGGCCGGTGCCCACGTCGTCGCCGTCGATCAGGCGCCTGGTGGCCTCGACGCCCTCGGCGACCGTGCTGATCGGGGACGGCACGATCTTGGTGGGCATGTAGGTCGCCGGGTGCAGGGCGTTGACGCTGACCCCGGTCCCGTCGAGCCGTTCCGCGAGGTCGATCGTGTAGAGGATCTGCGCCAGCTTGGACTGGCAGTAGGCCCGGCCGCCGCTGTAACCCCGGGTCAGCATCACGTCATCGAAGTCGATGGCCTGCTGGCCGAGCGAGCTGACGTTCACGATCCGGGACGGCGCGGAGGACTCGAGCAGCGGCAGCAGCCGCTCGGTGAGCGCGAAGCCGGCCAGGTAGTTCACCGCGAACCGGAGCTCGTAGCCGTCGGCGCTCTGCTGCCGCGCTCCCCCGCCCGGCACCTCGGTGCCGATGCCGGCGTTGTTCACCAGCACGTCCAGCCTCGGCTCGTTCGCGAGGACCTCGCCCGCGAGGGCGCGGACCTGCGTCAGGTCGGACAGATCGGCCCGGTAGGCGCGCACCGTGCCGCCGCCGAGCTCGGCGACGGTGTCCGCGATCCGCTGAGCGTCGCGGCCGTGGATGAGAACGGTCGCGCCGTCGCGCGCGAGCTCGGCCGACAGCGCCCGTCCGAGTCCGTCGGTCGCTCCGGTTACCAGGATCACCTTGCCGTCAAGTGAGGTCACGTCACGGCCAACCCGTGCGCGCGAGCTCGCTATTCCCTTCGGCGGCTAGAGAGCCGCCGCGAGCTCGCGCAGGTGCGCGTGGACGCCGCCGAAGGCCGCGGCGGCCAGGTAGCGCTTGGGCATCTTGGCGATCGACGTGTAGTTGGTGTCGCACACGTTCGCCAGCGGGGACTCGACCGCCTGGGTGACGAGCTGGTAGGCGTCGAGCGGGTCGAGCCCGCACAGCTGCGCCACCCAGGTCACCAGGTCGTGCTGGGCGATGCGGAACGCGTCCTCGAGCGGGCGGGCGGAGCCGGCCGACATGATGTACGCGTCGTTCTCCAGCCGTGGCCACGGGGTGGCGACGTGCTTGATCAGGTCGACGATGATCCTGCTGTTCATGGCCGTCTCCACCGCGACGCCGCAGGTCTCGCCCTCGCCCTGGCGGGCATGCCCGTCGCCGAGCGACAGCAGCGCGCCGTCGACGTTGACACCGAGATAGCACGTCGTGCCCGCCCGCATCTCGGGGGTGTCCATGTTCCCGCCGAACGCGTCCGGCACGAGCGCGCTGCGCACCTCGCCGCCGGCCGGGGCGACGCCGATCGTGCCGTGCATCGGGTCCATCGGCAGGTCGGCGGTGAAGTCGCTCTTGCGGGCCTCGAACCGGCAGGTCCGCGCGGCCCGGTCGAGCTGCCAGATCCACATCAGCTCCTCGAGCGGCTCATTGAGCAGGGCGGTGAGGTGCGTTCCGGTCAGCGCGCCGAACAGGGGCACGGTGGTGGACGCGGCCCAGTCCCGGGCGGGCTCGATGCTGACGAAGTGCACCGCCACCGTGTCGCCGGGCTCGGCCCCCTCGATGTAGAAGGGGCCGGTCTGCGGGTTGAGGCCGGTGATGTTCAGCTTCGAGACCAGGTCGGCCGTGGTCCGCACCCGGCCGGCGAAGCAGTCCTCGGTGAACAGGTCGAGGGCGACCGGGGTGGTGATGGTCCGGACCGGGGCGGCGCCGCCGAACGTCCACGCGTAGTCGCCCGGATCCGGCCGGTACTTGATCACCTCGAGGTCGGTCACGCTGCATCATCGCCTCTCACGCGGCACGGTGTCGCTCGGGGATGAAGAGCCGCCACGGACCGTTCGGAATAATGAATTTGATCTTACTGACCGGCCGCGGGGAGCCTGATCTCCGCGTATACGGCCCGGTGATCGCTGCCGGGGACGTCGTGCACCGCGCACGCGAGGACCGCGCAGCCCCGGGTGACGAGCACGTGATCGAGGGTGAGCCACAGGCCCTTGTCCTGCGGGCCCCAGGTGCGGATGAGCGCGTTCCCGGTCGCGACGGCGGCGTCGGCGTAGCCGAGGCGGAGCACGTCGCGGAACGCGGCGTGATCGACGGTGGAGTTGAAATCCCCCGCCACCACCCTCGGCCGCTTGCCGGGCGGCGGCAGCACCGCGAGCTCGGCCCGCCACGGGGCGGAGCCGCCGCGGCGCAGGGCCGGGGCCCGCGGGTGCACGCAGATCAGCTCGACCTCTTCGCCGCCCGGCAGCTCGAGCAGCGCGGTCGGCTGCGCCGCGAACGTCGTCGGCAGCGACGGCCCCTCGCTCAGCGGGAAGCGGGAGTAAATGCCCGAGCCGCGCGGGCCGCCGTCCCGGTGCTCGATCTGCGCGTGCGGCAGCAGGTCCTCGAGCCCGGCCTGCTTCAGGCGGGTCTGCGCGCTGGCGGTGAGCTCCTGCAGGAACAGCGCGTCCGGTTCCTCCTGGCGGACCCGGGCGACCACCGCCTCGGCGTCGGCCCGGCCGACGAGCAGGTTGATCGTGAGCACCCGCAGCGTCGGCCCGGCCGCTTCCGGCTGCCGCCTCGGGACCCCGCGCGACTGAACCAGCAGGCCGAGCGCGGCCGAGGCGAGCACCGCCGTCGCCGCGGGCCCGCGTCGCCCGGCCAGCCGCAGCCCGAGCGCGGCCAGCGGCGCCGCCGCCGCCACCTGCGGGGTGAACGACATCAGCGGGACCGTCACGCTCTCGGTCCGGCGCACGCGGTCAACCCCGGCCACCCTGGCCGCCGCCCAGACGGCGAAGCCGCCCGCGACGATCCAGGAAACGCCAGCGACCTTCGATCCGACTCCCGTCACGATGACACCCTATTCGAGTTCGCCCGGTCACGATCCGGCGGCTGGACCGTCACTGGCGTGACCATCAGAATGTTGTGAGGTCCGGCGGACTCACCGGCCGGCTGCGTTGTTGTTGTCGGGGGTGGGGATGGTTTCACCGGGAGTGTTCGCGGACCTGGCCGCCCAGCGGGCGTGCTGGCATCCGGTCGCGTTTGCGGCCGACGTCGCCGACCGCCCGGTCCACGCCGACCTGCTCGGTGAGCCGCTGGTGGTCTGGCGCGGGGCCGGCCGAGCGGCGCGGGTGATGTCCGACCTGTGCGTGCACCGCGGCACCGCGCTGTCGCTGGGCTGGGTCGCGGGCGACGAGCTGGTCTGCCCGTACCATGCCTGGCGGTACGGCGCCGACGGCCGGTGCACGGCGATCCCGCAGAAGGAGGACCCGACGGCGGTCCCGGCCAAGGCCCGGGTCCGGTCCTTCCGCGCGCAGGAACGGTACGGGCTGATCTGGGTCGCGCTCGAGGAGCCCCGGTGGCCGCTGCCCGAGGTGCCCGAACTGGAAGCCGAGGGGTGGGCGGTCGTCGCCGCCGGGCCGTACCGGTGGGAGTGCGACGCTGCCCGGCAGGTGGAGAACTTCACCGACTTCGGGCACTTCCCCTGGGTCCACCCGGGTCTGCTGGGCGACCCGGACCGGCCGGTGGTCCCCCGGCACCAGGTTGTGGCTGATGACCATGTGCTGCGGTATGAGATCGTCCGCCCGGAGGCGCCCAACAGCGGCGACTTCCCGGTCTTCGCCAACGAGCAGGCCGGGCCGCCGGAACGGCGCAGCCGCTACGAGCTGCACCTGCCCTACACGATCGCGCTCCGGCTGGGCTGGGGCGCGGCATGGTGTACTTCTTCGCCTCGCAGCCGGTCGCGGCCGACCGCTGCGCGGGGTACGTGGTCATCGGCCGCAACTACAACATCGACCAGCCGGATCGGGTGATCCGGGAGTTCGAGGACACCATCTTCGGCCAGGACCAGATGGTGGTCGAATCACAGCGGCCGGAGCGGGTGCCGTTCGACCTGGCAGCCGAGTTGCACCTGCGCTTTGACGCGGTGGCGGTCGCCTATCGCAAGGCGATGCGTGATGCCGGGCTGGCGGCGGGTTCCGCGATCGGGACGGCAGTCGAGTAGCCAGGCCGGCTCTTCGTGGTCCTGGCCGCAAGGCACCCAGGGAGTTGATTTGCCGCGCGTGCCCTGGCCCCGCGGTAGGTGACAATAGTCAGGTGGGCCGAGACATCCAGGCAGTCAAGATCAGCGATGAGGACCGCCGCATCTACGGTGAAAGGCTGCGGCGCTCGCTCGAGGTGCTCGACCGGATGCTGCGCGAGCGGGCGTTCGAAGAGGCTCCGCCGCAGGTGGGCCTGGAGATCGAGCTGGACCTGGTCGGTGAGCAGACGGCACCGTCCATGCGCAACGCGCAGGTACTGGACGCGATCACCGATCCGGACTGGGAATCAGAGCTCGGGCAGTTCAATCTGGAGATCAACGTGCCACCCCGGCAGCTGGCCGGGGACGCCCTGGCGGACCTGGAGCGGCAGATCCGGGCCGCCCTGAACTCCGCCGACGAGAAGGCGCGCGCGACCGGCAGCCGTCTTGTCATGATCGGCATCCTGCCTACGCTGGGCGAGCAGCACATGAGCGAGCGGGCGCTGTCGGACAACGCGCGCTACCGGGTGCTGAACGAGCAGATCTTCGCTGCCCGCGGCGAGGACATGCGCATCCAGATCGCCGGCGCGGAGCAACTCCTGACGTATGCGCACAGCATCACCCCCGAGGCCGCCTGCACCAGCGCGCAGCTGCATCTGCGGGTCAGCCCGGATGCCTTCGCCAGTTACTGGAACGCCGCTCAGGCCATGGCCGGCGTGCAGGTCGCGGTAGCCGCCAATTCCCCGTTCCTGTTCGGCCGGCAGCTGTGGCACGAGACCAGAATCACGCTCTTCCAGCAGGCCACCGACGTCCGGCCGCAGCAGCAGGTGAAGCGCCAGGACGTTCGGCCGCGGGTGTGGTTCGGTGAGCGCTGGATCACCTCGGTTCTCGATCTGTTCGAGGAGAACGTCGAGTTCTTTCCGGCGCTGCTGCCGATCTGCGACGACGACGACCCGCTAGCGGCGCTGGAGCGCGGCGCCGTCCCGGACCTGGGCGAGCTCAGCCTGCACAACGGGACGATCTACCGCTGGAATCGCCCGGTCTACGCCGCCGTCGACGGTCGGCCGCACCTGCGAGTGGAGAACCGGGTCCTGCCGGCCGGCCCGTCGGTCGCTGATGTCATGGCGAACGCCGCGTTCTATTACGGGCTGCTGCGGGCCCTGACCGAGGAGCACGAGCCGATCTCTAGCCGGATGCCGTTCGCGGCCGCCGCCGGCAACCTGCGGGAAGCCGCGCGCTATGGCCTTGACGCGCGGCTCTTCTGGCCCGGGCTCGGCGAGGTGCCGGCGGCGGAGCTCGTGCTTCGCCATCTGCTGCCGCTTGCCTGGGAGGGCCTGCATCGCTGGGACGTCGACCAAAAGAGCGCGGACCGGCTGCTCGGCATCATCGAGCAGCGCTGCCTGACCCGCCAAACCGGGGCAGCCTGGCAGATCGGCATGGTCGCGGCTATGAGCGAGCGCGGAACCAGCCGCCAGCGGGCGCTGTCGCTCATGACCGAGCGCTACATCGAGCACATGCACACCAACGAGCCTGTCCACACCTGGCCGGTCGGGTAGCGGACCCGGCGAGCGGTCTGCGAAATCTTTCCGGCCGGCCAGGGCGCCGGCCGTTTGGCGCGGGAGCGGGGGGTAGCTGCGGGCGGCTGGCGCCTTCACGTCGGCGCTAGCGCGCGGCACCGGTCAGGCCGCCGAATCGGGTGAGGACAGGTGGGCCGATGAGCCGGGCGGCGATCGTGGTGAACCCGACCAAGCTGGATGATCGCGAGGCCTTCCTTAAGGCCGTCGGCCGGGCCATGGATGATCATGGCTGGGGCGAGCCGGTCTGGCGGGAGACGACGCCGGACGATCCCGGCCGCGGACAGGCGGAGGCGGCGGTATTGGCGGGGGTTGACCTGGTGATCGCCTGCGGCGGTGACGGAACGGTCACCGCGTGCGCGGAGGGATTGGCGGGCTCAGGGACGCCGCTGGCGGTCATCCCGCTCGGGACCGGCAACTTGCTGGCCCGCAATGTCGGCCTCCCGATGGATCTGGCGGAGGCGCTCGAGGTGGCGCTCGGCGGCGGTCAGCGGCCGATCGACGCGGGCCGGGTGAACGGCTCGCTGTTCGTGGTGATGGCGGGGCTGGGCCTGGATGCGCGCATGCTCGACGACACCAGCGAGCCGCTGAAGAAGCGGCTCGGGTGGCTGGCCTACGCGCTGACGGCGGTCCGTCACCTCGGTGACCGTCCGATCAAGGTGACCGTCACCGCCGACGGCGGCCGACGGCGCCGGTTCCGGGCCAGCGCGGTGGTCGTCGGTAACGTCGGCTGGCTGCAGGGCGGGGTTCCGCTGCTGCCGGATGCGCGGCCGGACGACGGCATGCTGGACGCCGTCGTGCTGATCGCCGGCGGGCTGGCCGGGTGGCTGGCGGTGGCGGCGGACATCCTGCTGCGGCGCCCGGCCCAGGGCGGAACTCACCGCATTCGGTTTTCCGAGCTGCAGGTGACGCTCGACTCCGAGCAGCTGTGGGAGCTCGACGGCGAGGTCGCGGGATCGACCAGGCAGCTGACGGTGGTGGCCCAGCCGGGCGCGCTGCTGCTGCGGGTGCCGTCAGAATGACCAGCCCACATCAGGACGGCGCTCAGCCGCCACCACGGCGCCCCGGGCCTGTTGCGGAAGTCGATGAGGGCGCGGAAGGCCCGAATGTCGGCGCGTTCTTCGACCTGGACGGGACGCTGGTGGCCGGATATACCGCCGCCGCCCAGACGAGAGACAGGGTGCGCCGCCGGGACCTGCGGGCGGTCGAGCTGCTCCTGATCGTGCTGCTCGCGGTGGAGTTCCGCCTCGGCCGACGCACCTTCGAGACGTTGATCGAGGGCAGCGCCCGCACGGTCAAGGGACGGCCGGCCCGAGAGGTCGATGAGATGGGAGACCGCATCTTCCAGCAGGCGGTGGCGGATCTGATCTACCCGGAAATGCGGGAGCTGGTCCTGGCTCATCAGCGGCGGGGCCACACCGTGGTGCTGAGTTCATCTGCGCTCACCAATCAGGTGGCGCCGGTGGCGCGCTCTCTCGGCATTGAGCACGTCGTGTGCAACCGGCTCGTGGCCGACGAGCGGGGAGTGCTCACCGGCGAGGTCGAACAGCCCGTGGTGTGGGGCCCGACCAAGGCGAGCGGCGTGCAGCAGTTCGCGGCTGATCATGGGGTCGACCTGAAGGCGAGTTACTTCTACGCCGATGGCGACGAAGACCTGAGCCTCATGTGCCTGGTCGGCCGGCCGAGGCCGGTTAACCCAGGGCCCCAGCTGGCCAGGGCCGCGGTCCGCAGCGGCTGGCCCATCATGCGGTTCAGGAGCCGGGGCGTCGGCGGCCCGCTCGGGATGGCTCGCCGGCTGGCCAGCGCTGGCGCCCTCGGCCCGCTGGCCGTCGCCGCGCTTGGCGTCGGGCTGGCTCACCGCAACCGGCGCGCCGGGATCAACTTCCTCACGAGGTTCTGGCCGGGGACGGTCCTCGCGCTGAGCGGGGTCAAGCTGAACGTGACGGGCGCGGAGCACCTGACCGAGCGGCGCCCGGCCGTCTTCCTGTTTAACTTCCGCAGCAACGTCGACGTGTTCCTGGTGGCCGCGCTGGTCAAGGACAACTGGACCGGCGTGGCCACGAAGGAGCTCATGAGCAGCCATGTGTTCGGCCAGTTGGGGAAGCTGCTCGATGTCGCGGTCGTCGACCGCGATCACCCAGGAACGGCCGTCACCCTCAAGTCCCTCGAGGCGGCCGCGCGCAAGGGGCTGTCCATCCTGGTCGCCCCGGAAGGAACCAGGGTGGACACCGGGTCGGTGGGCCCGTTCAAGAAGCGGGCCTTTCTCATCGCCATGGCGACCGGCCTGCCGATCGTCCCGATCGTGATCAGGAACTCCGAGTCGGTGGCGGGCAGAAACGCGGCCAAGATCAATCCGGGTACGGTCGACATCACCGTGCTGCCGCCGGTCAGCGTCGAGAACTGG
>Ga0302311_10004367_pt1 | contig 15266 bp, 15 predicted proteins | sample III_Palsa_N1_3_FD_200449 | JGI IMG/M metagenome (GOLD analysis project Ga0302311, IMG submission 200449) | Peat permafrost microbial communities from Stordalen Mire near Abisko, Sweden - III_Palsa_N1_3 | ecosystem: Environmental > Terrestrial > Soil > Palsa > Peat permafrost | place: Sweden... | reverse complement strand
ACGTGAACCTGAAGATGCTGGCTGAGCATCTGCAACTCTCCCAGACGACGATCTCGCTGGTTCTGAACAATTCGCCCTCGGCAAAATCCATCCCGCAAGAGACCCGCCAACGCGTCCTCGACGCTGCAGAGAAGCTGAACTACCGCCCTAACTACTTCGCCCGCTCTTTGCGCCAGAGCCGCAGCATGAGCGTGGGCATTCTCGCTCCAGATCTCAGCGAAGGCTACTTTACCCGGGTCATGAGCGGCGTCGTCGAAGAATTGACCCGCGCCCGCTACTTCTACTTCACCGCCTGCCACGACTGGCGTCCGGACCTGCTGGAAGAGTACCCCCGCATGCTCGTCGAACGCGCCGTCGATGGCTTTCTCCTGCTCAACACGCCCGCAGAGATCGAAGTCCCAGTCCCTGTAGTCGCGATCTCCGCTCACGGCACAGAGTCCGGCGTCACCCATATCGTCCTCGACCATCTCAAAGCTGCGGAAATGGCCCTCGGTCACCTTTTCGAGCTCGGCCACCGCAGAATCGCCTTCATGCGAGGCCCCAAAGAGATCCCCGATTCCGAATTTCGCTGGGAAGGCATCGAGCAGGCCGCGCAGAATCTCGGCCTGAAACTCGATCCGGCCCTGGTGACTCGTATCGACTCGGGGAACGGGTCCGGAAGCTGGAGCGAGAAAACCGGCCACCACCCCATGTCTCCGGAAATTGGCTACGTGCCCATGAAGCAGTTGCTCGCATCGACACGCGACTTCACCGCTGTCTTCTGCTTCAACGACATTGCCGCCATCGGCGCCATCCGCGCACTGACCGAGTCTGGGTTGCGCGTGCCGGCCGATGTCTCTGTGGTCGGATTCGACGATATCCAGTCCGCAGCCTTCTGCACGCCCAGTCTGACCACGGTGCGCCAGCCCCTCAACGAGATGGGCAAACGCGGCGCAAGAATCCTGCTCGAGCGAATCGCCAACCCTGAGAAAACAGAGTTGGCCGACGAAGTCGTCATGGAACCGGAACTAGTGGTGCGCGAGAGCACCGGACCGGCGCGATGCTAAGTCAGGACGATCTCAGTCAGGCCGCGGCTACTGAATATCCGTAACCTTTCCGTTCACGAAAATCACCTTCATGTCCGGGTAGTAGTCGATCTCTTTGGCGCCAATTTTCGCTACTCGTCCGGGTTGCCCCAGGATCTCAACCACCTGATCCTTGGTTTGACCGACGGAGATCGTCTTCGGCTGCACTGGCGCTGCATCTGCCGGGGGTGGAGGCGGTGCTATCTGCTGCGAAGGCGCAGCCGCCGGAGGCGCGGCAGAGGCATCGCTCCCTTCCGGCGCATCCGCCGTCACCACTTCGGCGATCGTCTTCATCATTTCATCCGCAGGAGGGATGGTCTTCTTTGCGAAGGGGAACTTGATCTGCCCAAAGTAGCGAACGTTGTCATAGGCATCGCTGTAAAGCTGCAGGATGACGCCGTCCTCTTTGATCAGCGCCCCAGTGATCCAGACCTTCTCGCCGGATACAAATTTTCGCTGCGGAACGTTGAGATGATTGACTCCCTGCTCGACGGAACCGAGCTGCATGTCGACAGACATGTTTGCCCCAAAACCCATCCCCAATCTTCCATCCTTGAACGTCCAGGTTGGGGCAACTTTGTTCGCCACGCTGTACATGATCAGGCCCTCCTGATGGAGCTCCAGTATCGAGCCGGCCTTGACGATGTCGGTGTTATCCGCAGTGGGCCTGGTCAAGACAAAAGCAGCATTCAGTTTCTTCTGGAGATCTGATCTCGGATCCTGTGCATGCGCACAGGGCGTAAGTACAGCCAACACCGCAACTAGAGTGGCCAATCGCCGCATAGCTCTCCCCTCACGTGCATCGCAATGTCTCGCGAACTCGAACGAACATTGCTTGAAATTGGAACCCATGGAAATCCGAACCCATGATAGCTTGCGCGGCGGGAAAGCTATCACAAAAAAACCATTACTTCTCCAATATCTGCAGATCCAGTGGCTTCTCCAACAGGGCAGGCATCTGGGCAATCTCCTGCAATGCCCGCTTCAGCGCCGAGGTCCGGCACGGCTCAACCGTGACGACGAAAGGCAGCTTATCCAACGGGAAACCGGGCTTCTGCAAGATCGCGTTGAGATTGATGTGCTCGCGAGCCAGCGCTCCCGCAATTCCGGCCACGATCCCCGGCCGGTCGTTCACCAGGAAGCGAATATAGTGCGGGACTTCCAGCTCCGTAGACACCTTGGCCGGCGTGGAAGGAATCGCGATACGGCAAGATCCCTGCGCCAGGCCCACCAGATCGCTGACAACGGCAACAGCCGTAGGATTGCCACCGGCGCCATGGCCCGAGAACACCACATCGCCGCCGTAGTGGCCTGTGGTGATGACCATATTCTCCGTGCCCCGCGACCACGCCAGTGGCGAGGTCAGCGGAATCAGCATCGGGCGCACCGTCGCTGCCAATTGCCCATCCACCCGCTCGGCCCGCGCGATCTGCCGAATGGTGCAATTCAGGTCGCGCGCGTACGAAAAATCGATCGCCGTCACTTCCGTGATCGGGCACGACTGAATATCTTCAGGATGCACCTGGGCTCGCAGGGCCAGCCGGATCAGAATCGCGAGCTTGGCCCGGGCGTCATACCCGGCGACATCCTCCGTCGGATCGGCCTCGGCGTAGCCCAACCCCTGAGCCTCCGCCAGCACCGCCGCATACTCGGCGCCCACCTCCATCTTGCTCAGGATGAAGTTGCACGTCCCATTGAGAATGCCTTCAATCCTCTCGACCTGGTCCCCGGCCAATCCGTGCTCCAGCCCTGGAATTACCGGGATACCTCCCGCAACAGCAGCACCGTAAAGTAGATGCGCCCCTTTGGATGCAGCCAGGGACTCGAGCTCGAGTCCCTGATAGGCAATGAGCTTCTTATTCGCGGTAACCACGCTCTTGCCCGCAGCCAGCGCCTTGCGCACCCAATTCCCCGCCGGCTCAAGACCGCCTGCCAGTTCCACAATCACATCGGGGCTATCCGGCCCGCTCGCCAACACCGAATCGGCATCCTCGGTCCAGATCACAGAATCAGGCGTCCAATCCACCTTCTTGCGCGCCACATTGCGATTGACAACATGGGAAAGCACAAGCCCCGCCGGAGCCGATTCGATGAGAATCCGGGCCACCGATCTGCCCACGGTTCCAAAGCCGAAGAGGGCGACGCGGAGCGGGCGTGATGAAGACGAAGCCGAAGACAGAAATGAAGCAGGAGCGGGGGTTTGAGACACAGCGACTTCCTCTTTTGAAACCTTTCTTTATGACAATCCTGGCGCGAATCGGTTTGGAGATTCTCGTTTTTCCGATGATACCTGAGATGACAAGTCCTCGATTCCTTCTGGTGTAGGATAAAGGCGGATGAGACGCATACTTTCCATTTTGCTGCTGATGGTTCTCGGTTTGGGACCGGCAGCCGACGCTGGCGCCCTGGCCTCTGGACCGGCGTCCGGCTGGACCGGCAAGATCGATGAGACGCGTATCCCCGCGTGCTGCCGCCGCAATGGCAAGCATCACTGCGCCATGAGTACGGTGGGCGAGACAGCTCAGACAACCGGTGAGACGAGCATTTCTGCAAACGATTGCTGTCCCTGTTCGCCGCGCGCACTCGTCTCCACGGCTCCATCGGTCGTTGCCGTTCTGGGCGGCAGAAGAGACGCCATCGCCCGCACAGCAAATCTCCGTTTGCCACACGCAAGCACCGCACCGACGGGCGTCAGCGACCGCCGCAGCTGGCCCAAGCGCGGACCTCCAGCAGACCAGAATCTTTAGACCTCCATCTTCATTTCCGCCTCAGCTCTTGCCCGTGAATCAGTGCATCTGACTGAACGTACGCCCGGCAAGCGCTGCTTGCAGTCCACGCGACAGGCGGGAAACGCGGTTTTCTCTTCTTTTCACAATTTGCTTGAGGCTATCGTATGCGTTTGCGCAATTCTCTTGCTACCGCCGGATTGGCGTTGCTCACCGCCTTCCTATGCATTCCTTCTCTTGCGACCGTCTTCTCTTCGCTTCATGGCGTCATTCACGACACCCAGCACTTCCCCATCAAAGGCGCTGAGATCACCGTTCACGCGGCCGACTCGGACTTTGGACTCAAAGCCACGACCGGCCCAGACGGCCAGTTCGACATAGCCTCCATCCCGCTCGGCACCTACCGCATTCACGTAGAAGCGAAAGGCTTCGCCTCGGCAGATGAAGTAATCACCCTGCTCTCCGGAACCAATCCCGTCCTGCACATCCCTCTCAGGGTAGGTAGTGTCAAGACCACCGTCACGGTAAGCGGAACCGAAGAGCCGCTTGACTCCATGACGCCCACCACGCTGGTATCACGCGCTGACATCGATGAAACTCCCGGCGCCAGCCGCACCATCGGCACCGAGATGATCACCGACTACGTCCCAGGCGCCTACATGACCCACGACATGCTGCACATGCGCGGAGGCCATCAGACCAGCTGGCTCCTCGACGGCATCGCCATCCCCAACACCAAAATCGCCTCCAACGTCGGCCCCCAGATCGATCCCAAGGATATAGACCAGCTTGAAGTCGAGCGCGGCAGCTACGACTCCGAGATCGGTGATCGCACCTACGGCGTATTCAATGTGCTCCCGCGCAGCGGCTTCGAGCGCGATCGCGACGCCGAACTCGTCATAACCGGCGGGAACTTCTACGCGGGCGAGACCCAGCTCTCACTCGGCGATCACTCCGCCAAAACAGCCTGGTACACCAGCCTCACCGGCTCGCGATCCAACTACGGCCTCGCCACGCCAATTGCCACTGTCTATCATGACGCCACTAACTCGGAGAGCGGCTTCGTCTCGGTCGTGCGCAACCAGAGTCCCAAAGACCAGCTACGATTTACCGGCCAGATTCGCAGCGACCACTTCCAGGTTCCCTACGACAACAGCGATACCGACTACGAATTTTCTTCCGGATATTACGACTCCTTCGGCCTCCGCGACGCACAAACCGAGCGCGACGCATTCACCATCGCCAACTGGGTGCACACTTTCTCTCCCAAGGCCCTGCTGCAAATCGCACCTTTCTACCACCTCAACATCTCCAACTACGACTCTTCGCCGTATGACCCCACCGTGGCCACGACCTGGCACCAGCGATCTAACTACGCGGGCGCTCAGGCTGATTTCCGGGGCGAGCTCGGTAAGCGCAATACAATCTCCGGAGGTCTCTACTCGTTCTGGCAAAACGAAAACGACCTATTCGGGTTCGTCGTCAATGATGGCTCCGCGGCATCGCAACCCAACACCACCGGCATCGCCAACGCGGGCCTGGTCGAGTTCTATATCTCGGACCACCTGCGGCTGAACCAATGGATTACGCTTCTCGGCGGCGAGCGCTTCTCCATCTATCGCAGCGCCCTCAATGAGACCGCCATCTACCCGCGCATCGGCGCTACCGCTGAGATTCCCAAGCTGCACTGGGTCTTCCGCGGCTTCTATGGACACTTCTTCCAGCCCGCTCCGCTTCAGACCGTTTCGTCTTCCGTGCTCAACTACGCCAGCAACTTGCCTACCGGAGAAAACACCTTTACCCCCATCCCCTCAGAGCGCGATGAAGAACATCAGTTCGGCGTGCAGATTCCTTACAAGGGCTGGATGCTGGACATCACCAACGTCAAGAATCGAGTGAACAACTTCCTGGACCACTCCAACCTCGGCGAATCGAATATGTACTTCCCCATCGCTGTCGATGGCGCGCTGGTTCGCGCCTGGGAGATGACCCTCCGCTCGCCGCGCCTGGCCAAGCTAGGCCAGTTTCATCTCACGTACTCGAACCAAATCGCCCAGCAGCGCGGCAACATCATCGGTGGCTTCACCTGCACCATCGCCACGGACCCGGCCTGCGATCTCGGGCCCGGCTACATCTCCCTCGATCACGACCAGCGCAACACACTCAATACCGGCTTCACAACCACGTTGCCCACGCACACCTGGTTCTCCACCAATGTCTACTACGGTTCCGGCTTCTCGAATGGTCTCGCCGGAGCGAACCAAGGTCCCTACAACGCACCTTATCTGCCCGTGCACACCACCTTCGATGTCTCAGCAGGCCACTCTATCGGAGAGCGCCTGAGCTTCACTGGAAGCGTGCTCAACGTCACCAACCACCGCGTCCTGCTCGATAACTCCATCACCATCGGCGGCTTTCACTTCAATGATCCGCGCATCTTCCAGGCGTCGCTGAAGTACCGCTTCCACTTCTGAAATCTTCAAAGGGATTTCACTTGATTCCCTCCGTGCAAGTCGTGTACAGTTTGCCCGCGTAGCCCACAACATATTGAGTAACCAGCGAAGGGCTGCGCAATTTCTTGCACGGAGGAAAGACCTTGTCCCTTATCAAGCGTTCTTTGGCAGAATGTTTTGGCACCTTCTGGCTCGTCTTTGCCGGATGCGGCAGTGCGGTCATCACCGCGGGCTTTGCTAACCTGGGAATCGGATTTACAGGCGTCGCTCTAGCTTTCGGACTTACGGTCCTGACTATGGCCTACGCCATCGGTCACATCTCCGGATGCCATCTCAACCCCGCAGTTACCGCAGGACTGGTAGCAGGCAAGCGCTTCCCTATCGGCGAGGCATTGCCCTACATCGTCGCGCAAGTCGTCGGCGCCATTTTAGCTTCCAGCGTGCTCTTCCTCATCGCCAGCGGCAAGGATGGATTCACGACCGCCGCAGGCTTCGCTTCGAACGGGTACGCCGAGCATTCTCCGGACCACTACTCTCTGCTCGCATGCCTCATCGCGGAAATCGTCCTCACCGGCTTCTTCCTCATCGTGATCATGGGCTCAACTGACGAGCGCGCGCCTAAAGGCTTCGCCCCTATCGCTATCGGCTTCTGCCTCACGCTGATCCATCTCGTCGACATCCCCGTGACCAATGCCTCTGTCAATCCTGCGCGCAGCACCGGCCCCGCACTCTTCGCGGGTGGGTGGGCTTTGAGTCAGCTCTGGCTTTTCTGGGTAGCGCCCATTATCGGCGGGGTTCTCGGGGCATTAATTTATCGCGGCCTCTTCGCGAAAGAAGAATAAATCTAACTCACTACGAGCAGGCCGGGCAGAACTTGCCCGGCCTTTCCCGCCACGACCTGCGTAAAGGCTGAAGCATTCAACGGAGCCTCCGGACCAACATAAACAGTCCTCGCCCCACCCTCTCGCGCCAAATGCACAAAGTTAGCCGCAGGATAGACCGATCCCGATGTCCCCACCACCAGCATCAACGTCGCCCGCCGAATCTCATCTACTATCCGGTCCATCTCCAGCGGAGTTTCGCCAAACCAGACAATATGCGGCCTCATCCGCGCGCCGCACACGCAGCGCTTAACGCTGGACAGGGTTTCATAGAGTGCCGCATCGGCTTGCGGCTTACGTCCACACTCCGCGCTGCATCGGGAAGTGAACAACTCCCCATGCATGTGAACAATGTTCCGCGATCCAGCCTTCTCATGCAGATCATCCACATTCTGCGTGCAAAGAAAGAAGCGGTCGCCGAGCTTCGCCTCTAACTCGGCTAACGCAAGGTGCGCCGGGTTGGGCAGAGCGTTCGCCGCTGCCTCGCGCCGCGCTGAATAGAACTGCCACAGCAGCTCAGGATTGCGATCCCAGGCCTCAGGTGTGCAAACATCCTCGATCGCATGCCCTGCCCACAAACCATCCGAATCGCGAAAGGTCGCGAGGCCGCTCTCGGCACTGATCCCCGCGCCGGTGAGGACGAAGACGCGGTCGTTGGGACCAATTTCGATCGGTTCCGAAGCGTTTTGCGTGCTTTGCATTGTGGAAAAGCAGATCCTTCACTGCGTTCAGGATGACAAGCCAAGGTCCTGGCGTTGGCTTAGCGGGTTTCAGGGAATTAGCAGCAGTTTGCCGGTCGTGTTCCGAGAAGCGATATCTATCTGCGCCTGCGCTGCATTGGCCAGCGCATATGTATGCTCAGCCCGCACTTTCAGCTTGCCTGCTGTGATCCAGTCGAAGACAGCCCCGGCGCGGGTCTCGAGATCGGCCCGCGCAGCAATGTGATCCTTCAGTGTAGGACGGGTCACAAACAGCGAACCTCGAGTGCTCAACTGGATGAGGTCAAACGGGGGTACCGCTCCGCTCGACCCGCCGAACAGCACCATCATCCCGCGCGGCCGCAGGCAGTTCAGCGACTTCTCAAAGGTAGTCTTGCCCACCGAGTCATACACCACGTCGACCCCGCGCCCATCCGTAAGGCGCATGGTCTCGGTTTCAAAATCCGCTTCAGTATAGAGAATCACTTCATCTGCTCCAGCAGACTTGGCCAGCTCAGCTTTCGCTGGTGTCGAGACTGTACCGATGACCCGCGCGCCAATGGCATGAGCCATCTGCACCAGCAGCTGCCCCGTTCCTCCAGCAGCCGCATGGATGAGCGCCGTGTCTCCAGCCTTCAACGGATACGTTGCATGCGAAAGGTAGTGTGCCGTCATCCCCTGCAGAATCGCCGCAGCGGCCAGCTTCAAATCAAGCCCCGCCGGAACATGCACCAGCTGCGCCGTTGGAACCAGCGCATACTCCGCATAGCTGCCTTGGACAGCCGTCGAAGCCACTCGATCGCCAACCACAAAGCCTTCCACGCCATCGCCGAGCTGCTCGATCACACCCGATGCCTCGGAGCCTGGAATTAACGGCAGCGGAGCCTTGTAGCGGCCCTCGCGAAAGTAAATCTCGATGAAGTTGACGCCGGTCGCAGCAATCTTGATCAGCACCTGTCCGGGACCAGGCGTGGGAATAGGCAACTCGGCCACGGTAAGAACTTCCGGGCCGCCGGTTTGATGAATTTGAATTGCTTTCATGACCTGCTCAGAATACTCCGCCAGACCGTACGTCCGCTGCCCCTCAGTCAGAAAGCGATCAATAGATCCCCGGCACCAGCCGCTTGGTCTCACGGCTGTATTGAATGTATTCCTCGCCGAAGTGGGCCCGCAACGCTGCCTCTTCCACATAGATTCGATAGAGAATCACCGTCTTACAAGGAATCATGATGATCAGAAACGATATCCAGTTGCGGGTATGCAGCGCGACTGCGAGGATGCAAAGCAATAGGCCAGTGTAGGAGGGGTGACGCATCCACCGGTAAAGCCCTGTCTTCAGTACCTTCTGCGTAGCGTGGATAGCAACGTTCGAGCTAAATGCTTTTCCCAGGCTTAGAACCGCGGACCATCGCAAAACCAGACCGCCGCTGATCACGATCAGCGCCGCAATCTTGAGCCAATGCGCACCGCCGGGAAGGTTCGAGCCCTGGACCTCACTGAACCAGATCCCAGCCGTAATGGATGAGAATAAAACGATCCACAACAGAATCATCGTGCCGCGGTCGCGCACATTGCCAGTGCTGCGGCGAGTGCGCGTCGCGACGCCAATGCATACTTCCGATCCAACCCAGGTGCAGTAAAGAACGAGCCAAACAGTCGAAAGGGGCATGCGCACTCCAAACAAACATTCGCCCCACCGATACTATCCTGTCGACCCATGAACACACTTATTTCGACGGCGTCAGCTTTACTACCCAGTCATAATTCCCCGGCAGGCTCGACGGCAGCGTGACTTCGAGATCGCCAGCCTTCTGGCTCCACTTCAGGGGCTCAGAACCGCCCAGCAGTGAAACCTCAGAACCCGGCGCTGCCGCCACATTATGCAGCAGGATCGTCGGCGAAGCCGGCTTGCCAAAGAGCGTTGCATACAGATGCCCATCCTTCTGCGTAAACCGCAGCTCGATCGCATGGCCGGCCGCATCCACCTGATTCGTTGTCCCGTTGGCATGCGTCCAGGGCTTAGTTCCATAGATCGCTTCGCCGTTCTGCTTCAGCCACGCGCCCAGCTTCTGCAGCCGGTCCAACTGGATCGCGGGAATCGTTCCATTCGCCTCCGGGCCCACATCCAGCAGCAGGTTGCCGTTCTTGCTCACGATATCCACCAGCAGCTCAATCAGATCTTTCGGAGCGATCGTCTGCAGCTCCCCTTCCGCACGGTTATACCCGAAAGAAAGCCCAACACCGCGGCATTCCTCCCACTTCTTCTCGCTGATCTGGTCGAGTTTCGAGTACTCCGGGGAAGAAAAATCGTAATGCGCAATGCCAAATCGGTCGTCAATCACGCCATCCGGAATCGCGTTGTAGTAATCCGCCTCCACCTTCAGCGCATTGCCGGACTTCGGCCAGTTGATGTCGTTCCACAACACCGCAGGATGATACTTGCGAATCAGTTCCTCAACCTGCGCATCGGCGTATGCACCGTAGGCATGGCTCTCGGGCTGCACCGTCTCGTAGTCCTTCTCAATTTCAATCGGACCGCGATCGAAAGTCCAGTCATAGCCGCCCGAGTAATACAGGCCCATCTTCATCCCATCCTTACGCACCGCTTCGCTCAGCTCTCCCACCAGATCCCGCGAGGCATGCAGTCCCGGCTGGCTCGGGTTGGGAACCTCGCTCGGCCACAGCGTAAACCCCTCGTGATGCTTCGAGGTGAGCACCACATACTTCGCCCCGGCATCGCGAAAGATCGCGGCCATCTTCTCCGGATCCCACTTCTCAATTTCCTTGTTGAAGACCGGCATGAAGCTGTAATAGTTGAAGTCCGCGCCATAGTGCTCCGCGTGATACTTCTGCGTAGGCGACCCCGGGTTGCGCATGGAGTTGTAATACCACTCCGCATACGGCGTATTACCCACCCCGCCCGTAATGTGCTTCGGATCCTGCGGCTCCGCCCAGGCCGGCACCGAGTAAAGCCCCCAGTGAATGAAGATCCCCAGCTTGGCATCGTCATACCACGCCGGCAACGGGTGCGTATCCAACGACTCAATCGTCGGCTCGTAATGCTTCTGGTCATTTGACTGGGCAACCGACGACACAGGCGCAGCGGTCAAGGCGAGAATGGCCAGCAGGGACGCAATCTTGGTGGGCATGCATTCTTCCTTCATGGGAGGAGGTGAGATTCAATCGTGGCTGCCCTTGAATTCTACACGCCCTGTTTCGCGTGCTCATGGCGTACTGGTTCGCCACTTTCTATGCTCAGCGGTAGCCGCGCGCAAGCAGGTATTTCGCGCCAGACTCGAAGGCCTCAGGGCCGGGAACAGAGAAGCCAAAAGTGTCCGCCAAGCGGCCGATGACGTTGAACGAGAAGCAGACCGCGAGCGCATCCTCGATCTGTTGACGCGTAGCGCCGGCAGCGAGTACGGCTCGCATGTCGTCCGTATCGACTGTGCTCTCGCGTGTCAGCTTGCGCAGCATGATCAGCGTCGCGCGCAGGGGCTCCTCGATGGCCGCAGTATCAACGTCGGATAGCAGCGCTGAGACGGCTTTCCCGTCGCCATAGGCCCGTTGCGCGACCGCTGAATGTGCCTTGGTACAAAACTCGCTCTGGTTGGTCTTTGAGACGAAGGCGGCCATCAACTCGCGATCCGCGACAGACCAGGCGGATGGACCGCGCATCGCCTCCTGGGTCACTTTCCCCATCGGCTCGCCGTAGAAGTCAGACCGATACTTGACCAGCTTGATGACGTCGAGCACCGGCTGACGCGAGGCCGCTTGAATGAGCGCGAAAAGTGCCTTCGTACCGAAACTGTGGCCGCTGTCGAGGATTCGAAGCCGCATGGCTACTCCTTCCTCGTGGCGGTACTACACGCGTCAAGGGCCGCAAGAGCTATCTCGTACTGCCGGGTGGCTTGCCCGATAGCGGCGCACACCGCGATCTCGAAGATCTCGTCTTCACTGAGACTCGCCGCTCTCACGGCCGCGATGTCCTCGTTCGAGACGCTATAGGCGCGGGTGGCAACCTTGTCGGCCAGTGTACCAAGGGGTTCGTCGAGGCCGTGGTTGTTGAACGCTGCCCGGCGGTCGGAGGGTGACGCCTTGCCCTCCCCTTCGAGGATTCGCCGCACTAGAGACTCTCGCGCCTGTTTGATATCCGACATAGGCCGTCTTTCCGGGGTACGTCGTCCCGCCCGAGTGCAGACATGGGTGGGTGTGATCGCCTTCCTGACACAGATCAGCGCGAAGCTACGAACTCAACCTGCAAACAGCTCGAAGGTTTGCTGATTCTGAGTTTGGAGACCAATTCGGACCCGCAGTTCCATCGTCGGCGATTCTAAAGCAAAGACCCCGTTCCGGAGATCGGAACGGGGTCTAATTTCCGTTGAAACTCGACTAGCGCAGATCGTTGCCTGAGAGCAGGCTTGGCTCTTCGGGAGCGCGCAGCCGGACCAGGCGGTCGATCGCGTAGGGCGCCCGATGGCTGCTGGTGTGGTAATGCCGCACCTGCAGTTCACCCAGCAATCCAATCGCCAGCATCTGGATGCCCGCTACGATCAAAACTGCCGCGACCACGAAAAGCGGTCCATGCTCGTCCATCACGTTCTGGTGAGGATGGATCAGCTTTGAAATCAGCAGGTACAGCGAAAAGAAGCTACCGGTCACTATGCCGAGTGCGCCAAATCCCCCAAAGAAATGCAGCGGCCGGCTCATGTGCTTGAGGAGGAAACGAATGGTCAGCAGGTCAAAGAAGACTCGGAAGGTGCGACCGATGCCGTAGTGGCTCTTGCCACGCTCGCGCATCACGTTCTTGATGGGAATTTCGCAGATCGAAGCTCCGTACCAGGCCGCCAGCGCAGGAATAAACCGGTGCATCTCACCGTAAAGGGGAATGTTATGAATGATTTCCCGGCGATATGCCTTGAAAGTGGTGCCGAAGTCGTGGATGTCCACTTCCGAAAGCTTGGCCATCAGCCAGTTCGCGCACCGCGACGGAATCCGCCGCATCACGAAGTTGTCGATGCGCTCCTTGCGCCAGCCGGAGACGACGTCGTACCCCTCTTCCAACTTCTCGATAAACGCCGGGATCTCGTTGGGATCATGCTGCAAGTCGCCGTCCATAGCGATGATGTACTCGCCATTGGCATTGTCAAAACCTGCCGCCAGCGCTGAAGTCTGGCCGAAATTGCGGCGCAGTTTCACCACCAGCACCCGGCTGTCGACGGCTGCAATCTCTTCCAGCAGCTTGTAGGTGCGGTCGCTCGACCCGTCATCGACCAGAACCAGCTCAAAATTGTCGCCAACCTGCTCCATTACGGATTTCAGTCGAGCATAAAGTTGGGTTACATTCTCTTCTTCATTGTGGAAGGGGACCACGATGGAAAACTTCGGCATAATGCAATTATAGATGCGTGGCAAGTAAAAAAGGCGTCAAAAGGAACAAGTTACGGCAACAAGAATTCTCAAAACACTACTGACAGGATGCTGTCAGCAGGGGTGGCGCAACATCACTCTCAAGCGTGACATTTCACGACCGGAGATTACAGATGACGAAAGAAAAGCGCCTCAACAACCTGGTCTGGTTTGAACTCCCCGTCACCGACCTCGACCGCGCAGCCTCATTTTACGAGACAGTTTTCGCGACAAAGTTGTCCACTGACGCCCGCTTCCCGGGCCTCGCAATCTTTCCCCGTCGCCACGAAGCTGCCGCCACCGGGGCACTGGCTGTCTCTCACGACCCCAAAATCGAAGGACGCCCGTCCACCGATGGCGCTGTCGTCTACCTCAACTGCGATGGCGAACTGGACGCCGTCCTCAAGCGCGCCCAATCCGCGGGAGCCCAGCTCCTCCAGGAAGTAGCGCAACTCCCCAACGGAATGGGTTATATCGCCCAGTTCCGTGACCTCGACGGTAACCGCGTCGGCCTCCACGCGGCATTCTAATGCGCCCACCTGTGTCCCAAACCGCAGCCTCAGCCGCCCTGGGCGGGCCGCCAATTGAGTTAGGATTGCCTTCACCATGCGCCGGGCCGACCGCCTATTCCGAATCGTCCAATTCCTGCGCGCGGGCCGGATGCAAACCGCGCACAGCCTGGCCCAGAAGCTGCAAGTCTCGGACCGCACCATCTACCGCGACGTCCAGGACCTGCAGCTCTCCGGCGTCCCCATTCTCGGCGAAGCCGGCGTCGGCTACACCCTCCGCCGCGACTACGACCTGCCTCCGCTGATGTTCGATCACAGGGAAATCACCGCCCTTGTCCTCGGCAGCCGCATGGTGGCGGCCTGGGGAGACGCCGATCTTGCCGCCTCGGCCCACGATGCCCTACGCAAGATCGAAGCCGTGCTCTCACCCGTCCTGCGCGACCGTATCGACTCCGTCCCGCTCTACGTTCCTAACTACGGAATGAGAAATCAGGGCCTCGCACGCGACATCATGGAGCAGATCCGTGGCGCGATCGAAGCTTCCAGAATGATCCAGGTCGCGTACAGCGACGAAAAAGCCCAGGTCACCCAGCGCCGCCTGCGGCCGATCGCGTTGTTGTTCTGGGGAAATGTCTGGACCCTGGTGGCCTGGTGCGAACTGCGAGTGGATTTCCGCAGCTTTCGCGTGGATCGATTCCAGACCCTGCAGGTCCTGGAAGAGATGTTTGTTACCGAGCCCGGTCAGCGATATGAAGATTTTCTTGCGAAGGTAAGAACAGCAGAGAGAAATCGAAGTGAGTCAAGCGGGGAGTAGCCTCCCCGCCCGGTTGGGGGAGAGAAGCTTACCTCCAGTGGCCTTCGACCAGCACGTAGCCACCGTTGCGGTGAACCCAGCGATGAGCGACCCAGTGTGCGCCAGGATGAGGCCGATGATCCCAGCGGCCAGGCACCCAGACATACCGGGCACCATCCCAGCGATGATATCCAGCAATCCATTCAAATTCCGGGCCGGGCCGGGCGGGACGGGTTTCAACAATGGGGGCGGGCGGTCCTACGCGGACCACAACCTGCGCAAAAGAGGCGACAGGCATCAGAGCAGCAGCTAACAGCAAAGTTGGGAGAAATTTCTTCACAACGATTACTCCTCCTAATCAAGTTTCCGACACTTCACCGGTCGAACTGGCGGGCGTCTGGCGTTCTACTGCATTGAACGCATCTCAGCAGCAATAAGTTGCGCGGCGACCGTTAAGAGTTGAGGAAATCCAGCCGGAAGGTCACCTGAGACGCTGACTTCGTATATATCTCTTCAGGCAACCGGCACAGTCTCGCGCACCACCGCGAGCTCTTCTATCAGAACGTGCGCCGCTTGCCTGCAGGCATCAAGATTTGCATCATGATGGGTCACCAGTCGCACAGCATTCGGCCCAACCGCGCTCATCAAGATCCCTCTCGCTTTAAGCCGCGCTGTCAGATCCTCGGCCTTGAGAGTGCGCAGTTTGAAGACCACAATGTTGGTTTGCACACCCTCA
>Ga0302311_10004366_pt1 | contig 15266 bp, 6 predicted proteins | sample III_Palsa_N1_3_FD_200449 | JGI IMG/M metagenome (GOLD analysis project Ga0302311, IMG submission 200449) | Peat permafrost microbial communities from Stordalen Mire near Abisko, Sweden - III_Palsa_N1_3 | ecosystem: Environmental > Terrestrial > Soil > Palsa > Peat permafrost | place: Sweden... | reverse complement strand
GTCCAGTGCATCGTGCGTGCACGATGCGGGACCGCAGGCGCAATGCCCTCCCCTCCAAACAACTCCAAACTGTCGGGGTCCAGGGGCCTCTCGGCCTCTGGCGGGGTCCAGGGGCAGAGCCCTTGGTCTTCCCTTCCCTTCCTCGCTTCCGGCCAAAGGTGGGTGCCATGACGTATCCCGTCTGCCCTTGCGATAGCGAGCCGATCGTCGCGCCGATTAATCTGCCGGAGCTTTCGTATATTTCGTATCGGGTCGGGACCTATGTGTCGTTTCGGCAGGCGGTGCTGACGCCACTGTTTACGCCGGCGACGCCGATGCCGCTGCCGGTCGAACAAACATTGTCGGTGAACGGCGTGCCGGTGTGGCGTACTACCGGGGCCGGCGATCTGGCGGTGATGATTGCGGAGTGGTTTGCTTATATCGCTGATATTATTACGTTTTATAATGAACGGATTGCCAATCAGGATTATTTGCGCACGGCCAACTTGCCGGAGAGCGTGAATAATCTGATCGCATTGCTCGGTTATCGGCCGCGGCCGGCGATCGGTGCGGTTGGATATCTGGCGGCACTGCTTAGTCCGGGCCCGTCGTTCGGAAACCAGGGGATCGTGCTGCCGCAGGGGTTGCAGTTCCAGAGCAAGCCTACGCCGGGGCTGGCACCGCAGACGTTCGAGCTTTATGCCAGCACCACGATCAGCGCGCCCGATCAGTTGCCGGCGGCACCGCCCCAGGTTCTGCTGGGCACGGTGCCGGGGGTGTCGATCTGGCACTACTCGCCGTACCACGAGTACTATTACATTATGAAATTCGGCGGGGGCCCGGAATTCACCACGGTCAGCGGCGAGTATAGCCTGCTGCTCAATGGCGCGGTTACCACCGTGGATCCGGGCGACCTGCTGCGGTTGCGCGTGCGTGACGGGTCGGCGGGGCCGTTCCTTGCGACGGTGGTGAGCTCGACCGTCGGACCCGCGCCTTCGGGCAGCGGACAGCAAACCAACCTCCATGTTACCCTGTCGAGCACGCCGCCTAGCGGGCTTACGGCGGCGCAGGCGGCACTTGGGACGGCGAACCAGAACGCCGCGGTGTGGGGGTTTTTCGCGGGCGGGATCAGCGGGGGGACGGTGCACCTGGCGAGCCTGGTGCGGCAGATCCGGCCCGGCGATTGGCTGCTGTTTACCGCGGCGTCGGGGTATCCGTCACCGGTCCTGGCGAAGGTGCAGTCCACCAGCGACGTGATCTGGGATGCGAATGGGACTAGTCCGACCGATCCGACCTTCGTCGCCACCAGCGAAGCTTCCACCAATACCGCCAAACCGCCGGTTACCACCACGACGACTACGACGCCAATCCCGGTCCCGCATACCGTGCTCACCTTGGCCAGCGATCTGCCGAGCGGGTGGAACACTGCCTCAGGCGTTACGGTGCAGTTTGGCTGGGTGTCGGTCGGCACGTTGCTCAATCAGCCGTTCCAACCCTGGAGCGGTAGCCCGCTAACGCTGGTTGGAACCAGTGCGCAGAACTTCCCGGCGTGGAATGGGCAATCGATCCTGCTTCAGGACTCGACCGGATTGGGAGTGGCCACGACCGGTAGCGCGCCGGGCAATGGCACGAGTCTTACGCTTGCGACGCTGCCGGATCCGGTGCCGTCGCTGCAGCCGCCGTTCCTGGTGCTGCCGAATCTTCTTTATGTCACCGCGGGCAGGACCATTGCCAACGAGGTGCTGGGCAGCGGCGACGCCACCAATCCGGCGCAGGATTTTCAGTTGTCGCAGTCGCCGGTGACTTATCTGAGCCAGGGCGCGACTTACGCCAGTACTATTGTGCTGACGGTGAATAATTTGCCCTGGACCGAGGTGCCGTTCTTCTTTGGCCAGGCTCCCGATGCGACCGTGTTTGTCACGCGTGAGGACAATCAGGGGAATACCCACGTGATGTTTGGCGACGGGGTGAACGGGGCGCGGCTGCCTACGGGTGTGAATAACGTGGTGGCGACTTACCGGATCGGATCGGGCGCTGCGTCGCCGCCGGTGGGCAAGCTTACCGTGATCGCGAAATCCTATCCGGGGCTGCGCTCGGTGCTGAACCCGGTGGCGGTGGGCGGCGGCGCGGACGCGGATTTGCCGAGCCAGATCCGGCATGACGCGCCGCGGTCGGTGCTGACTTTTGGACGGGCGGTGTCGGTGTTCGACTATCAGGCGCTGGCGGCGCAGGTGCCGAGCGTTACCCGCGCCAGCGCGGTCTGGGCGTGGGACGACGCACGCCAGCGCACGCTGGTAAAGGTCTACGTCGGCGATGACAGCGGGGCGGCGACCGCGGCGGCGGCGGCGTTGGCGGCGGCGGGCGATCCGAACCGGCCGGTGAAGGTGGTGCAGGCGACCCAGATCGCGGTGGCATTGACACTTACGCTGCTGGTCACACCGGGGATGGACACGACGATCATTCAGGCGGCGGTGGCGACAGCGCTTACCGATACCGAGGCCGGGCTGTTTGGGTCGTGGAACATGGGTATCGGCCAGACGCTGTTCGAAAGCCAGATCGAGTCCGCGGTACTGGGAGTGTCGGGCGCGGTGGCGATTACCGTGCAGAGCTTTGTTGCCAACGGCGTGGTGCAAGCGGGCCCGCTGCATAGCCCCGGCGAGGGCGGCTACTTCACGCTCGATCCCGGCGACATCAACCTTACCATGGAGCCCAACCCAAATGGCTGATGACGGGTACGTTTCCTGGTATCAGAATAAGCTCTGGCAGTTGCTGCCGGCGGTTTATCGCACCCAGGACGCGACGGTGGCGGGAGTGCCGGGGCCGCTGCAGGAGTTGCTCAACCGGATCGGCGCGCAGAGTGCGACACTGCGGCGGAGCATCGACCGGCTGTGGGAAAATCAGTCGATCGAAACCTGCGACGATTGGGTGATCCCGTATATCGGCGATCTGCTGGCCACCAGGCTGGTTTCGTGCCTGGACGCGCGGGCACAAAGGCTTGATGTCGCGAAGACAATATATTACCGCAGACGGGCGGGGACGCTCGGGCTGTTGGAGGAGTTGGTCGCCGATATCGCCGGGCGGGACGCGCGGGCGGTGGAGTTCTTCCGCAGGCTGGGACGCACGCGTCATCAGTTCGATCCGCCGATCGGTAATGCGTTCGCCGCCGATGTGGTGCCTTGGGCCAAGGACACGACTTACGCGGTGGGGGATATCGTCGCTGCCGGCGATAGTACTTACATCTGCGTGGCGGGTGGGATTTCGGCCTTGAGCGGCACCGGGCCTTCCGGCGGCGGTACCGGCATCGTCGATCATGGTGTCACGTGGGATTTCTATAATCCGCTGGGATCGCTGGTGCCGGCGGTGATCGAGGGGCTGGCGGGGCTCAATTCGCGCACGCCGGCGGGGGGATTTGCCGATCTGCGTAACGCTTATGGGGCCGCGAATACCGGCAGCGCGTTCGATGAATTCGCCCATACGGCCGATTTGCGCGCGGGCGTGCAATCGTTCGGGTGGTACAATATCTCGCACCTCGGCATGTTCATCTGGTGGCTGCACACCTACGAGATCCAGGGCGCGACGCCGGTCTCCAACGGTAAGGCCTCGCCGTGCTTTTCGTTCGACCCGAGCGGGCGGCAGATCCAGCTGTTCGCGAAGCAATCACGGACCGCGGCGAGCTTCGGCGACGATTGGGTGTCGCCCAACGAATGGAATTTGCCGGTGGCGGTGCGCGAGGTGCTGTGGAATGCTTATCCGGATCAGGTCTATCCGGCGGCATTTTCGGTTGAGCTCGGCGAGGGCGCGGCGGCACCATCGGTGGTGCCGCGCGATCAGGTTTCCATCCATCCCGAAACCGGCGTGTTCAGCTTTATCGGCACGCCGCCCGAAGGGGTGATCCTTTCGCAATATCATTTCGGCTTCATGTCGACGACGGGAGCCGGGGGATTTGCATCGAACCTGCTGCCGTCGATTGCGATGCCGAATGCGGTCACGTGGGTCGAGGGCGGGGGAACCGCGCTCGATACCGCGCTGGCGGGGGTGGCCGGCGACACCACCGTCAAGATCAAGGATTCGGTGACCTATCCGGGGGTTGCGGCGGGGCTCGATATCGCGGGCAACACCGTGGCGCTGGTGGCGATCGATGGGCAACGGCCGATGATCCGCTGGACTACGCCGGGGACTAGCTGGGCGATCAATGGCAATCACGGGAACCTGATTATCCAGGGTATTTGGCTGCAAGGCGCCGAGCTGGTGCTGACGGGTAGCTTCGAGAGCGTGACTTTGCGGTTCATGACGTTGGATCCGGGGACGGTGGCACCGCCCGGCTCCGCGGCTGGGGTGTGGTTCGACACCGCGATCGACGGGCTGGCATTGGCGCCGGTGCGCCTGCTGGTCGAGGCCAGCATCGAGAATTTGACGCTGGAGAATTGCATCACCGGACCGATCCGCACCCAGGGCAGCGGGGCGATCGAACAGCTTACCGTGACTGACAGCATCATCCAGGCGATCCCGACTGGGGGTGCTACCACGGATTATGCGCTGCAGACCGAGATCGGCGAAGTTTCGCTCGCGCGCTGCACCATGTTCGGGCCGAGCGCGATCCATCGGATGGACGCGAGCGAATGTATTTTGGACGATGTCACCATCGCCGAGGATACCCAGCACGGCTGCGTGCGGTTCTGCGCCATCGCCGAGGGTAGCGAATTGCATGCGCCGTATCGCTCGGTTGCGGTGCCCGCGGTGGGGCCGCTGTTCATCTCGCGCCGCTTTGGGGAGGCCGATTACGCGCGGTTGTACCAGATCGCGGACAACGCGATCATCAAGCCCCAGACCGGCGATAGCATTCTGGGCGGGGCACAGAACGGCTCGGAAATGGGCGCGTTCCAGAGCGAGGGCGTGAGCCTGATCAAACGCGGACTGGTGTTGAAATTCGAGGAATACGCGCCGCTCGGGGTGTTTCCGGTGTGGATAGACGCGGACTGACCGATGAAACCGATTTACGGAGTACGCTGACATGGTCGCCGATATCGCAAGGGTCACTTACGATCCCACCCGGCAGTACCGCTCGCTGATCTACCAGCAAGGACGAGTGACGCTCGAGGCGGATAATAATGAAGCTGCGACACTGGAAAGCGAAGCGCTGCGGCTGGAGACGATCGACATCATCGGGCCCACCGGGGCGCTGGGCGACGGCTATTTGGTGGGATCAGGCACCGGGCCGGGGGGGATCACCATCGGCGCCGGGATATTCTACCTCGGCGGCTGGCGGCTGGAGCTGGACCACGCACTCGGTGTGCCGGTCACGGTGGTGCCGGGAGTCGATTATAAGACGGGCCCGTTCGTGGTTGCTTTGTTGCTCACCGAGCAGAGCGTCTGCGCGGTGGAGGATCAGGCCCTGCGTGAGGTCGCACTGGGAGGGCCGGACAGCGCCGCGCGGAGCCGGCTGGCGCAGAAATTTCTGCGCATTCCGATCGATGGCGAGACTTGCGCGGTCGGTGCCACTACCGTTGCCGGGCTGTTGAACGCGGACGGCGTTAGCGTCGATGCGGGGCTGCAACTGATCTCGGCGGCACGGTTGCAGGCGGGCTTCGTGCCTGGGCCTCCGAGTAAGGATGCATGCACGCCGGCCGCGGCGGGGGGCTACCTCGGCGCCGACAATCAGATGGTGCGGGTGACGGTAACCGAATACGACGCCACTACCAGTGCCGGCAAACTGCTGTGGGGGTGGAACAATGCCTCGCTGCTTTACCGTGTGACGGTGGACGATCCGCTGACGCTTACGCTGGTGAATACGCCGGTGGATCAGGAACACGCGCCGCAGCAGAACCAATGGGTCGAAATCCTGCGCACCGAAGTGAACCTCGACGACGGCAATTATGTCGCCGAGTACCAGGGGTTTGTTACCAGCCTGGCGTCGGGGTATTCGTTCGATAGTCAGGAAATCGTGCTGAATACCGCGTTGCCGGCGGCGTATCAGAATAACGTCAATCCGCTGTTCGTGCGGCTGTGGCAGTCGAGGGTTGCTTTTAACGCGGGCGTCGCCACCGCGCTCGATAATGTTTCGGGGATAACGGTCGCGATCACCATGCCGGCGCTACCGAGCAATATCGCGGCGCGGCCGTTCTGGCGGTTCGCGGTGCGGCCGGCGACGCCCACCAACATCTATCCCCAGCGCTACGCCGATGCGCCGCAGCCGCCGGATGGGCCGCGGCAGTGGATTACCGATCTCGCGGTGATGGACGCGCTCGAGCAAGGCTCAACACTGGTGTCGGATTGCCGGATACCGTTCCTGCCGCTGACCCAGCAGAGCGGTGAGTGCTGCGGGCTGGTGCTGGGGCCCGACGAGGTCGCCGGAAGGGGCGGATTGCAGGCGGTGGTGGATGGGTTGGGTGGCGATGGCGCGGTGCTGTCGCTGCGCACCGGGACCTATTCGCTCGCGGCGCCGCTGCAGTTGGGGAAGAACAACTCGAACCTTACCATCGAGGGCTGCACCGGCAAGGTGGTACTGAAGGGCTCGGCGAGCGATATGAGCGTGTTCCGGCTCGGGCTCGTGGTGATCAATGCCGCGAGCGATATCACGTTGCGCCAACTTGAGTTCGTAGCACCAGCGGTGCCGATCGACGTCGACACGACCGGTGCGAATGTGACTGGTGCGAGTTTGACCGGTGCGAGCGAGACCGAAGTGAAGGTCACCACCCAGATTTGCATCGGGGTCGAAAGCGCGCGCGCGCTTGCCATCGAGGAATGCATCTTCGACGTGACACCGCCGTCGGAGTATTCGTTTGGCGCTGCAATCATGGTGCGCGGGCCCACCCTCGACGTCGCGCTGCGCCGCAATACCATCGCTTCCGGCAGGACGGACGCCGAGATGTTCGGTGTGCTTGCGATCGTGACCGGCACCAATATCTCGGCGGAGCTCGACCATTGGGAAATCGAGGATAATCAGTTCTCGAATTTGCTCTGCGCGCTGCTGGGGTTTGCCCAATTGGGCCTGGTGCGCTGCTGCCGCAACGTGGTGGCCGGAAGCGCCGCCGGATTCGTCTTCGCCGAGGCGAATCTGGGCTCGACCAACGGCTTCGCCGCGTATGCCGTGAAGCAACAGGACGCCGGACAGAACGTGCAGCTGGGCCAGTCCGTGAACGCGGTGATGCGGCCCGATCTGCTGGTGAACGCGGTGACCAAGTCGAAGCCGATCTATGCCGCCTTGCCTCCCCCGGCCACGGCGCCGCAGGTATCGGACACCGCGCGCAATGCGCTCGCAAGCAAGCTCCAGGAAAGCGGAACCTCGGCCTATAAAAAAATCGCCGGCACCAGTACCAGTACGACCGTGGGCACCAATACGGTGACGGGCGGGGCCGCCGCACCCGAGGACGCCAAGGCGCCGCCCGCCAGTGTCGACCTTACCAATTATGACGCACTCGATACCATCTCGGTCGGGGCCGAGCTTTATGAGCAGGTGCTGACCCCGGCGCTCCGGATCGAGGATAATGAGGTGACGCTCGCGGCGGGTACCGTGTCGCCGTGGATCGGCATCGGCGTCCTGTTGTCGTTCGACGATCCCGGCAGCGTGATCGTGACCGGTAATCGAGTGGTGGTACCCGACGCCACCAGCGTCGCCTGCGGCCTGCTCGCCCCGGCGGGCGCGGTGGTGACGGGCAACCTGTTCGTGCAGCAGGAGCTTCCGGCCACGGGTGCGGTTGGACAATTCGGTCTGATCCTGATCACCGCTAGCCCGGCGATCATGGTCGCGAGTAACGTGGTGATTTATGCCGAATTGATCCTGCCGGCGCGGGCGAGCCAGGCGGCGACTACGACGTGGGAGTTCCTTAATACCACGACAGGGTGAGGCGGATGAAATCGAGAGGCGGAAGCGAAGGAAGAAGTCTTCTTTTTGAAAAAAGAAGCAAAAACTTTTAATCGATAAAAAGTTATTTGCTTCTTTTTTCGAAGCAGATGCTTTCTGCTTCCTGAAGGGACCGATGAGCCAGTTCAGCGGACCACAGCGGGCGGCAGAGCAAACGGCGGCGCCCCTGGCGCGCGCGATGCCGCCGCGCGAGGGCAACGCCGCCGCAACCGGCAACCAGTTTCGGCTGCGGCGGTTGCAGGCGAAATTGACCATTGGCGCGGTCGACGATCCGCTCGAACATGAGGCTGACGCGGTGGCGGAGCAGGTCATGCGAATGCCGGACCCGACAGTGGTGGGGCTCGCTTCGCCGCCGCGGATCAGCCGGAAGTGTGCCGCTTGCGAGGAAGAAGACAAGCTGCAAACGAAGCGTTCCGACCCGGATGGGGCGGGCGAGACGGCGCCTGCTGCGGTGGACGCCACGCTGCGATCGTCGGGGCAGCCGCTCGACGCTGGGGCGCGGGATTTTTTCGAGCCGCGGTTTGGCGCCGATTTTTCCGCGGTGCGCATCCATACCGACGCGGCGGCGGCGCAATCGGCTGCGAGCGTTGCGGCCCTCGGTTACACTGTCGGCTCCCACATCGTCTTCGCCGCGGATCGGTTTGACCGGAGCACTGCGACGAGGAACTCGCTGCTTGCGCACGAACTCACGCACGTGGTGCAGCAAGGCGCAGCCGGACCGCGGGCGGTGCTTCGACGAGTGCCCGATCTTGCTGCCTGCGTCGCGCAGAAGGACGATATCCTGCCCCCTAACGTGGGCCTGGTTGAGGCCATCGCTCGGGAACAGGAACTCGCCGACAAGCTCGGTGCGGATTATGAGCCGCTCAAGAAAATGATCATGGAGCGGCCCGATACGCGCGCGCTGGTGTGCCAGCACGGCGTGCCGGGTGTGTTGGCGCTGGCAACTACGCGGACTGCGCAAGGCGTGCTCGACGTGCCGGCGGCGACTGCCAAATTGACGGGTGCGCCGGCGCCGGCGGTACCGGTGCCCACGCCGGTGCCTGTGGTAACACCCGCGGCAGGACCCGACGACTTCAAGATCGACCGGGTTGGCAAGTCGACCACGGCAAAGGTCTTCTTCGCGCGCGGCTCGGCCACCATCGACGCCGCGGCACAGGCTCAGATCGACGCCTTCAAGAAAACGTCGCCCTCCGGCGTGCGGCTGGTGGGCTACGCGAGCGCGGACGAGCCCGCCGCGCTCGCGCAATCGCGCGCCGACGCCGTGAAGACGGCGCTGACCGCGGCGCCCGATGCGGTGACGGTAAGCGACGCCGCCGGTAATGCCGCGGCGACCGCCTCGCGGAGCGATTTCACCGGGGCGCGCAGCGTGGAACTCCTGGTCGGCGGCGCGCCGCCCACGACGGTCGATTGCGGCAAGAAGGACGCCGCGGGGCATCCGGTTAACCCGCCGAAACAGCCCTGCACCACGATGGACCCGCCGACCTGGACCAGTTTCCAGGCCGCCCACACGATCGCGAAAGATGCGATGAGCCAGGCAGTGACGGCGGTCTCGGGCACCCCATCCGCCGACAATACGGCCCTGATCGACAAATTCTTCGGCGGCCATGATGCGGCGACCCTTGCCACGCTGCAGACCAACCTCGGCAGGCTCAACACGCATGTGATCAACCTGCCCGCCGAGACCGACTGCGGCGGCGAGTGCGACGATGGTGGCTGCGAGGTGGGCGCGATCGCCTACAACAACGGCCACGTCGACGCCGCCTCGCGGATGACGCTGTGCGTGCCGACGTTCAAGACCCTGGCCTCGGACAACGATCGGGCACGCAATCTGGTCCACGAGACCGCGCATGGCACTTCGCCGCTCGGCGGGGATCCCGCGAAGGGCACCAAGGACCTCGCCTATCGTCATGAGAGGATGCTGTTCGAGCTGCCACCGGCCGACCGGCTGCGGAACTCGGACAGCTACGCGCTGTTCGCGCTGTTCGTGCGCGAGGCAAAAGTCTCCGGTGACCCGAAAAAGGCGCCGGCCGGCATTGCGACGCCGGAGAACGACAACTTGCCCTATTCGGATCAAGACCCCGAAAAGCCCGCGCTCAAGCTTGCGCTGGCGAAGCTGGAGAAGCGGCTCACCTGGTCGAAGGATTGGGTGGGACAAATGTACGGTCAGATCGTGAAAATCCGGGCCGGCAGCTTCCCTTGGGCGGGCTCCTGGGCGGAGCCACTGATGACGGAGGCGGCGAAACACTTCCCGCTCACGAGCCCTCCGGCGCAGCCCACGCTCGACGACCAGGTCCGCGTGGCGGCGATGAACGATCGCTATATCCGGATGTCCGCAACGGTAAAGAACAATCTGACGATTACGCGGATGAACACCGGCCTGGTGTCATGGAACCCGCCCGCCGCGGGCACGTCACCTTTTCTCGCGGGAACCACAATCGGGATAGGTCCGGACTTTTTCCGCGCGACGCCCGAGGACCAGATCTCGCTGCTGCTTGAACAACTCGCCAAGGCGACCAAGGGTGTGGAGCCAGCCTTCATCCCCGCCTACGTGTCGTTGGCAAAATGGATCCACGATAAGAACCCGTGAGTGTTAGTTCCGAAATGATAGCAAGTGAAATCAGTGGGTTGAAGGGAAGGAGAAGCCTTCTTTTGGTGAACAAAAAGAAGCAAAAAAACTTTGTCAATTTAGGATCGGCGCTTACCGGCCTGTCGACCGGTGGACTCCGATCCATTCGTACAAAAGTTTTTTGCTTCTTTTTTTCAAAAAAGATGCTTCCTTCCTGTATCTTAGCTTATTGATTTTGCTTACTCTTGTTTGAGATAGAGGCGAATGCGCATGTCGCTGGCGATCGAAATTCCGCGAGATACCGGCGATCTGACGCCCGCTGGGGTGCTGGGGCTGCCGATTGCGGTGGCGACGTCTGCTGGGCTCGCGAGCGGTGAAGAGGGGCTGCATATACTGATCTGCCAACCGGAGATCGCCGCCACCGCGCACGTGCTGCTGCCGCGAGGGGCGAATGCCATGATATCCCTACCCTCGTTGCCGCTGGTCGCGGCGGGGGCGGTGGTCAGCGGGGAGGGCCTGGTCGTGAGCGGCGCCGATGCCGGCGGTGGCGCGTTGATTATCGGGCTGTCGCGCGACGGCGAGATGGTATGGCGTTCGCCGCTGGGAGGGCCGCCGCCGGTCCGCTGGCCGGTGCCGTTCGCAATGCCGGAACCCGTCGTGGTCTGGCAGGTCCTGGCGAACCAGATCGAAATCGCCGGCATCAACGGCGGCGTGTTGCAGGCGGAGAGTGCCGTTCGCACCGGCGGACCGCCGCTGGCACTCGCGGGCGCGGGGGGCATGCTTTGGGCGGTGTGGGCGGAGGGCGGCAGCGTTGCGGGGCTGATGCACGATCGCGCGGGCACGTCGTTGTTCCGCGTTGCTGATGGCGCGGCGGACGCAATCGCCGTAGGCGCGCTCGATCGACTGGGTTGGGTGGCGTGGACCGCCGCCGGGGCGACGTTTTTGGCGGAGCCGGGCTCCACGCCTGGGGAAATCGAGCTCTCGCGCGCGGCGGGGGGCGCCCTCGCGATAATACCAGGGCGGTTTCCTGTGGTGTGGGCACAGCAGACGGCGTTGGACGACTATGGCGACAGGATTTATGTTTCGGCTCTGGCGCGCCGTGGCCGGCCCCCGATCCTGTTTGAGGGACTTGTCCATGCGGTTGCGTGGTGGGGCGAATGGCTCGCGGTGCTAGGTGCTACGGATTTGTGGCTTTTGGCAAGCACGGGAGATGGTTTCGAAGAATGAGGCGGGTGAAAGTAGAAGGTAGGAGAAGAATCTTCTTTTTGTGAACAAAAAGAAGCAAAAAAACTTTGTCAGTTGGTGGCTTGGCGGGCTGAGGCGTTACAACGCCCGGCAATTCAGGAGTGAACTGTGAGTTACTCGGTTGGACCAACCTTGGCGTCACCACAAACACGGGCGGCGGCCGCTCGTAGCACCCAAACCCGCATGCCGCACGAGGCAATGCCGGGCAATCAGACAACGCTGCGCCGATTGCAGGCGAAACTTGCCGTCGGTGCGGTGGACGACCCGCTGGAACATGAGGCGGACGCGGTGGCCGCACACGTCATGCGAATGCCGGACCCGGCGCGAGTGGCGCAGTGGTCGCCACCCAGGATCAGCCGCAAGTGCGCCGCTTGCGAGGAAGACCCAGTCAGGCGGAAGTGCGCAGCGTGCGAGGAAGAGGAAAAACTTCAGGCCAAACGGGGAGATTCCAGTATTGACGGGGAGCAGGCGCCTGCGAGCGTCGATGAAACTTTGCGCTCGTCAGGACAGGCACTTGACGCCGGTCTGCGCGGATTTTTCGAGCCGCGATTTGGTGCGGATTTCTCGGGCATCCGCGTGCATAGCGATCCGGTCGCGGCGCGGTCGGCGCGCGACGTGGGGGCACGAGCCTACGCTGTTGGTAATCACCTTGTCTTCGGCGCCGGGAATTTCGCACCGGAGAGCCCCGGAGGACGTGAGCTGCTGGCCCACGAACTCACCCACACCGTGCAGCAAGGTGCGGCACTGCGCCGGGAGCCGGAGGCACCAGAGGCCGGACCTGCGCCAACACCCGCTGCTGCAGCGCCGGCCGATCCCGCCAGTGCGCCGGCGCCGGCAACGGGCGACCGGGCCACCTGCCTGGTCCACTTCGTCAAGGGCAGCACCGAGTTTACCGACGCCAAGGAATTCGCGGCCTGCATGGCCTCGATCAAGTCATACCTCGCCGCCGATCCGGCGCGCGTAGTGGAACTGAACGGCTTCGCCAGTGAAGAGGGTACCGCGGATTTCAACCAGACTTTGGCCCAAAAGCGCGCCGATACCGTGAAGGGACTGCTGGTTACGGGCGGCGTCGATGCTGCCAAACTTACCGCGACCGGCCACGGACCCGACACTACCTACGCCAAACTCGAGGATAATCGGCGCGTCGAAGTGCTCCATCAGGGGCCGGGACCGGTGCCGCCGCCACAACCGGAAACTCCGGGTCCGAAGAAGAAGGGGATCTGCGGGCCGGTGGTCACCAAGCAATTGACCAATGGCATGAATAACGTTCGGACCACTTTCACCGGGTTGCCACCGGAAAAGCGGGAAGATATGTGCTCGCAATTGTTCGATTCGATCCACGGGCTGGTGACCTGGGATTTCACCCGGCTGCACGTGCGCAACTGGATGGAACATCAGAAATGCGCAACCATCCTCGGTTCACCGAACGAGGCGTGCTGCGCGAATTCGGTCCAGATCAATGACCAGTGCTACTACGCCGGCTCGCCGAATTACGTGCTGTTCGGCGGCATGTGCAAACTTTGCTTCGATCATTACGTCGCCAAGGAAGGTAATAATCTTGGCGATATCGAGGGATTTACGTCGAAACGAATGCTGTCGCTGATCGAACTTTACAAGTCGGACGCCAAGAATTTCGGCAACTCCCAGGCGTGGGCGCTGGCCGGGTATAATGGCTGGCCCGGCGGAGGCACGCCACCGTCGGGCGACTGCGCCGACGATTGTGCCACTAGCTGCGGGCCGTTCTTCATTCCGGGTGCTGCGGATAACGATGCGTTCCGCGCCCGCTGGTGCCCGCATATCGATCCGCTTCATGCGTGCCAGAGCAAGGCGGCCAACGCCGCGGACCTGGCGAAAATCGCAGCCGGTAAGGCCCGCGATAAGGGAGGGCAGGTTATCGATAACACACGCAGTAAAGGCGAACCGGATGCGCCTTAGCAAGGAAGTGTTCTTTTTGTGAACAAAAAGAACCAAAAAAACTTTGTCAGTTGGTGGCCTGGGGGGCTAATCGGTTGTAATCTCCAAGAGTTTGTCCGAAACGACTTTAAGTGAAATCAATAGGTTGAAGGGAAGGGCGGAAGCATCTTTTTTGGAAAAAAGAAGCAAAGAACTTTTGTTCAAATGGACCGGAACGCAACGTCGCCAGGCCGGTACATGCAAATTCTAAATTGATAAAAGTTTTTTGCTTCTTTTTTTCAAAAAAGATGCTTCTGCCTTCCCTTCAACCGATTGATTTCACTTATTATGATTTGGGACAGACACCAAGGCCGTTGAGGAGGGAGCTTTGAGATACACAGCCGGACCCACCGCAGCCTCGCCACAGCCCAGGGGGGCACCCGCTCGCCACATGCCGTCACGCGAAGCCGCGCGCGGCAATCAGGCACTGCTGCGGCGACTGCAGGCGAAGCTTACGATAGGTGCGGTCGACGATCCGCTCGAACACGAGGCGGACGCAGTGGCCGACCAGGTGATGCGAATGCCGGACCCGGCGCGAGCGACCGAAGGGGCGCCGCCGCGGATCAGCCGGAAGTGCGAAGCTTGCGAGGAAGAAGATAAGGTCCAAACCAAGCGCGCCGGAACGGAGGCCGCCGCCGAGGCCCCCGCAAGCGTCCAGACCGCACTGGACAGCCCCGGGGTGCCGCTCGACGCGGGGACACGAGGGTTCTTCGAACCGAGATTGGGGGCGGATTTGAGCCGGGTCCGCTTGCATACGGATGCAAAGGCCGCGGAGTCGGCGCGCTCGATCGGAGCCCTTGCCTATACGGTGGGTAACGATGTGGCGTTTGGGGCCAATCAGTTCTCCCCCGGCTCGGATGCGGGGCGGCGTCTGCTCGCACACGAGTTGACCCACACCTTGCAGCAAAATGAGGGAAACATACGCCGCGCCGCGACGATGAACTTCGATCCCGCGCTGGTCGCCGAGCAATTGCGCGACGCCATGAAGGGATTGGGCACGGATGAGGATCGCATCTACGCGGCGATGAGCGGGCGAAGCCAGGCACAGCTCGATCAGATCACCGCGGCCTATTTGAAACTGACCGGAAACGATCTGGCAAAGGATCTTCAGTCCGAACTTAATTCGAAGGAATTGACCAAACTGGGCGCACTCGCGCCGCTCGCCGGGAAGGACGATCCGGTGCGGCGCGCCCAAGGTGTTGCGACACAATTACGCGAGGCGATGTCGCACTGGATTACCGACAAGACCTCGATCTTCGCCGCACTCGAGGGCCGCTCGCCCGCCGATCTTGCGGAGATCAAAACCGCCTACATGACCTTGACCAAAAACGATCTCGAGGCCGATCTGCGCAAAAACCTCAAAGGGGACGATCTGCAGAAGGCGCTTGGAGAGATGGGGACGGCGCCCGACGTCTATGTGAAGAATACCGAACTTGGCGGGCTTACGATGGGGAATTTCGATTTACATTTCAAGAATTGCGAGATCACGGCGTGGTGCTGGTTGCACTTCAACTTCAGCGATAATATCACGCCCGTGCAACAAGGCCGGTTCAAAACCAGATTCATCAACGCCGTCGAGACAGTATGGGGGAATTCAGGCTATAAGCTTACCGGCACCGGAGCCTGCCCCTGCGCCGACGTGCCGATCAAGGTGCATCTGCA
>Ga0302311_10004365_pt1 | contig 15266 bp, 10 predicted proteins | sample III_Palsa_N1_3_FD_200449 | JGI IMG/M metagenome (GOLD analysis project Ga0302311, IMG submission 200449) | Peat permafrost microbial communities from Stordalen Mire near Abisko, Sweden - III_Palsa_N1_3 | ecosystem: Environmental > Terrestrial > Soil > Palsa > Peat permafrost | place: Sweden... | reverse complement strand
CTTTTGCGGGCATTGTCGGGTTACGGCAACAGTTTACCTACCTTCGGACCAGAACCTTCTAGCACCGCCCTCCGCGACGGGCGCTCCCACTATCAGCAAGCGTAACAGACATCAACTGCGAAGTGGCTACCTGCTGCTCACCTTTCTGACCGAGCCTACGATGGGCTGAGCACAGCGCCGCCCGTTCACCTGCCCGTCGGTGGTCCCGGCAAATAATGTTACCATTTACAACTAACATATGTTATACCCCGCCGTTTCCCTCTCCCGAGCCCCCAACCCCCATGCCCCCATTTCGCACAATCGGCACAATTGAAAAAAGAAAGGCCCAGTTCCCTCGACCTCCTCGCCCAGGCCGGCAACGACCCCGCGTTACGGTGAAAGTTCACCCATTTCGGCGGCCGGGGCCGTTCACATCACGGGCTTCTCTCTGTCCACCCCGCCCCGCGTCACCCTCACCGGTATCGACTTATACGAAGGCGTCCCGCTCTGCTCATCGTGATACGGCAGCGGCAACAAACAATTCGCCTCCGGGTAATACGCCGCGGCCGACCCGCGCGGAATGTCATACGCCACCGCGGTAAACCCGTTCAGCCGCAAGTTCTCACCCGACGGCAGCGCCGTTTCGACATCGATGATATCGCCATGCTCGATCTGCCGCGCCGCCAAATCTTCCTGATTGATAAACACCACGTCCCGCCGCCCAAACACCCCGCGATAGCGATCGTTAAGCCCATAAATCGTGGTATTATACTGGTCATGGCTGCGGATCGTCGCCAGCTTCAACACATCGCTCCCCGCGATCGCGGAATCCTCTTCCAGACCCGGGAACGGCAGAAACTCCGCCTTGCCCGAGGCGGTTTTCCACACCCGCTCGGTCGGCGGCAGCGGCAGGCGGAAACCGCCCGGAATCCGAATCCGCCGGTTAAAATCGACGAAGTCGGGAAACACCGCCTCGATCCCGTCCCTGATCCGATCGTAATCCGCGATCAATTCCATCCACGGAACCTTGCTGTCCGGCAGCGTCGCCAACGCCATGCCGGCGATGATCGCAGGCTCCGATCGCAGCAACTCAGACGCCGGCGGCAGCCTGCCCCTCGAGGCGTGCACCATCGTCATCGAATCTTCGACCGTGATCGATTGCGGCCCGGTCGCCTGCACATCCTGCTCGGTGCGGCCGAGGCACGGCAAAATAATCGCTTCCTTCCCCACCAGCAGATCGGACCGATTGAGCTTGGTGCCGATACGCACGGAAAGCGCCAGCCCGCGCATCGCCGCAAAACATCGCAAAGGGTCCGGCAGCGCCACCGCGAGGTTGCCGCCCAGGCAGATCAGCACCTTGGACTCCCCCGCGACGATCGCCTGCATCGCCGCCACCGCGTCGTGACCGTGCTGGGCCGGCGGTTTGAACCCGAACGCCCGCTCGATGCCGTCCAGCAGCGCGGCCGAGGGTTTTTCGGTGATGCCGACGGTGCGGTCGCCCTGCACGTTCGAATGCCCCCGCAAGGGGCAGATCCCCGCGCCGGGCTTGCCGAAATTCCCTCGCAGCAACAGCAGATTCGCGATCTGCTGCACGTTCGATGTGCCCTTCACATGCTGCGTGATGCCCATGCCATAGCTCACGATCGTGGCCTTGGACGCAGCATAGGCACGCGCAACCAATTCCAACGCCGCGCGCGGCAGCCCGCTGGCGCTTTCGATGTCCTCCCACCGCCTGCCGCGCAGCCCCTCGGCGAAGGCTCCAAACCCGTTGGTGTGGGCCGCGATGAAATCATGGTCCAGCACCGCGCCGCCCCCGGCGTCGTCCATCGCGATCAGCGCCTTCATGATCCCCGACAGCGCCGCGGCGTCGCCGCCCACCTTCACCTGGAAATACGAGGAAGCAATCTCGGTCGAGCCGAACGTCGCCATCTCCAGCGGACTCTGCGGATTGGCGAAGCGTTCCAGCGCCCGTTCCTTCAGCGGATTGATCACGATGATCGGCACGCCGCGGCGGGATACCTCGTGCAGCGTCCCCATCATCCGCGGATGGTTGGTGCCCGGATTATGGCCGATCGAAATGATCAGCTCGCAATGATCGAAATCATCGAGCGACACCGTGCCCTTGCCGATGCCGATCGATTTCGGCAGCCCGACGCTGGTCGCCTCGTGGCACATGTTCGAACAGTCGGGAAAGTTATTGGTGCCGAATTCCCGAGCAAACAACTGGAACAGAAACGCCGCCTCGTTCGAAGCCCGGCCGGAGGTATAGAACTCCGCCAGGTTCGGATTGGGCAACGCGCGCAGAACCTCGCCGATACGGGCGAACGCCTGATCCCAACCGATCGGCTGATACCTGTCGCTGGCGGCGTCATACGCCATCGGATGGGTCAGCCGGCCCTCGTTCTCCAGTTCGTAATCGCTCCACCCCAGCAGCGACGTCACCGTGTGGGCGGCGAAGAACTCCGGAGGCACCCGCTTTTTGGTCGCCTCCCACGTCACCGCCTTGGCGCCGTTTTCGCAAAACTGAAAAGTCGAGGTGTGCTCCTTGTCCGGCCAGGCACAGCCGGGACAATCGAAGCCGTCCGGCTTGTTGGTCCGCAACAGCGTGATCGGCGCTTCGATCAACTCCATCTGCTCGCGCACCGCCTTCGCCGTGGCGCGTAGCGCGCCCCAACCGCCAGCGGGATTGTTGTACTGCTTGATTCCCGGAACTTCGCGCCGGCCTGACATATCGACCTCCATCAGTCGCGGTCAACACACAAAGAAAGCTCTTCTTTTTTGAAAAAAAGAAGCAAAAAACTTTTGGTCATTTGGGCTGGGATATGACCATCGCAAAAATTGCGGCGGTGCAAAGCAAAATGATCGCGATCACGGCGGAAATGTGCAGGCCCCATACCACATGGCTTACGTCCTCGCCGGATAGGGCGCCGAATAAGGCCACCCCTACCGCCCCGGCGGCCTGGCGGGCGGCGTTCAATACCGCGGCGCCCACACCGGAAAATTCCTTCGGAACCGCGGCCAACACCGCAGTAGTCATCGCCGGAACGCCGGTCCCCATGCCGATCGGAATCAATGCGAACGGCGCGATCATCGCGAAATACGAAGAACTCCCGCCCAAACGCAGCAGTAGCGCGAAACCCACCGCGTCGATCAGCGCGCCCCATATCATCGGCCGCCGCGATCCCAGCCGGCCGACCAAAGGCCCACTCAGGATATTGACCGCAAAGAACGACGCGGTCAGCGGCAAAAAGGCAAACCCCGTCGCCAGCGCGCTGTAGCCCAGCCCACGCTGCAAATACAGGCTGAGCAAGAAAATCACCCCGTAATAGGTAAGATTGACCACCATCCCATACGCCACGCAGCCGCCAAAACTGGGCGCACGGAATAGCTTCAACGGCAGCATCGGATGCAGCGCCCTCGCTTCCGCGGCGACGAAGCCGGCCGCCGCGCAAATCCCCAGCCCAAAACCCGCCAGCACCAGCGGATGAAACAAGCCCAACGGCTTGGCCTCGATCACCGCACCGACCAGACAGGCCAGCGCGAGGATACTCAGGATTTGTCCCAACGGATCGAAGCCGCGGCCGCCGCCGGTGCGCTCGGCTTCCGGCAGGCGCCAGGTCAGCAGCACGCCGATCGCGCAAATCGGCAGATTGACCAGGAAGATCGCCCGCCAGCCGGCGACCGCCAGGATCAGTCCGCCGATGATCGGGCCGGCGGCGATCGCGACGCTGCTCGCCGCGGTCCACCATCCCACCGCCCAGGCACGCAGCCTGGCATCGTGCGCCGACGCGTGATTGAGCAAGGCGAGCGAGCTCGGCAGCATCGCCGCGGCGGCGATGCCCTGCACTGCGCGCCCCGCGATCAGCGTGACGGCGCCGCCGGCCAGGCCGCAGCTGAGCGATGCCAGCGCGAACACGCACTGCCCCGCGAGGTACAGTCGCCGCGCGCCGAACCGGTCGGCAAGAAATCCGGCGCTGAGCAGCAGGGTTGCGAACACCAGCGCGTAGGCGTCGACCACCCATTGCAGCCCCGCGACGCCGGTTTGGAGGTCGGCGCCGATGTGCGGCAGGGCGACGTTCACGATGGTGACGTCCAGTTGCACGATGGCGAAGCCGAAGCTGCTGGCCGTTACGACCCGACCGATTTTGAGTGAGGAGGTATCAGCGGCCATGCCCGCCAAGCTATGGCGAGGGCAGAAGACTGACAAAGTTTTTTTGCTTCTTTTTGTTCACAAAAAGAAGAATCTTGCCTTTATCTTTGTTCGTATTAGGCCGCCGCAAGTTCCTCCAGCGACTGGCAGAGATCCTCGAGTGCTTCCTTGGTCTCACGTCCCGGAAGGAACTCCAGGCGCAGCGTGTCGTCGCTGTTTGCGAGCACGTGCGCCTCGATCGGCATCGCCACCAGGTCCCGGACGACGATATTGCCGGTGTCTACGATCGGCTGTGTGCAACGGCAGAAAGCTCCGCACTGCGACAGGTCGATCGTTTCGGCCGCGATTTCGCGTCCGTCTTCGAACACCAGGATGATCTTGCGGACGTGGTTGTAGCGGCGGTTAGCGCGGCGGTCGGCGGCGACGCTGAAATCGGTCAGAAAATTATTCAATTGCCGGAACAGCGATTCCGACTGGTCGGAGAGGAACGTAGCGTCGCTCAGCACTTTGGTCGAAGCGGCGCGGGTGTTGACCGCGCCTTGCTGCATTTCGCCGATGCCGGCGGCGACCTGGCCGGTGACGCGGATCGCTTCCGCCACGTTGCCCGAAATGCCGCGAATGGCGGCGCTTTGGGCTTCCATCGCTGCAACGATTGAGCTCGCGTGGCGATCGATTTCGCGCACCGCCAGGCCGACTCGGCCGATCACGCCGGCGGCGCGTTCGGAGGTTTCGCGGAGCGCGCTGATGCGCCGGCTGATGTCCTCGGTGGCGTGCGAAGTCTGATTGGCGAGATTTTTCACCTCGCTCGCCACCACTGCGAAGCCTTTGCCCGCGTTGCCAGCGCGGGCGGCCTCGATCGTCGCGTTCAGCGCCAGCAGATTGGTCTGGCCGGCGATTTGGGTGATCAGATCGACCACCTTGCCCATATCGCCGACCACCGTGCCAAGCTCGCCGACCAGTTTCGCGGCGACATCCGCTTCGCTCGCCACCATCCGGGTCGCAGCGGCTGCTTGCGCGATTTCGGCGCTTACGGCACGGCCGGTGCCCTCGAGCGCCAGGGTGGCCTGTCCGACCAGTCCGGCGCTGCCGGTGGCGCTGCCGGTGCGTTCCGCCGCCTCGACCGCCTGCCGGCTGCTGGCGTCGGCGTCCTTGGCCATGTCGACCGCGCTGGATTGCAGGGTTTTGGCTGAATTTCCCACTTCGGCCAAGCTGTTGGCGACATTGGTGGAAAAATGGGTGGTGAGCTGGTGCAGATCGTTCTGCCGGTCGCGATAGGCCTGGGCAGTCTGCGACTTCAGGCGCTCCATCTTCATGGTGTGTTCGAGCGATTCCTTGAACACCAGCAACGACCGCGCGAGTTCGCCGATCTCATCCTGGCGGTCGGCCTCCGGCACTTCGGTGTCCATCGCGCCCGCCGCCAGCCGGGTAGAGGCATTGGTCATGACCGAAAGCGGCAGCAGTACGCTCTTACGCACCATCCAGGCGGTGTAGAGCGCGGCGCCGATGAACAACAGCGCGCTGACACCCCAGCTGCGGTATTCCGCCGTTCGCAGATTGGCGACGCGCGCTTGCAAGAGGCTGTTCAGGACAGCGGTAGCATGCTGCTGATAGGCTGCGGTTTCGGCGATCAGCGGCGCGGCGTCGACAAGGTGGCTGGGATCGCTTTGCGCCTGGTCGGCGTAGTCGTCGATCGCCGAGCTGAGCGTGTCCCATTCCTGATCGAGTTTTTTGCGCACGACGTGACTGGAGTCGGATTTCTCGGCGGCTTCCAGCGCATCATCGGCGCCATCCGCGTCGGCCCGCAGCGCGCCGAGCTCGATCAGCGCCTGGCTGCGCGCGGCTTCGGTGGAGAGATCGCGGTCAGCGAGTGCGACGTCGGTGATTTCGTCCACCAGGCTCGGCATGCGGGTGAGCGTGACATCGGTGAGGTAGTAGGTGAGCAGGACATTGTCGAGCGTGAGGCTGGAGCGGTTGCCGACGGCGGTGACCAGGCCGCGCAACTGGTTACGTGACGAGGCGGTTCTGCCCTTCGCTATCAGCGCCTGCAGGCTGGTGTTGGCCGAAGCGGTGTGGAGCACGTCGCCACTATCGGACTGGGCGGCGGCGAGGGCGGGAACGAGATCTGCGGAAGGTGCTCCGCCCGCAAGCCAAGCAAGATCGATATCGCGCTGCACCGGCGCCAATTGCTCGAGGTAGCGGCCTCCCGCCAGTTCGCTGCTGGTGAAGCGGATGGTGACGTTCTGTTCGGCGCTGCCGAGCCAGACCAGGTAGGCCAGCGGCACCAGAAACAGCGCAGCAGCGAGCCCGAGCTTGTGCGCGATGCGCAGCTTGGCGCTCCAGCTCCGGAGCAGCGAGGGCGCGCGTTGCGAAAGAGGCAGCCGAGTTAATCCCAAAGACATTACTTTACCAATTTCTGCGGCCAATCGCTGCGCCGGCTTCGCGCCTATACAGGCGATGATGACCGCGGATGGTTTCGCCCCAATTAACGGGACGCTGCCGTGGCAAACTGCTACGAGTTGCGCTGGATGGGCACTCTCGGGAGGACCGAAGCGATGGGCGTTGAGGCCGGAATCATATTGTACCACGCGGCACCGTCGCGCTCGTCCGGGGTGGTCCAACTGCTGCGCGAACTCGACGCGCTCTACGAGCTGCGGCTGATCGATCTCAAGACTAGCGAGCAGCTCACCCCGGAGTTTCGCGCCGTCAATCCGATGGGGAAGGTGCCGGTGATCGTGCATGGCGACGCGGTGATCACCGAGCAGGTCGCGATCTTCATCTATCTTGCCGACTTGTTTCCCGCGGCAGGCCTCGCGCCGCCTCTGGGCGATCCCGACCGCGGACCTTATCTGCGCTGGCTGGCGTTCTACGGCTCGTGCTTCGAGCCCGCGGTCGTGGATAAATCGATGGGCCGTGAACCGGGGCGCCGCGCGATGATGCCCTATGCGGACTACGACACCGTGATCGCGACGCTGGAAGGGCAGCTCGCCAAGGGTAAATATTTTCTCGGCGAGCGGTTTTCGGCCGCCGATGTGCTGTGGGGTACGGCGCTTACCTGGATGACCAAATGGAAGCTGGTGCCGGCGACCGAGGTGTTCGAGGCCTACGTCCAGCGCCACGCTGAGCGGCCGGCCACCAAATGGACCCAGGAGCAGGATCAGGCGCGGCAGGCGAAAGCGGAGTAGTTCACCCGCCGACGAACTCGGCCAGATAATTGACCGCCAAGTCGCGACTGGTGCGCCAGCCGCCGCCTAATGGATCGGGGGAAAGACCGGCGCTATCGGCCAGGCGCAGGCCGGCGGTGCGCCCAAACTGCGCCAGCTCGGTCGGCGTGATGAACTTGTGCCAATCGTGGGTGCCGACCGGCAGCAGCCGCAATAGGTATTCGGCGCCGACCTTGGCCACCGCCCAGGAACGGCGAGTGCGATTAAGGGTCGAGAGGAACAGCTTCCCCCGCGGCGCGAGCAATCCCGCAAGAGTTAGAAGAAATGCCGCAGGATCAGGGACATGTTCGATGATTTCAAGCGCAGTGATGACCGGAAAACGCTCTGGTTCGGATAGCAGATCCTCCGCTGCGGCAAGCCGATAGGAGAGCTCGAGCCCCGCGTCCTCGGCGTGCTGCCGCGCGGCGGCCAGGGCGGCTTCGGCCATGTCGATCCCGAGCACGCTGTGGCCGGCGCGGGCCAGCGCCTCGGCAGCGAGGCCGGCGCCGCAGCCCACATCCAGCACCCGCGCGCCCGCCGCGATCCGCGCCTGGATGAAACCGATCCGCGCCGGATTCATCGCGTGCAGCGGCCGCATCGGGCCCTTGGGGTCCCACCAGCTTCCTGCTAGCGCATCAAATCTTGCCACTTCTTCGCTTGAGAAATTCGGCTGCATGGTTGCCCCTTCGGCGCTTTCTCGCGTATGTGACGCGGCATTCGGGCCGCCGCAAGCGCCCTCACGTTCTAATGGAGTTAGAGTAGGTTGGCATGGCTCGCATCGTGATGAAATTCGGCGGCACTTCGGTGGGCGATCTCGATCGCATCAAAAACGTCGCCGGGCGCGTGAAGCGTGAAGTGGACGCCGGCCACGAAGTCGCGGTGGTGGTATCGGCGATGTCCGGCGTGACCAACCAGCTGGTCGCCTATTGCGAGCAACTGTCGCCGCTCTATGACGCGCGCGAATACGACGCGGTGGTGGCAACCGGCGAGCAGGTCACCACTGGGCTGCTCGCGATTGCGCTGCAGGCGCTCGGGGTGGAGGCGCGGTCGTTCTCCGGTTGGCAGATCCCGGTCCGCACTGACGACGCCCACGGCAAGGCGCGGATCGACAGCATCGAGGGCGCCGATCTGGTGGCGCGCATGGGCCGGGGCCAGGTGCCGGTGGTGGCGGGGTTCCAGGGCGTCGGACCCGATCACCGCATCACCACGCTGGGGCGCGGCGGTTCGGATACGTCGGCAGTGGCGCTGGCGGCGGCGCTGCGCGCCGATCGTTGCGATATCTACACCGATGTCGACGGGATCTACACCACAGATCCGAGAATTGTTGCTAAGGCGCGCAAGCTCTCTAAGATTACATACGAAGAGATGCTCGAATTGGCGTCGGTCGGCGCCAAGGTGCTGCAAACGCGCAGCGTCGAGCTGGCGATGAAGGAAAAAGTAAGGGTCCAGGTGTTATCGAGCTTCGCCGATACGCCGGGCACCATGGTCGTGGATGAGGACGAGATTGTGGAAAAAGCGATTGTTGCCGGTATCGCCTACGCGCGCGATGAAGCCAAGATCACCCTGCGCCGGGTGCCCGACCGCCCCGGCATCGCGGCGTCGGTGTTCGTGCCGCTGGCCGAGGCCAACATCAACGTCGACATGATCGTGCAAAACATCTCGGCCGAGGGTTTGACCGATATGACCTTCACCGTGACGCGCGCCGATCTGGCGCGGGCGCGGGCGGTACTTGAGGAAAAATCGGCCCAGATCGGCTACGCCGAAATGATTTCGGACCCCGATGTGAGCAAGATCAGCGTGGTCGGCGTCGGTATGCGTTCGCATGTGGGCGTGGCGAGCACGATGTTCCGCACCCTGTCCGAGCGCGGCATCAACATTCAGGTGATCTCGACCAGCGAGATCAAGGTGAGCGTGCTGGTGGCGGCCGAGTACACCGAGTTGGCGGTGCGCGCCCTGCACACGGCGTACGGCCTCGATGGAGCCTGACGCCCAAGAACTGGCGCAGCTAAACCGGCTTTGGCAGCGCGGCCGGGACTTTCTCGGCACGCGCACCGCTATCATGGCCGGCGCGATGACTTGGGTTTCCGAACGTCACCTGGTATCGGCGATGTCGAACGCCGGCGGTTTCGGTGTGATCGCCTGCGGCGCGATGACCCCGAACCTGCTCGAGGCCGAAATCGCCGCCACCAAGCGGCTGACCGATCAGCCGTTCGGCGTCAACCTGATCACCATGCACCCGCAGCTGGATGATCTGATCCGGGTCTGCATCGCCGCCCACGTCGGTCATGTGGTGCTGGCGGGCGGCGTGCCCTCCGGCAACGCGGTTAAGGCGGTAAAAGACAGCGGCGCCAAGCTGATCTGCTTCGCCCCCGCCTTGGTGTTGGCCAAGCGCCTGGTGCGCTCGGGTGCCGACGCGCTGGTGATCGAAGGTTCGGAGGCCGGCGGCCATATCGGACCGGTGTCGCTCACCGTCCTGGCGCAGGAGATCCTCCCCCACATGCGCGACGTGCCGGTGTTCGTGGCCGGCGGCCTGGGCCGGGGCGAGGCGATCCTGGCGTATCTCGAAATGGGCGCCGCCGGCGCACAACTGGGCACGCGCTTCGCCGCATCGAAGGAATCGATCGCCCATCCCAACTTCAAGCGCGCCTTTCTGCGTGCCAACGCGCGCGACGCGATGCCGTCGATCCAGCTCGACGAGCGCTTTCCGGTGATCCCGGTGCGCGGCCTGATGAACCAGGGGACCAGGCATTTTCTTGAAATACAGGTCGCTACGATCCGACGTGTCGACGCCGGAGAAATCAGCCGCGAAGAAGGCCAACTCGCAATCGAGCATTTCTGGGCCGGCGCCCTGCGCCGCGCGGTAATCGATGGCGACGTCGAACAAGGCTCCCTGATGGCCGGCCAATCGGTCGGCATGGTAACCAAGGACCAAAGCGTCGCCGAAATCATCGACGAGCTGATCGACCAAGCCACCACCGCGATCAGGTTGCGGGCATCGCCATGAGGGGGAGGGAAGGGAAGGCAAGGCGGGGGCTTTGCCCCTCGACCCCACCAAAGGCCGAGAGGCCCTTGGATCCCGGGACTTTTGGTCATGGGGGTCCAGGGGCCCCTTGGCTCCTGGTGGGGTCGAGGGGCAAAGCCCCCGCCTTGCCTTCTTTCTCCCACCCCCCAAGGCGGTTCCGGTAACATGCCCACTCGGAGGTTGCTTGCCAAGCTGCGGGAGATGATGGCGAGCGGGCGCGCTTCGCTGCCGAAGATGACCCAGCTGGTGGCGGCGGAGATGGTGACCGAGGTCTGCTCGATCTACGTGATGCGGCCGGGCGAACTGCTTGAGCTGGTGGCAACCGAGGGTCTTAAGCCCGAGGCGGTCGGGCGCACTCGGTTGAGGGTGGGTGAGGGCATCATCGGCATCGTCGCGGCGACTGCGGTTAAGCTCAACCTGCCGGACGCGCAGAACCATCCGGGGTTCGTCTATCGCCCGGAGACCGGGGAGGATGAGTACGCCTCGCTGCTGGCGGTGCCGGTACGGCGGGCGGGACGCACTTTGGGCGTTCTGGCGGTGCAGAACCGCAGCGTCCGGCGCTATGGCGATGACGAGGTCGAGGTGCTCGAGACCGTCGCCATGCTGCTGGCCGAGGTTCTCGCCACCAGCGGGGGGCGCGACGACAGCGACCAGAGCTTTGTCGGTACCGTCCCGCGGATGTTTCAGGCGACCAGGCTCGCCGGCGGCATCGCGCGCGGCCAGGTGGTGATGCGGAGCGCGTTTTCCGCGCCGACCAAGTTGCTCACCGACGATCCGAAGCGCGAGCTCGAGCGGCTGCGCATGGCGGTGGATACGATGCGGCGGGGGATCGACGACCTGATCTCGACCGGGCTGCCGGATTCACACGACCTCGACGACAGTCCGCGTGAGGTGCTGGAGGCGACGCGATTGCTCGCGGCCGACAGCGGCTGGCTCAAGCGCGCTGCCGAGGCGGTGCGCCATGGTCTGACCGCCGAGGCGGCGGTGCATCGGGTCGCCGGCGAGTTGCGCGACAAGATGCGCAAGGTGGTGGACCCCTATTTGCGCGAGCGTTTTTCCGACCTGGAAGATCTGGTGCAGCGGCTGCTGGTGGCGCTGGGGGGCGGAAACTCGCACGAACCGGTGCCCCCGGGCTCGATCCTGCTGGTGCGGCGGCTGGGACCCGCGCAGTTGCTGGATTGGCAGGCGCGCGGCATCGCGGGGGTGGTGATCGAAGAGGCGAGTCCGTCTGGGCACGCCGCGATTCTGGCGCGGGCGCTGGGGTTGCCCGCGGTGGGCGGCGCGCGCGGAGCGCTGGACGCGGCGGAGGACGGCGATTACGCCATCGTCGACGGCGACGAGGGCATGTTGTTCCTGCGGCCCGAGGTCGAGCTGCAGCAAGGATACGACCACACCATCGCCGCTCGCGCCGAGCGGATCGCGGGCTATGAGCATCTGCGCGATAAGCCGGCGGTGACCAAGGACGGCATCTCGCTGCGGCTGATGATCAATGTCGGGCTGGCGCTGGAGCTGGGCCAATTGGCGCTTACCGGCGCTGACGGGGTGGGATTGTTCCGCACCGAGATCGGCATGCTGGCGCGGGGCGCGATCGAGGATGTGGCGCAGCAGACCGCGAATTATGCCAGGGTGTTGGACGCCGCGGGCGAGAAGCCGGTGCTGTTCCGCACGCTCGACCTCGGCGGCGACAAGTTGCTGCCCGATCATGCGAACGAGGAGGAAAATCCGGCGATGGGCTGGCGTTCGCTGCGGATCGGGCTCGATCGGCCGGCGCTGCTACGCCGGCAGTTGCGGGCGCTGTTGCTCGCCGCGCGCGGGCGGCCGCTCACGGTGATGTTTCCGATGGTGGCGACCGCGTACGAATTCCATTCGGCGCGCAATCTGCTGCTGGCGGAGGTAAAAAGGGTGCGGCCGGCGCCGGCGGAGCTGTCGATCGGCACCATGCTCGAGGTGCCCTCGCTGATCTGGCAATTGCCCGCTTTGCTCGCGGAAGCCGATTTCGTCTCGGTCGGCACCAACGATCTGATGCAGTTCTTCTTTGCCGCCGACCGGAGCGCGCCGGCGCTGGCCGGGCGCTACGATTTGCTGTCGGCGCCGGCGCTCGATTTGCTCGAATACATAAGGGTGCAGGCCGATCTGGCCGGCAAGCCGGTGTCGGTGTGTGGCGAGGCGGCGTCGCGCCCACTCGAGGCGTTGGCGCTGGTGGCGCTCGGCTATCGCAGTCTGTCGATGCCGGCCGGCAATCTGCTGCCGATGAAATCGCTGCTGGCGGACAGTGACATCGGGGCGCTGAGGGCCGTGCTGGCGAATTTGCGGCGAGGTGCTGCGTGGGACAATTCGCTGCGGGAGCCGCTCGGCGCCTGGGCGCGCGAGCAGGGGCTCGACGTCTGAGCGGAAAGAATTGTGAAGTGTGATTACAATCACAATGAGAGGGCACAATGATCGCGGGCGGAGTTAAGGCGATTGGTTATCGTTCGGTTATTATTGCAATTATGTAGTCAAAATCAGGCCTGTCCGGGGTGGCGTTTCCAAGCGGATGGCGTTAAACCTGCCCATCGGCTTGGCAGAGCGCGGTGGTGCGGCAGAATGGCAATAGAAACCCGGCTGGGACGGAAGCAGTGACGGCTACCAGCGATCAATTCATTGCGGAACCGTCTCGTGTCGGCGCTGAACTGCGAGCCGCGCGCGAACGGCTGGGTTGGGAATTACCCGCGGTTGCCAAGGCGCTGCGGATCAAATCGTCGTATCTCGCAGCGATCGAAGCGGGTCGCAGCGACGAATTGCCTGCCGGCGCTTATGCGATGGGATTCTTGCGTTCCTACGCCAATTTACTCGGTCTATCCGCCGAGAATTTGTGCCGCGCGTACCGCGAGGAGATCGGCCACGCGCAACTGGCGCCGGAGCTGGTATTTCCCGCCCCGCTGCGTGAGCGCGGCGTGCCGTTCGGTGCAGCGGCGACGATTGCGGTGCTGATTGCGGTTGGCGGCTACGCCGGATGGTACAAGTTGTCCGCCGATCGTCCTGGCCAGGTGGCGAGTGTGCCGCCGGTGCCGGAGCGGCTGGCGCCGCTGGCCGAACCCGAGCAGACTGCGCTATCGGTGCCGGCGCCCACGGCGGTGACTGCCGCGCCGCCGCAAGTGGCAGCCGATCAGAACCAAACCGGCGACGACAGCGCCGCGGTGACGCCGAGCGAGGCCGCCGCGACTGCGGTTGCCAATCCGGCGCCGAACTATGAGCAGGCGGCGGGGACCCCTGCCACCAGCCGGGTGACGCTGCACGCCAATGCCGACAGTTGGATTCAGGTGCACGACGGCAGCGGCAATCTGTTGTTCAGCCGGATTTTGCGTCAGGGCGAGAGCTGGCAGGTGCCGGCGAGTGCGGGGACGCTGTATCTTACCACCGGCAACGCCGGCGGCACTGATGTGCTGGTCGATGGCAAGTCGACGCCGTCGCTGGGCGGATTTGGGGTGGTGCGCCACGATCTCAGTTTGGATCCCGACCAGGTGAAGGCGGGGAAGCTGGCGCCGCAGGTTCCCGTATTGTCCCAGCCGGGCTAGCGCTCCGCACCAAATCCGACAGAGTTTTTTTGCTTCTTTTTGTTCACAAAAAGAAGATTCTTATGCTTGTCTTTGGTGATGAGGATCAGGTGTCGAAACCGCAGCGCTACACCGCCTTCGCGATGTTTTTTCATTGGACCGTTGGGTTGCTGATCATCCTGAATTTCTCGTTGGCTCTGCTGGTGAGCTACAGTTTGGTCTCCGACGAAGTGGTGCGGCCGATCCTGAATTTTCACAAATCGACCGGGATGCTGATTCTGGTACTGATGGTGTTGCGGTTGGGCTGGCGCGTGACCCATGCGCCGCCGGTGCTGCCTGATGGTTACAAGCCGTGGGAGAAGTCGGCGTCGCATTTCGTCCATATCGCGCTGTACGTGGTGGCGTTCGCGTTGCCGCTGTCGGGGTGGATCCATGAATCGCTGTGGAAATCGGTGTTCGTGGCGAGATTCCCGTGGAAATGGTATGGCTTGTTCACCCCGCCGAAGATCGGCTTTCTGATCCATCTGCCGCCGGACGCGAAGGAAATGTGGCACGTCCGGTTGGGGCTGGTGCACGCGTATCTGGCCGACGTGCTCTATGTGCTGCTGGCGTTGCATGTGTTGGGCGCGCTGAAGCACCAACTGCTTGACCGGGAATCCGAATTGCAGCGCATGCTACCCTGGGGCAAGTGAGCCGTGCCAGTCTGCTATGGTGCCAGTCTGCTATGGCCAGTGGTTCGATCTGCGGTTAAAACTTCCCCAGCGCGTGCCCACTTGGAGACCATCATGAGCTATCGTCCGTATCAAGATATCACCCGTCGCAGGTCGCGGCAGATCCATGTCGGACGCGTGGCGGTCGGCGGCGACGCTCCGGTCACGGTGCAGACCATGACCAACACGCTGACCCATGACGTCGCCGGCACGGTGGCGCAGATCCGCCGGGCGGAGCTCGCGGGCGTTGATATCGTTCGGGTTTCCTGCCCGGACGAGGAAAGCACCGCGGCGCTGGCCGAGATCGTGCACGAGGTCAACGTGCCGATCGTGGCGGACATCCATTTTCACTACAAGCGCGCGATCGAGGCCGCGCGCGCGGGTGCCGCCTGCCTGCGGATCAATCCCGGCAACATCGGCTCGGCCGAGCGGGTGCGGGAGGTGGTGAACGCTGCCAAGGACCACGGCTGCTCGATCCGGATCGGGGTGAATGCCGGGTCACTGGAGCGGCATCTGCTGGAGAAATACGGCGAACCCAACCCGGAAGCGCTGGTCGAGAGTGCGCTCGAGCACGCCAAGATCCTGGAAGATCACGATTTTCATGAGTTCAAGATCAGCGTGAAGGCGTCGGACGTGTTTCTGGCGGTGGCGGCCTATCAGCAACTCGCGGAC
>Ga0302311_10004364_pt1 | contig 15268 bp, 17 predicted proteins | sample III_Palsa_N1_3_FD_200449 | JGI IMG/M metagenome (GOLD analysis project Ga0302311, IMG submission 200449) | Peat permafrost microbial communities from Stordalen Mire near Abisko, Sweden - III_Palsa_N1_3 | ecosystem: Environmental > Terrestrial > Soil > Palsa > Peat permafrost | place: Sweden... | reverse complement strand
CCAGCCGGCCAGCAGGGCGACGAGGCAGAGGCCGATGTTGAGCACCACCGATTGGAGGGCGTTCAGAAGCTGGAGCGAGGTGTTGGCCTTCACCGCCGCCGCCGCATAGTCGCCGAGCGCCCCGCCGTAGCGGCCGACGACGCGGTCCTCCGAGCCGAAGGCCTTGATGGTCTCGAAGTTCATCAGCGCGTCGACCGCCAGCCCCGCGGCGGCGCTGTCGGCCTCGTTGAGCGCGCGGCGATGGCCGATGCGCCAGTTGGAGACGCGGAACGTGACGGCGACGTAGACCACCATGGTGGCGACGGTCGCCAGCGACAGCAGCGCGTCGTAGCGGCTGGCCATCACCCAGGCCGCCAGCACCAGCTCGAAGAGGGTCGGGCCGAGGTTGAAGACGACGCTGCGCAGGAGGGTGTCGGTGGACTGCGCGCCGCGCTCGATGATGCGCGCGACCGTGCCGGTCTGCTTGCTCTGGTGGAAGTTGAGCGACAGCGTCAGGGCGTGGGCGAAGGTCTCCTCGGCCGACCGCGCCAGGGCTTGTTGCGAGACCGGGGTGAAGATCGCGTCGCGGATCAGCGGCGTGACGCCGGAGATGAAGCGCAGCAGCACCCAGCCGCTGGCCAGGCCGGCGAACGCGGCGAAGACGGTGACAGCGGCGCCCCGGCCGTGGCTGACGGCGTCGATGGCGCGGCCGATCAGCACCGGGGCGATGACGCCGGTCGCCTTGCCCACCAGCACCAGGAAGAGCGCGGTCGAGAGCCGCGTCTTCAGGCCGCGCGCCTTGGAGCGGCCGACCAGCCGCATGAGCTCGGCCATCGAGCCCCAGAAGCTGAATTTCGGCTTCGGCGCGGCGGGCAGGGTCACGCGCCCGGTTCCGGCGTGTCGAACACCAGCGTCGTCTGCTCGCCGCCGCCCGGCATCGTCCAGTCGACGCGCCAGGCGCGGCCCTCCCGGTCGGAGACGAACGGCCCCTTGGCCAGGGCCGCCGGGGCGCCGAAGCTGACCTGGAACTGGACCTCGCCCGAGGCGCTGGTGAGGTCGAAGGCATGGGCGCCCGGATCCAGCGGCTCGTTCAGCGAGAGGGTGAAGCGGCCGGTCTTGTCGGCCACCGCCTGTCCGCGCTCGACCCCGTCGACCCGCAGGCTCACCGCCTCGCCGGGCGCGGCGAGGCCGGAGAGCGCGGCGGCGCGGCGGGCGTCGGAGTCGAGCGTCAGCGCCATCAGGCCGTGGCGGCCCGGCGCCAACGCCTCGCTGCCGCCGCCTTCCCGCAGTCGCGCGACGCGGCCGTCAGGGGCGACGAAGATGTAGCCCATCGCCTGCACCAGCGGGCCGCCGAGCGACATCGAGAGGCTGAATAGCCGCGGCGCCGGCGACGCCGGGGCGGTGATGGCCCACCGTCCTTGCGCATCGGCGGTGGCGAACTGCGCCGCGCCGCCCGGGCTGGCGAGGCGCACCGCGGCGCCGGGGGCGGCCGCGCCCGTCAGGTCGATCCCACCCCCCTTGACGACCGACGCGGCGGTGACCTCCGGGGCGGGCTGGTAGTCCGCCTGCGCCGACGCCGCGGGGGCCGCATTGCCGGCGTTGACCGCGGGCTCGGGCGCGCGGCCGCAGGCGGCCAGCGCAGCCACAGCGGCCAGGGCCAGCATCAGCCTAACCCCTCCCCCTGCGGGGGAAAGGGTATGGGCGCGCGGAATCGCGGGGGAACTCGGCATGATCGGCTAAGATCGGCGTTCCGGCCGGCCGCCGCTAGTCCAAACCCTTGATCCGCTTGGCGGCGGTGAGTGTGTTCAGCAGCAGGCAGGCGACCGTCATCGGCCCGACGCCGCCCGGGACAGGGGTGATCCAGCCGGCGACCTCGCTGGCGGCCTTGAAGTCGACGTCGCCCACCACCCGGGTCTTGCCGGCCGCGGCCTTGACCGGATCGCGGAACGGCGCCCGGTTGATGCCGACGTCGATCACCGCCGCGCCGGGGCGGATCCAGTCGCCCTGGATCATCTGCGGGCGGCCGATGGCGGCGACCAGAATTTCCGCCTGGCGGCAGACGTCCGGCAGATCGCGCGTCTTCGAATGGGCGATGGTGACCGTGCAGTTGGCGCCCAGCAGCAGCTGCGCCACCGGCCGGCCCACCAGCACCGAGCGCCCGACCACCAGCGCGGTCTTGCCGGTGAGGTCGCCGACGCTCTCGCGCAGCATGATCATGCAGCCGAGCGGCGTGCAGGGCGTCAACGCGTCCAGCCCGCTCGCCAGCCGGCCGGCGTTGGCGACGGTGAGGCCGTCGACGTCCTTGGCCGGATCGAGCGCCGCCAGCACCCGCGGCTCGGAGATGTGCTTCGGCAGCGGCAGCTGCACCAGCACGCCGTGGATGGCCGGATCGGCGTTCAGCTGGCGCACGAGGCCCGCGACCTCGGCCTCGGCGGTCTCGGCCGGCAGACGGTGGACGACCGAGTGCAGCCCCGCCTTGCGGCTCTCCTCTGCCTTGCTGCGGACGTAGATCTGGCTGGCCGGATCCTCGCCCACCAGCACCACCGCGAGGCCGGGCGTCAGGCCGTGATCCCGCTTCAGCTCGGCGACCTCTGCGGCGACGCGGGTCTTCAACCGCTCGGACAGCACATGGCCGTCGATGATCTGCGCCGTCATTCGAATCCTCGCCGGGAGCGATGCCGCCCGCCTACGCCCGCCACGCGGCGGTGGCAATCGACGCGCCACGCCGGCGCTGGGCTCCGGCGGCGAAACTCGCTAGAGCGTGCGCATGGCAAGTCCCGCGACGAACGAGGTGGCGTCCGCCGACGCCCTGATCGTCGGTGGCGGCCTGGCGTCCAGCCTGATCGCGCTGCGGCTGAAGCGGGCGCGGCCGAGCTTGAAGATCATCGTGCTCGAGCGCGAGCCCCGGATCGGCGGCGAGCACACCTGGAGCCATTTCGCCACCGACGTCGCGCCGGAGATCTCCGAGTGGATGGGGCCGCTGATCGTGCACGATTGGCCAGGCTACGACGTGCGCTTCCCGGCCCACCGCCGCACCCTGCCGACCCACTACCGTGCGATCACCTCGGCGCGGCTGCACGCGGTGATGAGCGAGCTCTTAGGAGAGGATGCCTGGCTGGGCGTCGAGGCCTCGGAGGTGAAGGCCGAGAGCGTGCGGCTGGTGGATGGCCGCCGGCTCGCCGCGCCGCTGGTGATCGATGCGCGCGGGCCGCGCCGCTCCAGCCACCTGGCGCTGGGCTGGCAGAAGTTCCTCGGCCAGGAGGTGCGGCTGGCCGCGCCGCACGGTCTAACCCGCCCGATCGTGATGGACGCGACGGTGGCCCAGCTCGACGGCTACCGGTTCCTCTATGTGCTGCCGATGGGCGCCGACCGGATGCTGATCGAGGACACCCGCTACAGCGACGGCCCGGCGCTCGACCGCGGCCAGCTCGCCCACGACATCGCCGCCTACGCCGCGGCCCAGGGCTGGCAGATCGCCGAGATCCTGCGCGAGGAAGTCGGCGTGCTGCCGATCGCGCTCGCCGGCGACATCGACGCCTATTGGGACGAGCCGGGCGCGCCGGCGGCCGACGCCGGCATGCGCGCGGCGCTTTTCCACCCCACCACCGGCTATTCGCTGCCGGACGCGGCCCGCCAGGCCGAGGCGATCGCCGCCCTGCCCCGGCTGACCACCGCCGCCGTCCGCGCCGCGATCATCCAGATGTCCAAAACCGCCTGGAAGGACCGCGCCTTTTACCGGCTCTTGAACCGGATGCTGTTCCGCGCCGCCCGGCCGACGCTGCGCTACAAGGTGCTGGAGCGGTTCTACCGCCTGCCCGTCCCGCTGATCGAGCGCTTCTACGCCGCCGAGGCGACCCTGGGCGACAAGCTGCGCATCCTCTCGGGCAAGCCGCCGGTGCCGATCGGCCGGGCGCTGGCCTGCCTCTCCGAAGCGCCGCTGCTGGCCGAGCGCGCGGCCGCCGCATGACCAAGACCGCCGCCGTCATCGGGGCCGGTTTCGGCGGCCTCGCGCTCGCGATCCGGCTGCAGAGCGCCGGGATCGCCACCACCCTGGTCGAGGGCCGCGACAAGGCCGGCGGCCGCGCCTACGTCTGGCGCGACGAGGGCTTCACCTTCGACGCCGGCCCGACGGTGTTGACCGACCCCGACTCGATCGAGCAGCTGTTCGCGCTCTCGGGCCGGCGGCGCGCCGACTACATCGAGTTCCTGCCGATCTCGCCGTTCTACCGGCTGCTGTGGCCGGACGGGGCCAGGTTCGACTACGTCAACGACCAGGCGGCGCTCGATCGTCAGATCGCGGTGAAAAACCCGGCCGATGTCGCCGGTTACAAGCGGTTCCAGGCGTTCTCCGAGGCGGTCTACCAGGAGGGCTACAAACGGCTTGGGACCGTGCCGTTCCTGAAGATCACCGACATGCTGGCCGCCGCGCCGGAGCTGGTGAAGCTGCAGGCCTGGCGCAGCGTCTATTCCAAGGTTTCGTCCTATGTGCAGGACGACCACCTGCGCCAGGCGCTCTCGTTCCACACCCTGCTGGTCGGCGGCAGCCCGTTCGCGGCGTCGTCGATCTACGCCCTGATCCACGCCCTGGAGCGCGACGGCGGGGTCTGGTTCGCCCGCGGCGGCACCAATGCGCTGGTCTCGGCGCTGGTGCGGCTCTTCCTCGACCTGGGCGGACGGATGTTCGTCTCCGACCCGGTGCGCAGCATCGCCACCGAGGCCGGCCGCGTCACCGGGATCGAGCACGCGGACGGCCGGTTCGAGCGCTTCGACGCCGTCGCCTCCAACGCCGACATCGTGCACACCTACGGCACGCTGCTGGCCGACGATCCGCGCGGCCGGGCGGTCGGCAAGCGGCTGAAGCGGCGGCGCTACAGCCCGTCGCTGTTCGTGGTCCACTTCGGCCTGAAGCGCGCGCATCCGGAGATGGCCCACCACACCATCTGTTTCGGCCCGCGCTACAAGGGCTTGATCGACGAGATCTATGGCCGCGATGGCCTGGCGGACGACTTCTCGCTCTATCTGCACGCGCCCTCGGTCACCGACCCCAGCCTCGCGCCGCCGGGCTGCTCGACCTATTACGCGCTCTCGCCGGTGCCGCACCTGGGCACCGCGAACATCGACTGGGACGCGGAAGGCCCGCGCTACGCCGACCGCATCCTGGCGTCGCTGGAAGCGCGCGTGCTGCCCGGGCTGAAGGCCGACCTCGTCACGCGGCGCATCTTCACGCCGAAGGATTTCGAGCGCGAGCTCAACGCCTGGCGCGGCTCGGCCTTCTCGCTGGAGCCAGTGCTGACCCAGAGCGCCTGGTTCCGCACCCACAACCGTGACGACGTGATCCCGAACCTGTATTTCGTCGGCGCGGGGACCCATCCCGGCGCCGGCGTGCCGGGCGTGATCGGCTCGGCGAAGGCGACCGCCGGCCTGATGATCGCCGACCTGGAGGCAGCCGCATGACCGCCATCGACCTCGCCCAGACCAGCCGCGAGACGATCCAGAAAGGCTCCAAGAGCTTCGCCGCCGCCGCCGCCCTGTTCGACGCCGAGACCCGCGCCGACGCCGAGATGCTCTACGCCTGGTGCCGCCACTGCGACGATGTGATCGACGGCCAGGAGCTGGGCCATGGCATGGCCGCGCCCGAGCAGGCCACCGCCCACGATCGCCTCACCGACCTCTACGCCAAGACCCGCGCGGCCCTGGCCGGCGCGCCCACCGACGATCCGGATTTCGCGGCGTTCCAGCGTGTGGCCCTGCGCCGCCAGATCCCCGAGCGCTACGCCATCGAGCTGATCGACGGCTTCGCCATGGACGTGATGGCGCGCCGCTACGAGACGCTCGAGGACACGCTCGACTACTGCTGGCACGTCGCCGGCGTGGTGGGGGTGATGATGGCGCTGGTGATGGGCGTCGAGCCCGACGATCTGCCGACGCTGCGCCGCGCCCAGGACCTCGGCCTCGCCTTCCAGCTCACCAACATCTCCCGCGACGTGGTCGAGGACGCCGCCAACGGCCGCATCTACCTGCCCGCCCACTGGCTCGCCGACGCGGAGATCCCGGAAGCCGAGATCGGCGCGCCCAAGCATCGCGCGGCGCTGTTCGGCGTCACCAAACGCCTGCTCGCCGCCGCCGAACCCTACTACGCCTCCGCCATCGCCGGCCTCCCCCACCTCCCCTTCCGCTCCGCCTGGGCCATCGCCGCGGCGCGGGGGGTGTATCGGCAAATCGGAGTCATCGTGCTGCAGCGCGGGCCGAGGGCGTGGGACAAGCGGGCTTCGGCGAGCGCGCCGATGAAGGTGTGGCTGGCGCTGCAGGGCGGCGGCATCGCCCTCGCCAGCCGCGGCGCACACGCGCCGGAACGGCCGGGGCTGTGGTCGAAGATCTAAGCGGGGACTTCCCGGTGGAGAGGAACTGATGCGCAAGCCCGAAGCGTTCTTGGTGTGGCCGCCGGCTCTGGCGGCGGCGTTATTGCTGGCTCTGGCTGCCAGTGCGACGGCGCAGGATTCGCCGTCCCCGCGTGACAAGCTCGCGGTATGGGCAGGACACTGGAAGAGACACGGCGAGGTCAAGGAAACGCAGTTTGGCCATGCCAGAACGTTCGACTACGACGTCAAATGCTCTTTTCTCCCCCATGGCGCCTATATGGCCTGCGATTCTTTGAGCGCGATGCCGGACCCCAATCACGGCGATCGCATCGCGGACACAGCCCACCTCTTCTACTACAGCGACGTCGACAAGACGTTCAAATATACGGAAGTGCACCCGGAGGGTGGACCGCGCGAGGGCGTCTTGCTCGTCGATGGAAACGTCTGGACCGAGCCGGTTGAATTCCCGAGACAGAGCGGCGGAGCGGCCGACGCCCACTTCCGCTTTGCCTTCGTTTCCCCTGACAAAATACTGGCGCGGTTCGAAATTTCGCTCGACAAGGGAGCGCACTGGACCGTGGTCGACGAGTTTGTCGACACGAAAGAGAGCTAGTTCTATTCCCGCCCAGGAAGGGCCTAACGAGCCGGCGCCGGCGCCGCCGCGGCGGTCTCCGCCAGATAGGCCTGGCTCAAGGTTCCCCGCGCCGTCGCCACCGGCAGCAGCGTCGGGTAGAACTGAACAAACGTCGTGTCCGCGGCCGCGTGCTGTTCGTGGCACGCGTAGCAGACCGCCTGGTGCGGGATCTCGGACGCCGGCTTGCCGTCGGTGTCGAAGCCGAAGAAGCCCCAGCCGCCTTTGAAGCGGGCCGTGTCCTTCACATGGGCTTCGGCGCCCATGTAGGCTGTCGTCTGGAACTGGCCGTGCTTGTTGATCGAGCCCTGGCTGGTTCCGCCGCGGTTCTCCAGGAGGATGACGGTCTTGTCCGGCCAGACACCGGTGGCGAGGAAGGCCCGATAGGCCGCGAGCGGGACGAAGGTGTTGTCGAACATGTCGGCGCCGGCCGCCGCCGGGCCGGGGGCGTAGCTCATGTTGAGGCCCGAGCTCAGGAACACCCATTCGCGATAGTCGGCGGGGAAGAGCATCCGGCCGTCGGCGTCGTATCGCGGCTGGCCGGGCGCCGGGCCGGGCGTGGCGGCCCCGCATAGCAGGCTCGCGGCCGCGACGGCGGCGAGGCTGCGGGCGAAGGCGAGAGGGCTGGTCGTGATCATGGGGGCGGGTCCCGGCGATGGGCATGTCGACACGATGCCAATTCCGCCTTCTTAGGGATTTTCGGCACGTCTAGCTACGCTGTGGATCGTATCGTGCCGGTATGATTATCAGGAAGGCTTGCAAGTTTTCCTGTTGATTTCTATAGAGACGCATGAGCGCCTCTCCCGGCACGACCCGATCCCTCGAAGCGGTCATCACCGAGCTTTCGCTGGCGGTCGGGCTGCTGTTGCGGCGGTTGCGGGCGGAGTCGAACCCGGATGGGCTGACCTGGTCGCAGACCGTGGCGTTGTCGCGGCTGGAGCGGGCCGGTTCGATGACGACGGCGGATCTGGCGCGCGCCGAGTCGGTCAAGCCGCAGTCGATGGGCGCGACGCTCGCGGAACTGGAGCGGGAGGGCCTGGTCGAGCGTCGGGCGCATCCGACCGACGGTCGCCAGGTGCTGTTCGCCCTGACCGACGCCGGCGTCGAGGCGCGGCGAAAGCGCAGCGCCGCGAAGCAGGCATGGCTGCTCGCCGCCATGGCCGAGCTCGATCCCGGCGAACAGCAGACGCTGGTCGCCGCGGCCACCCTGATCAAGCGCCTGGCTGAAGCCGACGCCCGGGAAGGAAAAGCACCGTGACCGTGACCACCCTCGATGCGAACACCGCGCTCATCGTCATCGATCTTCAACAGGGCACCGTCACGCGCCCGACCGCGCCTCCCATGGACGAGGTGGTGCGGCACGCCGTTGCCTTGACCGAGGCCTTTCGCCGCCATCGCCTGCCGGTCGTGCTGGTCAATGTCGCCGGCGGCGCGACGGGCCGGAAGGAACAACCGCGCGGCCATATGCAATTTCCGGACGGCTGGACCGATCTCATCCCCGAGCTGAACCGGCAGCCGCGGGACCATGTGGTGACCAAGCACACGCCGGGCGCCTACACCAACACCGGCCTCGAAGCCCACCTGCGGGCGTTGGGCGTCACCCAGGTGGTGATCGTCGGCGTCGCCACCAGCAATGGCGTCGAGGTCACCGCGCGCCAGGCCTATGAGCTCGGCTTCAACGTCACCTTCGCCACCGACGCCATGACCGACGGGCGCGCCGACGCCCACGCCTGGAGCCTCACCCGGGTCTTTCCTAGGATCGGCGAGACCGGGACGACCCGGGACATCCTCGATCTGCTGGAAAAGAGCGCCTGATCATGAACTGGATTCACGACCTCTCCTACCTGTTCGGCGGCGCGTTTCTGACCAACGCCGCGCCGCATTTCGTCAGCGGCGTGATGGGGCGGCCGTTTCAGAGCCCGTTCGCCAAGCCGCCCGGCCAAGGTCTGTCGTCCTCGACCGTGAACGTGCTCTGGGGGTTTGCGAACTTCGTCGTCGCCTACCTGCTGATCGCCCGGGTGGGAAACTTCGATCCGCGCGCCGCCGATCAGGTCATCGCCCTGGGGGTCGGCGTGCTGCTGATCGGGGTGATGTCCGCGCGCCTGTTCGGGCGGTTCCACGGCGGCAATTCGCCCACGGGCTCATGACGGCCCCCGCGGCGACACGGTGAGTTCGCTGTAGCCCGTGGCGGCGTCCGGCAAGCGGCGGAATTCGACGCCCTGCAGCTCGCCGATCACCAGTTCGGCGGTGGTGTGGACGATGCAGCCCGCCACGAGGTGGCCGCCGATGCAGGCGCCGTCGGCGCGGGCGAGGCTGATGTGGACGTGCGGGCCGTCCGGGCCGAGCGTGCCGGTGAGCGACACGATCTCCATCGGCCCCTCGAACGTCCGGAACGCCTCCGCCTCGCCGGCGGCGCCCGGCATCCTGAGGCGCGCTTGGGAGAGGCTGCCGACGCAGGAGACGATGCAGCCGGCGCCGAGCGAGAGCTCCCGGGTGAGCCGCTCCAGCTCGGCCCTCAGGTCGGCGCCGGGCGTCAGGCGGAAGGCGTGCGCGCGCATGCTCGCCCTACCCGTCCGCCGCCTGGATCTGCGCCAGTTCCGCCTTCAGCTTGCGCACCGGCTGGGCCATCAGGAAGCCGTAGGAGACGCAGCCATATTTCGTCGTCACCGCGTGGTGGATGCGGTGGGCCTGGATCAGGCGCTTCCAGAAGCGGGACCTGGCGCTGAGCGGCGTCCAGTAGCGGCGGTGGACGAGGCCGTCGTGGAACATGGCGTAGACGGCGCCGTAGGCGGTGATGCCGATCCCGATCGGCAGCAGCGGGGCGATGCCGTGGACGCCGAAATAGATCGCCACGATCGCCGGAGTCGCGAACACCACGGCGAAGAGGTCGTTGAGTTCGAAAGCGCCGGTGCGTGGGGAATGGTGCGAGCGGTGCCAGACCCAGCCGAAGCCGTGCATCACGTACTTGTGGGTGAACCAGGCGAAGCCTTCCATGAAGACGAAGGCGGCCGCGAAGAGGACGATATCGAGGGCGAGGCGATCCATATGGGCTCTAGGCGCGGATGCGGCGGGCGGCGGCCTGGGCGACGAGGAAGCCGGCCGCGCCGATCAGCGTGAGGACGATCCAGGGCTTATAGAGAAAGCCAGCGCCCTCGTCGCGCCACAGCAGGCCCTGGTAGGCGTCGATCACCCAGGCGTGAGGCGTCCACCAGCCGACGGTCTGCAGCCAGGGCGGCATCAGGAAGCGCGGCACCATGCTGCCGCCGACCGCCGCCAGGATCAGGATCACGAAGGTGGAGAGCATCTGCGCCTGCTCCCGGGTCCGGCAGAGCGCCACCAGCCCCAGCGTCAGGCCGGCCGAGGCGAGCGAGGTGGCGGCGGTGGTGACCAGCCAGAGGCCGGCGTGCGATGTCACCGGCACGCCGTAGACGATCTGGGCGGTGGCGAAGATCAGCGCCGCCTGCGCCGCCGCCTGGGCCATCAGGAACAGCAGCTTGCCGGTGACCACCGGTCCGATCCCGGCGCGGCCGGCGAGGATGCGGTCGGCGATGCCGGAGCGGCGCTCGTCGACCAGGGTGAGCGCGCCGTGGGTGGCGGCGAAGAGGGCGAAGAGGATGGTCACCGCGCCGGCATAGTAGGCGATGTTGGCGCCGCCCTTCTTGGCCCCGACCACTTCGTCGCGGACGAACAGCGGCGCAGTGGTGATCGCCTTGGCCGGATGGCGGGCGGCGTCGTCGACGGCGAAGGCGACGTTGTCCTGCTGGTCGTCGGTCAGCGGGCCGATGGCGGGGGCGAGGTCGCGCAACGTGCGGGTCAACAGCACGTCGGGCGTCGCGCTCTGCAGCACCTCGCGGGTGCGGGCCTCGGTGAGCGGCGCGGCGATGGCGCGGCTGGGATCGGCGAGGATCACCAGCGGCGTGCCGGGCGCGGCCGGGTCGGCGCGGACCAGGACGCCGGCGTCGTCGTGGCCGGAGCGCACCGCGGCCTGGACGCCGGCCAGGCTTTCGGGGCTGATCCGTTCGGCGCGCAGATCCTTATCGGCCAGCAAGGCCTTGGTCAGCCGCTCGGCGGCCGGGGTGCGGGCCGCGTCGGCGACGGCGACCTTCAGCTTCACGTCGAGCCCGGTGGCGCCGGCGAACACGGCGGAGAAGATCAGGAACACCAGCGAGGGCAGCACGAAGGTCAGGATCAGCGCCGGCCGGTCGCGCCACAGGTCGAGCGCCATCACCCGGAACATGGCGAGGCTCATGCGGCGCGCCTCGTCTCGGCGACGCGGGCGAAGAGCTGCTGCAGCGAGGGCCGCCGCACCCGGATCTCGCGCACCACCACGCCGCGCGCCGTCAGCCGCTCGGCCAGCGGCCCGGCCAGGGCGTAGCCCTCGGACGAGAGGCAGGTCCACGTGCCGGGCGTCTCGCCATGCTGCAGCCCCTCGGCGTCGAGCCCGGCCACCTCGGCGTCCGACGGCTCGACGTCGACCTCGACCTCCACCTGCGAGCCGAACGAGGCGGCGATCAGAGCGTCGGGGTCGCCCTCCAGCACCTTCTCGCCGTCCTTCAGGAAGCCGACGCGGTCGGCGAGGCATTGCGCCTGGTCGAGATCGTGCGTGACCAGGAGGACGCCGACGCCCTCGCCGCGCAGCCGCCGCAGCGCCTCGGTGATCGCATCGCGCGCCGCGAGGTCGACGCCGACGGTGGGCTCGTCGAGCACCAGCAGCTTCGGGCTGGCCAGGATCGCCGCGGCGATGTTCACCCGGCGCTGAAAGCCGCCGGAGAGCGTCCGCACCAGGCTGCGGCCCCGCTCGGCGGTGCGGGTGACGTCCATGGCGTGGGCGACGGCGGGCGCGATGGCGCGGCCCTTCAGCCCCGCCAGCGCCGCGAAGGTCTGCAGGTTCTCGGCGACGGTGAGCTGCGGATAGAGCGCCAGCGCCTGCGGCGCGAGGCCGAGCATCCCGCGCGCCTCGCCGTCGCGGAACGGATCGCGGCCGGCGATTCGCACCGTCCCGCCGTCCGGCCGCAGCCGCCCGCAGATCGCCCGCGCCAGGGTGGTCTTGCCGGCGCCGTTGGGACCCAAGAGGGCGTAGATCTCATGCGGGCGCACCTCCAGGCTGACGCCCCGCAGCGCCTGGCGGGCGCCGAAGGCGTGGCGGACGTCCCGAACTTCAAGAATTGGGACGATGAGGATGGGGCCGGAGGGGCCGGGGTTCACGCCGCGGCCTTGCGCCCCGCGAACAGGCTGCGGGCGAAGACGCCCAGCCGGCCGTCGCAGCCGGCCCGCGCCAGGGCGGCGTCGGCCGCCTCGAGGTGGGTCTCGATCGCCTTCACCGCCGCGCGCGGCCCCAGCGCCGAGACCACGGTGGTCATGCCGGCGTCCTTGCCGACATCCTTGCCAACATGGTCGCCGCCGGCCTCGACGTCGATCAGGTCATCGCGGATCTGGAAGGCGAGGCCGATTCGGCGGGCGAATTCGCCCAGTTCGCGGCGCGCGGCGGGGTCGGCGCCGCCGATCAGCGCCCCGGCCTCGGCCGCGGCCATCATCAGCACGCCGGTTTTGCGGTGGTTGAGCGCGTCGAGTTCGGCGACGGTGCGCGGGCGGTTGCGCTCGGCGAGGTCGAGCGCCTGGCCGGCGACCAGGCCGGAGAAGCCGACCGCGTCGGCGAGCGAGGCCACCAGCACGCTGCGGTGCTCGGCCGGCAGGCCCTCGGAGGCCGCGATCACGCCGAAGGCGCGGGTGAGCAGGCCCACCGACGCCAGGATCGCATCGGCCTCGCCATAGACGCGGTGAGTCGTCGGACGGCCGCGGCGCAGCCGCGCATCGTCCATCGACGGCAGATCGTCGAGCACCAGCGAGGCGGCGTGCACCATCTCCATCGCGCAGGCGGCGTCGAGCGCCTTGGCGACCGGCGCGCCGAACGCCTCGGCCGACAGCAGGGTCAGGAGCGGACGGAAGCGTTTGCCCGGCGCGAGCAGCGCATAGTGGGCGGCTTCGCCGAGCCGGCCGGGCTCGGCGCCCGGCGACGGGATCAGTTCCGCCAGCCGACGATCCACCTGCAGGCGCACGGCCTCGATGCTGTGCAGAAATATGCCCGTATCGTCCATGCGCCCCCCAAAGACGCGAGCGAAGCCTGCGACCCCCCGCCTTCTACGAGTCTCCACGAAATCTGAAAGCCTTATTGGGCGCCGTCAACCCGAACACCGTCCGTGCACCAGATCGTGCGCCGTCATGACGCGATAGCGCCACGCCTTAGCGCCAGCGAAACGGCCCAGGCGTGCGAATCGTGCCGAAGCCGCGAAATCGCCTCCAGCGCGGTCAGCCAGACGAGCGTGTGGTCGGCCTCGATCTTCAATTCCGGGGCCTCGCCCAGCCACCGCGCGGCGAACAGCGACTGCCGATTGTCGCAGCCTTCGCCGTCGTTGATAAAATATTGGTCCGCGAGGCCGAGTCGTTCGCCGGGCGCGATCTTCAGCCCGGTTTCCTCGCCGAACTCGCGCACCAGCGCCGCCGAATCATCCTCGCCCGGATCGATCGCGCCGCCGGGCAGGTCGAACCAGGGCGCCTGTCCGGGCTTCTGCACCCGCACCACCGCGACCTTGCCTGCGCGCTGCAGCACGCCGAAGGCGGCGGGCCGGTCGCGATAGCGGCGGCCGGGCTCGGCCGCGCCGAACTGCGGAGTCGCCATCAGTCGTCGCCGTAGAGGCTGAGATAGGGATCGACCTTGCCCGCCTCGATGTCGGCGACCGGGATCTCGGGCTTGTAGCCGATCACGGCGTTGTCGCTGGCTTTCCAGGCGAGGATGATCTCGTCGCGCAGTTCCGACGCGCCGGCCGCCACGCGGCCGGTGGTGAACGTCACGCCCTTGGCCACGCCTGGCTTGAACGCGCCGGCCTTCTCCAGGTCATAGAACGGGACCACCTGCTGGTAGTCGCTCATCAGATAGGCCCCGACGCGCTGCTCGATGGGGCAGCCGCAGTCGTGGAACGGGGTCATGGCGGCCTTGACCGCGTCTTCCGTCACCACCTGATGCACGTAGTCGCCCTCCCACGGCACGTGGACGTGCTCGAGGGTGTAGCCGTTCGGGTTCGGGAACGGCCCCCAGCCGTTGAAGTGGATCGAGGCGTGCAGCGGCATGCTGCCGTCGCCGACGAAGTGCGACAAGAGGCCGATGTCGACCAGGATCTGCACCTCGCGCCGGCCGCGATCGCGCTCCAGCCAGGTCTTGTGGTCGTAGACGGCCGCGAACCTCGCGCCGGCCTCGTCGGCGCGCCAGAAGGCGAAGTCCTTCACCAGCTGCTGCCAGTCCTCGATGATCGAATACGGCAGATAGCCGGTCTTCCAGCTGGTCGCGCCGGCGGCTCTGAGCGCGGTGTCGTAGTCCTCGCGGGTCGGCGGCAGGGCGTTCAGCGCGACGACCCCGGCGACCTTGCCGGCGTCGTCGCCGTCGACGAAGTGGCCGGGATCGCGGTCGCTGTCGTGGGCCTTGCCGGAGCCGCGCGAGCGGTCCGGCTCGCGGCTAAACTCGCCCACCGATTCGGCCGCCGACAGCGTGTGCAGAAAGGGCGGCAGGTCGTCCGGCAGCGCCGCCATCGCCGCCTCGCCGATCGTCCGGTGGCCGCTGGAGCCCCAGGCGAACGCCGCGCCGGCCGCGCCCAGCGCCAGCAGGCTCGCCGCGCCAACTACGATACTGGTTTTCATCTCGGGTCCCTGATCGGCAGCTCGGCCTCGACGCGGCCCACCCATGCCTCCACCGCCGGATAGTCGCCGAGCGAGAAGCCGCCGTCGGCCGCCATCCGGGTGTAGGCCACGAGCGCGATATCGGCCAGCGTCAGACCCGCGCCGACCAGGAATTCGCGGCCCGCGAGATGGTCGTCGAGGCGTCTCAGCGCGCTGTCGGCGCGCTGGAGTATCTTCGGCTCGACCTCGCCGCGCGGCTTGCCCAGGTAGCGCATCTGGAAGCGCGCCACCGCGACGTAGGGCTCGTGGCTGTACTGCTCCCAGAACAGCCATTCGAACATCTTGGCCCGGTCGTAGGCGTCCGCCGGAATCAGCGGCGAGCCCTCGGCCAGGTGGAGGATGATGGCGTTCGACTGGGCGAGCACACGGCCGTCGTCCAGCACCACCGTCGGGACCTGGCCCGATGGATTGAGCGCCAGGAACTCGGGCGTCCGCGTCTGCGCCTTCACCACGTCGATATCGATCCAGGCGAACGGGATCGCGAGCCGCTCGGCCGTCCACTTCACCTTCAGGCAATTGCCCGAAATCGGGTCGCCGTGGATCGTGATCATGTCGGCCGACTCCGCGTCTT
>Ga0302311_10004363_pt1 | contig 15273 bp, 12 predicted proteins | sample III_Palsa_N1_3_FD_200449 | JGI IMG/M metagenome (GOLD analysis project Ga0302311, IMG submission 200449) | Peat permafrost microbial communities from Stordalen Mire near Abisko, Sweden - III_Palsa_N1_3 | ecosystem: Environmental > Terrestrial > Soil > Palsa > Peat permafrost | place: Sweden... | reverse complement strand
GCGTCATGCGCACCGCCAAGCGCCTCGGCCTGTCCACGATCGCCGTCTATTCCGAGGCCGACGCCAACGCGGCCCATGTCGCTTTTGCCGACCAATCGGTTTGTATCGGCGCCGCCGCGGCGCGCGATTCTTATCTCAAGGCCGACGCGATTCTGGCGGCGGCGAAGCAGACCGGGGCGGATGCGATCCATCCCGGCTATGGCTTCTTGTCCGAGAATGCCGACTTCGCCGACGCTTGCGCCGCAGCGGGAGTTATCTTCGTCGGGCCGCCGGGTTCGGCGATCCGCGCCATGGGCTCGAAAAGCGCGGCCAAGGCACTGATGGAAAAGGCCGGCGTACCGCTGGTGCCCGGCTATCACGGCGAGGATCAATCCTTCGAGACGCTGGCGGAAGCCGCGGATCGGATCGGCTATCCGCTGCTGATCAAGGCCTCGGCCGGCGGCGGCGGCAAGGGCATGAAGATCGTCAATGCCAAGGCGGAATTCGCCGATGCGCTGGCGTCTGCCCAGCGCGAGGCGGAGGGCGCCTTCAAGGACCCGAAGGTTCTGCTGGAGAAATATCTCACCAAGCCGCGCCATATCGAGATGCAGGTGTTCGCCGATACGCACGGCAATTTCGTGCATCTGTTCGAGCGCGACTGCTCGATTCAGCGCCGCTATCAGAAAGTGGTGGAAGAGGCCCCGGCCCCTGACTTTCCCGAAGCGCGCCGGGCCGCGATGGCCGAGGCGGCGCTCGGTGCGGCGCGGGCGGTTTCTTATGTCGGCGCCGGCACCGTCGAGTTCATTTCGGAAGGCGAACAATTCTATTTCATGGAGATGAACACCCGTCTCCAGGTCGAACATCCGGTCACCGAAGCCATCACCGGCCAGGATCTCGTCGAGTGGCAGATCCGTGTCGCGCGGGGCGAAAAACTACCGCTGGCTCAAGAGCAGATCACGGCGACGGGCCATGCCGTCGAGGTGCGCCTCTATGCCGAGGATCCCGAGCGTGACTTTCTGCCGCAGATCGGCACGCTGACCCATCTGCATTGGCCGGAGGGCGTGCGGATCGATAGCGGCGTGCGTCAGGGCGACACCGTGTCGATGCATTACGACCCGATGCTGGCCAAGATGATCGCTTACGGCGCCGACCGCGCCGAGGCGATCGGCAAGCTGTATCGCGCCTTGAGTGGGACCGAGGTGACCGGGGTCGCCACCAACCGCCGCTTCCTGCGCTCAATCGTCGGCCATCCGGCTTTCGCCGCGGGTGAGGTCGATACCGGCTTTATCCCGCGCCATGCCGCCGATCTCAAGGCGCCGTCGCCGGATCGCGCCCTGATGGTTTCGCTGGCCGCCCTGGCCGTGCTCCGCCGCGCGGAGCGCGACGCCGAGCAGAGTGTGGATCCCACCGATCCCTGGTCGCCCTGGGGCCGCTCGCCGGGCTGGCGTCTCAATCGCGAGGCCTATGTCGATGTGGCGCTGGATGAGATCAAGGTGCGGGCGCATTTCCGAATCGGCGGATTCGTGCTCGATCTGCCGGAGGGCGGCAGCGTCACCATATCCGGCCATTGCGGCGAGGATGGCGCCATCGCCGCCCGCCTCGACCAAAGGAGCCTTCCCGCTCGCGCGGTGTTCGGGGACCGGACGCTGACGATCTTCGCCCTGGGCGATGAAGCAGTGTTCACGCTGCCCGATCCGCTGGCGGTCGGCGGCGCCGAGGCAGCGGCCGGCAAGCTGGTTTCGCCGATGCCGGGCCAAGTGACCAAGCTGTTCGTGTCGGTGGGCCAGAGCGTCGAGAAAGGCGCGCCGCTGATCGTGATCGAGGCGATGAAGATGGAACACACCATTACCGCGCCCAAGGCCGGCAAGGTCGCCAAATTGCCTTTCGCGGTGGGTGATCTGGTTCCCGAGGCCGCCGAATTGCTGGTGCTCGATGATGTGTGACTGCGCCCCTCTGTCAACGTCTCACCTTCTGTCGTCATGCCTGCGCAGGCAGGCATCCACCGTGGAGCTGAGTCTGGCCTCGACGTGGACCGCCGCCTGCGCGGGGGTGACGATTGAAAATGCATCGCACCCGCGCGGATGTGACGGAGTGCGGAAATGAGCGTCGTGCGTATCGTCGAGGTCGGCCCGCGCGACGGGCTGCAGAACGAGGCGGCGCCGGTGCCGCTGGCCGCCAAGATCCGATTGATCGAGGATCTGGCCGGGGCGGGCCTCAAGACCATCGAGGCCGGCAGCTTCGTCTCGCCCAAATGGGTGCCGCAGATGGCCGACAGCGCCGATGTGCTGGCCGGGCTGAAACCGTTGCCTGGCGTCTCGCTGCCGGTTCTGGTGCCGAACCAGAAAGGCCTGGAGGCGGCGTTGGCGGCGGGAGCCAAGGAGATCGCCGTATTCCTGGCGGCCTCGGAAAGCTTCAGCCGCAAGAACATCAATTGCTCGATCGAGGAAAGCTTCGAGCGCACCGCCCCGGTGATCGCGGCGGCGCTGACCCAGGGCGTCAAGGTGCGCGGCTATCTGTCCTGCGTGCTGGGCTGTCCCTATGAAGGCGGGATCTCGCCGGCGAAGGTCGTCGAACTCGCGGAATGGCTGGCTAAACAGGGCTGCTACGAGATTTCCTTCGGCGACACGATCGGCGTCGGTACCGCGCATAAGGCGCGCGCGCTGATGAGTTCCGCCGTCGGCGCGCTTGGGGCGGAGCGGGTCGCGGTGCATTTCCACGACACTTACGGCCAAGCGCTCGCAAACGTGCTGGCCTGCCTGGAACTCGGCATCGGCGTGGTGGATTCCTCGATCGCCGGGTTGGGCGGCTGCCCCTATGCCAAGGGTGCTTCCGGCAACCTCGCCACCGAGGATCTGGTCTTCATGCTGGACGGACTGGGTATCGAGACCGGCATCTCGCTCGACATATTGGCGGCGGCGGGGCGCGCCATCTGCCGGCAACTCGGCAAATATCCGACCTCGAAAGTCGCGCAGGCCCTGGCGGCCAAGCCGCAGTAAGCGAATGGCGCCTCGCACGGCCAAGGAGAGATACGTCCGGCGAGGTCTGCGATCCGGGTTGGCATTAGGCATCGGCGCCGCCGCGATATGGATCCTCGTCACTCGATTAAATGGGCTTTCAGCCAGGGAACTGGCGGCAGACATTGTCGACATTCCCCTTGGACGGATCGGGATCGCGCTCTTTTTGACGGTGATTAGTCTGGCTGCGCTCGGCGCCCAAGACGCAATCGCCGCTACTGTCGCCGCTCCAGGCAGGGTGACCACCCGAAGAGCCATGGTCGCCGGTTCTGCCGCCAATGCGATCGCCGCTACGCTGGGGTTCCATACGCTGACGGCCACCCTCGTTCGCTATCGCGTCTATCGCGGCGCGGGAGTATCCGCGACCCATATCGCGGCTATCATCTCGCTGTCGTCGACCGCGGTTCTCCTGAGTTTTCCCGTCACATTTTCCTGGATCGGTATCTGGTCCAGCGCCAGCGCAGGCTTCGTTGCGCACAAATCCGCCATTTGGATAGGCTTGGCTTCGTTAGGCCTGTTGGGAGCGGCGCTGGGCTGGCTGGCGGGAAAGCCGAAAAGCATCAAATTTCGGCAGGTCGTGCTGGACTTGCCTTCAGCCAGGGTGGCCATCTGCCAAGTCGCCATAGGATCGCTCGAAATGACCGCCGCGATCGGCGGCCTGTATGTTCTGCTTCCCGTCGGCTTACTCCCGCCATTCCCCATTTTCGCCCTGACCTATATTGGAGCGGTGGCTGGCGGGTTGATCAGTCACGTGCCCGGAGGGCTGGGCGTCTTCGAGGCCGCCATGCTCGCCGGCTTGGGGGCGGACGGCGTCGCCGGAGTCGTTGCCGCGTTGCTGGCCTATCGCCTGCTCTATAATCTGCTCCCCTTTGTGATCGCACTATGTGTCCTAAGCGCGAACGAATTTATCTCCGGACGCGAGGGAGGAAGCGCCAGCAGCCCGAAGTAGGCGCAGCGTCGTCCTTGTTAAAACGCTCCCGGGAAAGCGCCGCCGTCGATCAGGAAATTCTGGCCGGTGATATAGCCGGCCTGAGCGCTGGCCAGAAAGGCGCATAGCGCGCCGAATTCGGCCGGCGTGCCATAGCGCCTGGCGGGGATTTCCTCCCTGCGTTCGGCCCAGATCTCGTCGAAGCTTTTGCCGGACCGTGCGGCGGCGCCTTTCGAGCCTTCCCTCAGCCGGTCAGTGTCGAACGCGCCCGGCAGAATCTGGTTGATGGTCACGTTCGCCGATGCCACTTCGCGGGCCACCCCGGCGACGAAGCCGGTCAAGCCGGCCCGCGCCCCGGACGAGAGATCGAGGCCGGGCAGGGGGCCCCTGACCGATCCCGAGGTGATGTTGACGATGCGGCCGAATTTCCGCTCGATCATGCCGTCGATCAGCGTCTGGATCAGCGAGATCGGCGCGATCATGTTGGCTTCAACACCTTTGAGCAGGGCGGCATGGTCGATTTCGCGGAAATTCCGCCCGGGTGGTCCGCCATTATTGTTGACCAGGATGTCGGCGTCGGGACACGCCGCCACCAGCGCCGCGCGCCCGGCCTCGGAGCTGACATCGGCGGCTACCGTCAGGATCCTCGCGCCGGTCGCGCGTCGGATCTCGTCCGCCACCGTCTCCAGCAGCGCGGCGTCGCGGCCATTGATCACCACCTCGCAGCCGGCTTCCGCCAGCGCCGTGGCGCAGCCCCGGCCCAGACCCTTGCTCGAGGCGCAGACGATCGCCTTGCGTCCCTTGATACCCAGATCCATTCTCATCTCTCCTATCGGCAAGCGCTCGATTTGACCAAAGCGAGGTCGGATTCGAACGGATCGCAGCGCATGGTGTTTATAACCCACCAGCCCGCGGCGACCAGGGTGATGACCAGGGCCAGGCCGATCCACACGCCGCGGGGGTTGTGGTAACCGTCCTGGGCTTCCTCGTCGCGCAGGCGCGCTTGTTCCTCCTGGCGGACATCGTCGACGGTCTTGGCCTCGTCGGCGGCTTTCCGGTTCGCTACCCATTTTTTCGTGGACTCCGACCGCCGGTCGGAGGATGTGTCTCGCGGTTCTTCTGAGTGATGTTCGTTCATGATCGGTATTTTCGATTCGGGTTGCGGCGGTCTTACCATTTATGACGCGCTCAAGCGCGCCTTTCCGCGGCGTTCCTTCCTTTATCTCGGCGACCATTACCACGCGCCCTATGGCGAGCGTGATCCCGCCGACATTCGCGAGCTGACCGGCGCCTCGGTCGAGGCCCTGTTCGAGCAGGGGTGCCGGCTGGTGATCCTAGCCTGCAACACCGCGTCGGCCAACGCGCTTCGCCCGCTGCAGCAGGAGTGGCTGCCCGGCGCCTGGCCCGACAATCGGATCTTGGGCGTGCTGGTGCCGATGGTCGAAGCGATCACCGGCATGCCCTGGATGGCCGATCCCGCCTCTCGTCCGCCGGTCGAGCAGGCCCGCACCGTGGCGGTCTTCGCCACCAGCCGCACCGTCTCTTCCAACGCTTACCCGGTCGAGGTAGCCAAGCGGGCCCCGGAGGTACGGGTGGTGCAGCAGGCCTGCCCGGCATTGGTCGATCTGATCGAGCGCAAGGCGGAGCGCGAGGAATTGCGCCAAGCGGTGGAGGGTTATGCCGAAGCGATGATGGCGCAACTGGACGGGATCGCTCCCGACGCGGTGATGCTGGGCTGCACCCATTATCCGCTGGTCGCCGATCTGTTCGCAGAGGCGCTGCCGGCCGGCGTCGAGGTCCTATCGCAGCCGGCTCTGGTGGCGCGCAGCCTGGCCCATTATCTCGAGCGCCGCCCCGAATTCGACGATGGCGAGGGGCTGCCGACGCGCTTTCTCACCACAGGGGATGTGGGACGGGTGGCCGAGGTCAGCGAACTGTTCCTCGGCCACGCCGTGTCCTTCGAGACCCTATAGGCTTATCGCCCGTTGGCCCCGAGGGTCGCGTCGGCCACATGCACCGTCGCGGTGGCCGTGATGTCCTCGGCCGAATTGGCCGTCATCACCTTGTAGTCGCCGCCCTTGATCTTCCAGCCATGCGAGGCGGTGTCCCAGGTGGCGAGCAGGCGCGGATCGACGGTCAGGGTGACGCTTTGGCTTTCGCCGGCCTTGAGCGGGATCTTCTTGAAGGCGCCGAGGCGCTTGGGCGCTTCCCAGCCGCCGGCGGCGGGAGCGACATAGATCTGCGCCAAACCGTTGCCGTCGACGCTGCCGGCATTGCGCAGGGTCAGAGTGACCTTGACGCCTTTGCCCTCGGGCGCGGCGGCGAGGTCCGACGTCGCGAAGCTGGCGTAGCTCAAGCCCAGTCCGAACGGAAAGGCCGGCTTGGCGCCCTTCTTCTCGTACCATTTATATCCGATGGCGGCGCCTTCGATGGTGTAGTCGGTGTATGGATGCTCGGCCTTGTCCTGAATATCGCCATCGACGGTCTGGCGCGGCAATTGAGCGACCGAGGCCGGGATGCTGATCGGCAGATGGCCGGACGGATTGACCTCGCCCGTCAGCACGCGGGCGATCGCCTCGCCGCCGCCCGAGCCGGGATACCAGGCCTCGACGATGCCGGCCGTCTTGGCCGCCCACGGCATCAGCACCGGGCCGCCGGTCTCCAGCACCACCACCGTCTTGGCGTTGGCGGCGGTCACCGCCTTGATCAGATCGTCCTGGCCGTTGGGTAAAGCGAGGTCGGGAACATCGAGATTCTCGCCGGTCCATTGGCTGGCGAAGACGAGGACGACATCGCTCTGCGCCGCCAGCTTGGCGGCTTCCTTGGCGTCCTTGCCGTCATTGTAGGTGATCTTGGCCTGGGTGCGCGCGGCCAATGCCTGCAGCGGCGAGGACGGATCCCAGATCATCGGACCGGGAAAGTCGGCCAGGCCCTCATTCGGCACCGGGCTGCCGCCCACGGGGTAGACCTGCGCCGAGCCGCCGCCCGACAGCACCGCCTTGTCGGCATGACCGCCGATGATGGCGATGGTCTTGATGCTCTTGGACAGCGGTAGCACGTCCTGGTTCTTGAGGAGCACGATGGCTTCCTCTTCGTCGGCCTGGGCGACCTTGTTGTGGGCGACGTAGTCGATCGAGGCCGACTGGTCGCTGATCGGGTTCTCGAACAGGCCGTTGGCCAGCATGGCGCGTAAGATTCGGTGCGCCATGTCGTCGAGGCGGGATGGTTTCACCAGATCGTCCTGCACCGCCTCGTCCAGCGCGTCCCTGAAATAGGGCGACAGGTCGAAGGGGTGGCCGGATTCCTGGTCGAGGCCGCGATTGGCCGCCGCTTCGGTGGAGTGGGTGCCGCCCCAATCCGACATCACGAAACCTTTGAAGCCCCAATCCTTCTTGAGCACGGTGTTGAGCAGCCACTCGCTTTCGCAAGCATGGTCGCCATTGACGCGGTTATAGGAGCACATCACCGAGCCAGGATCGCCGGCTTCCAGGGCGAATTCGAAGGCCAGCAGATCGGACTGGCGGGCCGAGACTTCGTCGATTTTGACGTCGACATGGAAGCGGCTGGTCTCCTGATCGTTGAAGGCATAGTGCTTCATGGTCGAGATAATATGGTTCGATTGGATGCCCTTGATGGTATTGCCGACCATGGTGCCGGCCAGCAACGGATCCTCGCCGCCATATTCGAAATTGCGGCCGTTGCGCGGCTCGCGCATCAGATCGACGCCGCCGGCCAATTGCACATTGAAGCCCGAGCGGCGCGCCTCGTCGCCGATCATCGCGCCGCCCTCGAAGGCGCGCTGTGGGTTCCAGGTCGCCGCGGTGGCCACGCCCGACGGCAGGGTGGTGCGCTCGCGCGGATGCGGGCTGCGCTGGGTGGCGACGCCGACGCCGGCGTCGGTCTGCGACTGGGCGGGAATGTGCAGGCGCTCGATGCCGGGAACGTAGCCGGCCGAATTGGGCACGCCGCCGCCGCCCGGTATGTCCTGCTTCTTCCAGTTTTTCCCCGGCATATCGGTGGGGAAATAGCCGAACACCAGCTGCAGCTTCTCGGCGCGGCTCATCTCCTTGATCAGCGCGTCGGCGCGCTGGTCGGGATCGGCGGGTGCTGCGGCCAGCAGGGGAGCGGACAGCATAAGGGCGGAGGAGAGGAGGAGAACGGATCTGACAGACATGGACGGTCCCGGCTTGTTGTTTTGGTTGCCGGACCATGATGGCAGGATTGAATTGCTTTGACAGCGCTGTCTATTGCTTTGGGCCGAAAATTTTTGAAAATGCCAGAAAGCGAGAAATGCTAGAGCGTCGAGCGCCCCTCTATGGCTCTTTGCCCGACGGAAAATACCGCTTCAGGAGCAGGCCGTAGCTACCGTCCGCTTTCATCGATCGGAGGCCGGAATCGAAATCACGCTTGGCCTCCGACGAGTCGCGGGCGCGGGTGAAGCCGACATAGGACGGCAAGGCCTCCATGGGTAAGGGAAGCTCTTCGATCCGGGCCGTCAGGCCGAGGCTCCGGATCGCGCGGCGCATCGTGCCGCGATAGGCCGGAACGACGTCGATGCGCCCGGCGACCAGCATCTTCGCCAGCGTTTCGATGTTGGTCTGAGGATCGAGGCGGGAAAAGAAACCCTGGCGTATCAGGCCGTCAAACTGTGTGCCATAGCTGATTTTGGTCATGACTCCGATGCGTTTGTCGGCCAGAGCGGGGATGTCCGGGCCGAAGGATGCCGCGGTTCCTGCGCGGACGAAGAAGGCCTGATCCTGCAGGAGGACGGCTTCGGCGGAAAAGTCGAGATAGGATTCGCGTTCGGGCGTCCTGTAGAGCGTGATGATGCCATCGACTTCGCCCGATCGGGCAAAGGCGATGGCGCGGGCCCAGGGCACGGTGATGATTTTTACCGTACGCCCAGAACGTCGCAAGGCCTCGCGCGCGAGGTCGACAAGGAAGCCTGTCTGCCCTTCCTCGCTAAGATAGGCGGTCGGTATTTCCTCGGTGGTGGCTAGCACGACCGGGGGAAGCTCCCCGGCTGCGGCGGGTCGGCAGACCGAAATGGCGACCGACAAGGTCACGCGCAGCAGGACCAGCAGAAAAACGCGCATGACCAAAGGGTACGCCAATTCGGCTGGCCCGTCACCGCATCAAGCCGTCTCGGCGAACAGCTCGCGGCCGATCAGCATGCGGCGGATTTCCGAGGTGCCGGCGCCGATCTCGTAGAGTTTGGCGTCGCGCAGCAGACGGCCCGTCGGGAACTCGTTGATATAGCCGTTGCCGCCCAGGGCCTGGATTGCCTCCAGGGCCATCCAGGTCGCCTTCTCGGCGGCGTAGAGGATGGCGCCGGCGGAATCCTTGCGGGTCACCTGGCCGCGGTCGCAGGCCTTGGCTACCGCATAGACATAGGCGCGACAAGCCGACAGCGTGCTGTACATGTCGGCGACCTTGCCCTGCATCAGCTGGAACTCGCCGATGGATTGCCCGAACTGCTTGCGGTCATGGATGTAGGGCAGCACCACGTCGAGGCAGGCCTGCATGATGCCCAAGGGACCGGCGGCCAGCACGGCGCGCTCGAAATCGAGGCCGCTCATCAGCACATTGACGCCGCGCCCGACCGCATTCAGCACATTTTCTTCCGGCACTTCGCAGTCCTGGAACACCAACTCGCAGGTGTTGGAGCCGCGCATGCCGAGCTTGTCGAGCTTCTGCGCGGTGGAGAACCCCTTGTACCCCTTCTCGATCAGGAAGGCGGTGATGCCCTTGGAGCCGGCGGCCGGGTCGGTCTTGGCGTAGACCACCAGCACGTCGGCATCGGGGCCGTTGGTGATCCACATCTTGTTGCCGTTGAGGACGTAGCGGTCGCCCTTCTTCTCGGCCTTGAGCTTCATCGAAACGACGTCGGAGCCGGCGCCCGGCTCGGACATGGCCAGCGCGCCGACATGGTCGCCGCTGATCAGCTTGGGCAGATATTTGTCCTTCTGCGCGGCCGAGCCGTTGATCTTGATCTGATTGACGCAGAGATTCGAATGCGCGCCATAAGACAGCCCGACCGAGGCCGAGGCGCGGCTGATCTCCTCCATGGCGATGACATGCTCGAGATAGCCAAGGCCAGCGCCGCCAAATTCTTCGGGTACGGTGATGCCCAGCACGCCGAGATCGCCGAATTTCTTCCACAGATCCATCGGGAACTGGTTGTCGCGGTCGATGTCGGCCGCGCGCGGGGCGATCTCGTCATTGGCGAAGCGGCGCACCGCGTCGCGGATGGAATCGGCGGTCTCGCCGAGGTCGAAATTCAAGCCTGGAAAAGTATCGCCCATGATGGGCCGTCTCCCTTTGAGTAATTTTATTACCCAGTATCCCGAGAGACGGCCCCGATGTGAAGGTTAATTCGACGGCGGAGGGGGCGGGGGAGGCGGTCCCGGCCGCTGGTCCGGCCCGCCGGGCGGCGGAGGCGGCTGCATGTCGGGACCATGCGGCCCGGGCGGACCTCCGGGCCCTCCCGGACCGCCGGGGCCACCCGGACCATGCCCCCCAGGGCCGGGCGGGCCGAACGGATGGCGGGCCGCCAATTCGGCGCGGCCTTCCGGCGACATCTTGGTGGCGGCGTCGACCAGCGAGGCGGCCATATTGTCTTCGACCACCTGATGATTGGCCTGGCCGTCCTTCAAGGCTTGGCTGAGCGCGTCGGGATCGAACGGATTGGCCTGCAGCGCCGCGCGGATCTTGTCCGGCAGGCCCTGGCTGGCCTTGTGCGCCTCGTCCATCGCCGCCTTATGATCGGCGAAGCTCTTCTGCAGGATCTCGGCGTCGGCCGGGGGCAGATTGGGCTTCATGAAATCGACGATATGGCCGGGATCCATCGGGTGCGGATGCCAGAACGGGTGATTGCGGACGGCCAGGACGATGAAAAACAGGTTGAGCGCTAGTGACGCCGGCAGCAGCCAGCGCGCGATTTTTCCCCACATGATGTCACGATCCCACTGGAGCGAGCGTTGTCGACAGGTAAAGGGTGGCGAACTGGGCGACCGGCCAATCTTCTTCCAATTGGCCGCCCAGAGTGATCCCGAGGACCACGGCGACCGCCATGGGCAACGCGAAGCGCAGGGTGGGCGCCAGCGTCGGCCAGCGTCCTGTCATCCGGTTCTTCCAGGTCCGGCCTTGCGTCGCATTCCCCCGGCGGGGTTCCAGTGCCACCCTGTCGAGGGCGGCGTCGATAAAATTATCCAGGCGTTCGTCGGTGATGGTGACCGGCGGCATGGCCCCACTGATGATCTTATCGAATTCTTCCTTGTTCATAGGATGTCTCCGATCGATACGATGCCGCGCTTTGTCAGCGCTTTCTTCAAACTGCGCCGGCCCCTGACCAGCAGGGCTTCCAGCGCCGATAACGACATGCCGAGGGTCTGGGCCGCTTCCGGACCGGTCACCTCGCCGAAATAATAGAGCCAGACGGCTTTCCTCTGCCGTTCCGGCAACTCGTCCAAGGCAGAGACGATGGCTAGTCGCCGCTGCTTCTCCTGCGCCGTTTCAATCCCGATGGGCGCCGGATCGATCGGCGTCCCCGCGTCTTCGAGAGGCGCCATCGGAGCCCGCCGCCGTCGGTCGAGGCAGGCATTGAAGACGACCCTGTAGAACCAGGTTGAAAAGGCGGCCGCGCCGTTGACCTCCCAGCGTCCGGCCAAGCGCCAGACCTTGAGAAAGGCCTCCTGGACCACCTCGTCGGCGTCCTCGGCGCTACCCGTCAATCGTTGAGCCAAAGCCAGCATAGGCTTGGCATGCCGTTCCATCAGCCGCCGGAAAGCCAGCTGATCCCCCTTGGCGATGGCCTGCAGCAGATCGTCATCCGCCGCAGCCCCAGCAGCTGGGCTGGACTGCTTTACTTGACCCAAACAATGTCCCTTCGATCGACGTCGTGCTGGGTACCACGGAGCAACCCGGCAAAGGCATGCGGGAAAATTTTGCCGGTCTGTCGGCAAAATCTGCCGGGTCGATCCGAAGTTGCCGAGCAGCCTGCCGGATGATTCCCTTGATTTTCAAGGACATTCGGTCGCGGCACGGCGTTTGCTTATAGATCTGTCAGTCGCCACGACTTCGTCTCGCATGAAGTCGTGCGATACTTGTTTCCATAATTGAAATAATGAAAAAATAATTATGACTTTGTGCGCAAGTATAAAATATTGCTCCCGTGAATAGTTTTGTGCGGCGGTCTGATCCTCCGCATTAAACTAGGAGTGACATCATGGTCAGTTCAGTCGGAACAGCCGATGCGCTCAGCCAGTTGCTGAGCCAATGGGGGGTTGGCGGCACAAGCTCCACCTCTTCTACAAGCGAGGGTTACGCGAGTACGACGAGCTCCAGCAGCAGCGCGTCCAGCTCGACCTCGATCGCCAGCATGAGCGAAAGCGACCTCACCACCGCTTTCCAGCAGCTGGCGAGCACCCTGCAATCGACGCTGATGCAGGCGCAAAGCGACAGCAGCGGCCAGGCTCAAGGGGATGGCGGTGGCGGCCATCATCATGGCGGCGGCGGCATGGGCGCCCTGGGCAGCGTCGATTCCTCCTCTTCGGATTCGTCGTCTTCCTCGGCCTCGTCCACTTCGTCCTCTTCGTCGTCCTCTTCGTCGTCGTCGAGCTTCGCCTCGAGCCTGTTCTCGCAACTCGACACCGACGATGACGGCGAGGTCACCGAGGACGAGTTCGTCAGTGGGCGCCCCGACGGCATGTCGGCCGACCAGGCCACCAGCCTGTGGGGCCAGATCGACAGCAGCGGGGCGAGCAGCCTCGACGAAAGCCAGTTTGCCTCGGGTCTGGCCTCGCTGGGGTCCTCGGCCGCTTCTTCCACCTCGACCGCCTCGGTGGGCGGGCCGATGGGTCCGCCGCCGGGTCCGCCGCCGGGTGCGACCGATTCGAGCAGTTCGACGAGTTCGACCAGCAGCACCAGCGCGACCAGCAGCAGCGATTCGACGCTGGCCTCGGCGATGCAGAACTTTCTGCAGGACCTCGCGGCGCTGACCGGTTCGAGCACCGCTTCGTCCTCCTCGACCTCCTCGACCTCCTCGACGAGTTCGACCAGCAGCACCGACGCAACCGCCTCCACCGCCGCCAGCTCGACGTCGAGCAGCAGCGTGACCACGGTGGCGCAGACTGTGTTGCAGGATATCCAGGACGCGCTGACCAGCTATCAGTCGGCGACGGCGTCCTTGGAGAAGGCGATGATGGCCGGATCCGGCCTGTCTTTGAGCGCTTAAAAAAATGGGGCCCGGATTTGCGTCACGGGCCCCTTTTGGGGAAGGGCGGGGTAGCCTCCCTTCGGTCCATTCCAGACGCCGGCTATGCCGCCGCCCGGAACCTTGGGACCTGCGCCCACGCACCCACTCGGCTTCGCCGAGAATCGATCAATTGCATGCGAAGCATGCGGGGTCGTTCGCTACGCTCCTCCGAGCGGGATGAGTCTTCAGACCGAATCCAAGGTCATCCCGCTCTGATCAACCGATCTCGAAGCGTATCCCCTGAGCCAGGGGCAGCTTGGTACCGTAATTGATGGTGTTGGTGGCGCGGCGCATATAGGCCTTCCACGAATCGGAACCCGATTCGCGGCCGCCGCCGGTTTCCTTCTCGCCGCCGAAGGCGCCGCCGATTTCGGCGCCCGAGGGGCCGATATTGACGTTGGCGATGCCGCAATCGCTGCCCGCCGGCGACAGGAAGCGCTCGGCCTCGCGCAGGTTCATGGTGAACAGGCTCGAGGCCAGGCCCTGCGATACGGAATTGTTGAGCTCGATGGCTTCCTCGATCTCACGATAGCCGATGACATAGAGGATCGGGGCGAAGGTCTCTTCCTTGACGATCTCGGTCTGGCTCGGCATTTCCACGATAGCTGGGGAGACGTAATAGGCGTCCGGAAATTTGTCGGCCAGCACGCGCTCGCCGCCATGAACCTTGCCGCCCTGCTTCCTGGCCGCTTCCAGCGCGGTCTGCATGGCCTCATAGCTGCGCTTGTCGATCAGCGGACCGACCAGCGTGCCTTTTTCCAGCGGATTGCCGACCGGGACCGTCTTGTAGGCGGCCTTGAGGCGCTCGACCAGGTCCTGCTTGATATCCTCATGGACGATCAGGCGGCGCAAGGACGTGCAGCGCTGGCCGGCGGTGCCTACCGCCGAGAAGACGATGCCGCGGACCGTCAGATCGATGTCGGCCGAGGGCGTGACGATGGCGGCGTTGTTGCCGCCCAGCTCCAGCAGGCTGCGGCCCATGCGGGCGGCGACCACGGGAGCCAAGGCGCGGCCCATGGCGCAGCTGCCGGTGGCGCTGATCAGCGTCAGGCGCTTGTCGGCGGCGATCTGCTCGCCGGCTTCGCGCTTGCCGATCACCACCGAGACCAGCCCTTCCGGGGCTTCGCCGAAACGCTTGGCGGCCTTCTCGAACAGGCCGATGCAGGCCAGCGCGGTGAAGGGGGTCTTTTCCGACGGTTTCCACACCACCGGATCGCCGCAGACGAGGGCGAGCGCGGCATTCCAAGCCCAAACGGCGACCGGGAAGTTGAAGGCGGTGATGACGCCGATGGCCGAGAGCGGGTGCCAGGTTTCCATCATGCGATGGTCGGGCCGCTCGGTGGCGATGGTCAGGCCGTAGAGCTGACGGGACAAACCGACCGCGAAGTCGCAGATGTCGATCATTTCCTGCACTTCGCCGCGGCCCTCTTCGAGGATCTTGCCGCATTCGAGCGAGACCAGCTTGGCCAGCGGCTCCTTGGCGGCGCGCAATTCCTCGCCGAGGATACGGATCAACTCGCCACGCTTGGGGGCGGGGACCACCCGCCAGGCGCGGAAGGCCTTGTCGGCGGCGTCGATCTTGCCGTCGATCGCCGTCTGGCTTTCGGTCTTGAGAGTGCCGAGCGCCTTGCCGTCCACCGGGGAGTGGACGGCGATGTCGCCACCGGTCTGGGCCGGGTCTTTAAGGCCCAGTTCGGAGAAAAGAGTTTTGATATCGGTCATGCTGGTGTTCCGGTTCCGAAATTCGAATTGTTTGTCCCAGTATCGACCGAATTTCGGAAACGATCAGAACACCGGGGACTATTGAGGCCTTGTGGCGCCTTGGTGTTTTCGAGGTTCCGAAAAGTGCCGATGGCAAAATAATCGGAACCTCGAAAACGCGCCACTAGGCGGCCGCCTGTGCAGTTTGCGGCTGGAAGATACGGCCGAACCGGTTGGCCAGGAAGTCGGGAAGACGGCAATCCTCCTGACGGACGAAGCCGCTCTTGGGCAGCTTGCCGGCGATGAACAGATCGACCATCGCGCACATGCCGGCCGAGGTGGTGGCCTGGATCGCCGAACGGCGCTCATTGCCGTAGATCTTGATGGAGAAGGTC
>Ga0302311_10004359_pt1 | contig 15283 bp, 11 predicted proteins | sample III_Palsa_N1_3_FD_200449 | JGI IMG/M metagenome (GOLD analysis project Ga0302311, IMG submission 200449) | Peat permafrost microbial communities from Stordalen Mire near Abisko, Sweden - III_Palsa_N1_3 | ecosystem: Environmental > Terrestrial > Soil > Palsa > Peat permafrost | place: Sweden... | reverse complement strand
GGTCCACCACGGCGCGAAAGTGGGGTCATAGGCGTCGGTTGCGATCACCGGCATCAGCTTCGCCAACAGATCGGGTTGCGACCCCAACGCCGCGACCGACGCCCGTGTCATCGTGATGGGACAGAGGTGCCCGGTCTCGACTTGCGCGGCCATATAGAATTTTGCCGCGCGCACCACTTCGGAAGCGCCGCCGGCAGGTTTTCCTTGCGCGGTCCATGTCGAATTGTGAATTCCGGCATGGGCGCTGCGCGCCATCAACTCGTGATAGGCCGGATGGAACTCGATCTGATCGCGCCGGTTGCCACGCGCATCGAAGGTCCGCAGTTTTGGCGTGTTCTCATTGGCCAGACGGCCGCGCTCGGCCATCGCGGCGGAGCCCCAATGCCTGCCGAATTCGGCTAGTTCCTGCCCAGCCGAGGCGCCACCGTTGGCCGCGACAGCGTCCTGGAGCGGCTGGTCCAGCGTGAACAGATCGACGCCTTCGAACGGCGGCGACTGGTTGAATACCTCAGGAGTCGCGAATGAAGGCTGGGTCATGGGCCGTCCCTCACGGGATTTTCAGGAATCGATGGCGGCGCGGTTGAGTAGCGAAATCATAGGCCTCCCCGCCCGCGCCCGGCAGCGAAAAATGCCAGCACGCCTTCGGATAGTTCACAAAGCCTTGCTCACAAAGCCTTGTTCACCAAGCTTTGCCGGGTCATCGCGACCGCCAACGGATCGCGCCGGCGTGATCGATGTTGCCGAGCTATGGCGACTTTGCGGCGCCCACATTTACCGTGTCGGCGACATCTCAGGGGATAACTCCTCTGGTCCCGTTTGCCCCTTGCCCCGCCCCGCATCCGTCCCTATAGCTCTCGTTTTAATGACCCCTGCATCGAAATCGACCTTCGTCCTCGGTCACCGGCATCTGCTGGGAATCGAGGGCCTTTCCGCTGCCGACATCACCGGCCTGCTCGACCTTTCCGAGGAATATGTCGAGCTCAACCGCCAGGTCGACAAGAAGCGCACCAGTTTGCGCGGGCGCACCCAGGTCAACCTGTTTTTCGAGGCCTCGACCCGCACCCAATCCTCGTTCGAACTGGCCGGCAAGCGGCTCGGCGCCGACGTCATGAACATGTCGGTGTCGCAGTCCTCGATCCGCAAGGGCGAGACCTTGATGGATACGGCCGTAACACTGAATGCCATGCACCCGGACATCCTGGTGGTGCGGCACCATGCCTCCGGCGCGGTGGAACTGCTGGCGCGCAAGGTTGACGGCTCCGTGATCAATGCCGGCGACGGCGCGCACGAACATCCGACCCAGGCGCTGCTCGATGCGCTCACCATCCGCCGCAACAAGGGCCGGCTCGAGGGCCTGGTGATCGCGATCTGCGGCGACGTGATGCATTCGCGGGTGGCGCGCTCCAACATCCTCCTGCTCAACACCATGGGCGCCCGGGTTCGTGTGGTCGCGCCCTCCACGCTGCTGCCACGCGGCATCGAGCGGATGGGCGTCGAAGTCGCCCGCGACATGCGCGAGGGGTTGAACGGCGCCGACATCGTGATGATGCTGCGATTGCAACGCGAGCGCATGAACGGCTCGTTCGTGCCGTCGAGCCAGGAATATTTTCACTATTTCGGCCTCGACCAGAAGAAGCTCGCTTACGCCAAGCCGGATGCGCTGGTGATGCATCCGGGGCCGATGAACCGTGGCGTCGAGATCGACTCGATTGTGGCGGACGGCGCGCAATCGCTGATCCGCGAACAGGTGGAAATGGGAGTGGCGGTGCGGATGGCGGTGCTCGAAGCGCTGGCCCGCAACCTGCCGAACGCGTGACATCATGCTGACCGATCGCCGCCCGATCCTGCTCGCCAACGCCCGAATCGTCGATCCCTCGCGCGATTTCGACGGCCCCGGCGACGTCCTGATCGCCGATGGCGTGATCCGCGATTCAAGGCGCGGGATCGGCGCCGCCGGCGTCCCCGAAGGCACCGACATCATCAATTGCGCCGGCATGATCGTCGCCCCCGGCCTGGTCGACATGCGCGCCTTTGTCGGCGAGCCCGGCGCCAGCCACCGTGAAACCTTTGCTTCCGCGAGCCAGGCCGCGGCGACCGGCGGCATCACCACGATCATCTGCCAGCCCGATACCTCGCCGGTGATCGACAATTCGGCGACGGTGGACTTCGTGCTGCGCCGCGCCCGCGACACTGCGATCGTCAATATCCACCCGATGGCAGCCCTGACCAAAGGCATGCGCGGCGAGGAAATGACCGAGATCGGCCTGTTGAAGGCCGCCGGCGCCGTGGCCTTCACCGACGGCGACAAGAGCATCACCAATGCCATGGTGATGCGGCGGGCGCTGACCTACGCGCGCGATTTCGACGCGCTGATCGTGCATCACACCGAAGATCCTGATTTGGTCGGGGAAGGCGTCATGAACGAGGGCGAATTCGCCGCCCGGCTCGGACTGACGGGCATTCCCAACGCCGCCGAAGCCGTGATGCTGGAGCGCGACATGCGCCTGGTCGCGCTGACCGGCGGACGCTACCACGCGGCGTCGCTGAGCTCGATGGAATCGCTGGAAATCCTCAAGCGCGCCCGTGACGCCGGGCTCGACGTCAGCGCCTCGGTCTCGATCAACCATGTGACGCTGAACGAGAACGACATCGGCCCCTACCGGACATTTCTAAAACTCTCGCCGCCGCTGCGCACCGAGGACGATCGCCGGGCGCTGGTCAGCGCGGTCGCCTCCGGCCTGATCGACGTGCTGATGTCCGACCACAATCCGCAGGACGTCGAAGTCAAGCGCCTGCCATTTGCCGAAGCAGCCGCCGGCGCGATCGGCCTCGAAACCATGCTGCCGGCGGCGCTGCGGCTGATCCATAACGGCGAGATGGATTTCAAGACGCTGATCCGGGCGATGTCGACGCGTCCAGCCGAGCTATTGGGACTGCCGGGCGGATCGCTGCGCGCGGGCTCGCCCGCCGACATCATCGTGATCGATGCGGACATCCCCTGGGTGCTCGATCCCGCCGATCTCAAATCGCAATGCAAGAACACGCCGTTCGACGAAGCGCGTTTTTCCGGCCGCGTCGTGCGCACCATCGTCGGCGGACGTACCGTTTATGAGCATGTCTGAAGCGCGTCAAAAGCAGAATCGCGCCCCGTAACTTGAAGGGAGGACGGCGATGCCGTTTGATGCATTGCTGCTGATAGCGTTTATCCTGGGCTATCTGCTCGGCTCGATCCCGTTCGGGCTGATACTCACGAGATTAGCGGGCACTCAGGATCTGCGCTCGATCGGCTCCGGCAGTATCGGCACCACCAACGTGCTGCGCACCGGACGCAAGGACCTCGCCGCCGCGACATTGATCGGCGACATGCTCAAGGGCACCATCGCGGTCATCATAGCGGGCTATTTCGGCGGGCCTGACGCCGCGATGGTAGCGGCGCTCGGCGCGTTCCTCGGCCATCTCTTCCCGGTCTGGCTCAAGTTTCGAGGCGGCAAAGGCGTCGCGGTCTATATCGGCGTGCTGCTTGGGCTGTTATGGCCCGCAGCATTGCTGTTTTGCCTGATCTGGCTCGCGGTCGCCGTGATCACCCGCTACTCCTCGCTATCGGCGCTGATCGCGAGCCTGGTGACGCCCGTCCTGCTGTGGTGGTTCGGCCAACTCGCCCTCGCCGCGCTATTCGCCGTGCTGACCTTGCTGGTGTTCTTCGTGCACCGCGAAAACATCAAGCGGCTGCTGGCGGGGACCGAAAGCAAGATCGGGCAGAAAGCCTAGAGCATGATCCGGAAAAGTGGAAACCGGTTTTCCGAAAAGATCATGCTCAAACAATAAGCTAGAGCGGGATGACGATTCGAAGATAAGTCAGCCCGCTCTAGACACGAGTCAGCGCCGCAGCGCGCCCTCCACGAAGCGCGCCGCCGCCAGCGCGCCGGCGTCGTTGCCATATCGGGCGATCACCTGCACGCCGACCGGCAACCCGCCCTCGGCGATGTAAGCCGGAACGTTCACGCACGGCACGCCCATCAGGGTCCACAGCGAGTTGAAACGGGCATCGCCGGTCGAGCCCAATCCCTTTGGCGCGGCGCCCGGCGCCGAGAACGTCAACAGCACGTCGACGTCGTCGAACATCGCCGCCAGTGCATGCCTGGCCTCGCCCGCAATCCGAATCGCCTCGTCATAGGCCTCCGGTGTCGTGCCTTTGCTCTTGTCCAACCTGCCGCGCAGCCGCGGCGCCATCGCGTCGTATTGCGTGCGGTATTCCCAGGCCAGCGCCTGATGCGCCTCGAATTCCTGCACGACGGGATGGATGCGCCAGGCCTCGGCAACGATCCCGGGCGGACTGAGCGTGCGCACCGATGCGCCGGCGCGTTCCGCCGCGGCCGTCGCGATCCGAAGCGCTTCGGCGCCCGTCGCATCCGGCACGCCGGCAAAATCCTGGGTCACGATACCGATGCGTGGCGTCGAGACCGCGGCCTGCGGCAACAGTTCGGCACGGCCGGTGATCGCCGAAAGCCCGCGCGCGAGGTCCTCGACGCCGGCGGCGAACAGTCCGACGGTGTCGAGCGTCCACGAATAGCATTTGACGCCAATCGCCGGCAGCATCCGGTACGACGGTTTTATCGCGGCCGCGCCGCAGAACGAGGCCGGCCGGATCACCGAACCACCGGTCTGCGTTCCCAGCGCCAGCGGGATCATGCCGGCGCCCACCGCGGCGGCCGAACCTGCCGACGATCCACCCGGCGTATGGCCGTGGTTGTGCGGGTTGAGGGTTGCGGTCGGATCCGACGATGCGAACGCCGTGGTCGTGGTCTTGCCGATGATGGTAGCTCCTGCCGCCTTCAGCGCCGCGACCACCGGCGCGTCCGCGCGCGGTTGCCAGCCGCGATAGATCGACGAGCCGATTTCGGTCGGAAAATCCACGGTGTCGATATTATCCTTGATGCCCACAGCGATGCCGCGCAGCGGTCCGTGATCGAATGCGCGGGCGGCCGGGTCATGACGGACAAACGCGCCGATGGTCTTGTCCTGCGCGCCGATCGCCTCGAGCGACTGCGCGATCGCAGCCTGCGGCGACAGCTCATTTTGTTCGATCCGGCGCTGAAGTTCGGCGAGCGATATCACGGGCATTATTTCCTGCGGCGACGGGACCGGTTTTACGGATCGGGTTCGAATCCGGCAAGCGCATGACGGCCATGTCCCTCCATCGTGATGACGACGAGCGGGCTGTCACCCCCTTCCCTACGCGTTCTGGTTGAGCCAAGCTGCGATCCGCAGGAGACATCGTGGACAACAGCAACATCACCCACGCGACCCACCTCACCGAGGCCGAGCGGATCGATTGGCTGCGGCTGATCCGCTCCGACAATGTCGGGCCGCGCACCTTTCGTTCGCTGCTGCGTTATTTCGGCAGCGCGCAGGCGGCGCTGGAGCGGCTGCCGGACATGGCGCGACGCGGCGGCGCGTCACGTCCAGGGCGTATCTGCAGCGAGGATGATGCACGCGCCGAGCTCGCGGCCGGCAAAAGACTGGGCGTCAGCCTCGTCGCACCTGATGAGGCCGGCTATCCGCCACGGCTCGCAACCCTTGACGATGCCCCGCCGCTGCTCGGCGTGCGCGGTACGCTCGATGTGCTGATGCGGCCGATGATCGCGATCGTCGGCTCGCGCAACGCGTCCGGCGCCGGGCTGAAATTCGCCGGGAAACTGGCGCATGATCTCAGCGACGCCGGCTTTGTCATCGCCTCGGGTCTCGCGCGGGGCATCGATCAGGCGGCGCACCGCACCAGCATCCACGGCGGTACGGTTGCGATGCTGGCCGGCGGCCATGACCGGATCTATCCACCGGAACATGAGGATTTGCTGGCCGCGATCCTCGCCTCAGGCGCTGCGATTTCCGAAATGCCGCTCGGCCATGTGCCGCGCGCCCGCGATTTTCCCCGCCGCAACCGGCTGATTTCGGGTGCCGCACTTGGCGTGGTCGTGGTCGAGGCCGCCCATCGCTCGGGATCGCTGATCACGGCGCGCATCGCCGCCGAACAGGGCCGCGAGGTGTTCGCGGTTCCCGGCTCGCCGCTCGATCCGCGCGCCGCCGGCACCAACGACCTGATCAAGCAGGGCGCGACGCTGATTACCGAAGCCGCCGACGTCATTCAGGCCGTGGAGCCGATCATGGAACGGCCGATCATGTTGCGCGAGCCTGACGGCGAGCCTCTCGACTTCGAAACCGATGCAAGCGAGCGTGCGCGGATCGTCAATCTGCTGGGGCCGAGCCCGATCAGTCTCGACGATCTGATCCGAATGGCAAACGCCTCACCAGCCATCGTGCGCGTGGTGCTGCTGGAGCTTGAACTGGCAGGACGATTGGAACGCCAAGGCGGCGGACTGATATCGCTGATTTAATCAGCCGGTCTCGTTCCGCCCATCGAACCGTGTGCGCGCGCTTTCGATTTCGGGCTGATGCTCATGCGCCCACGCGCCGAGCGCTTTGACCGGCGTCGATAACCCGCGTCCGAGATCGGTCAGTTCATAATCGACCCGTGGCGGAATCGTCGGGAATACGGTTCGCGTCACCAGGCCGTCGCGCTCCAGCCCGCGCAAGGTCAGGGTCAGCATCCGTTGCGAGATGCCGCCGATCATGCGCTTGAGTTCGTTGAAGCGGCGCGGGCCACCGCCGAGCTGCATGATGACGAACACGCTCCATTTGTCGCCGACCCGCGCCAGCACCGAGGCGACCCCGCGACAATCGCCGTCGAGGTGGGCGTTGGGCGGCAGGACGGGAACTCTGGTGTGCTCAGGTTTCAAGGATGTGCCCGGGTTTCAAAAATGTGCGTTCTTGCGGGGTTTTAGGACAGTCACTCATATAGCGCCAGTTACAAACTTATACCAAGGGTGACCCCAATGAAACTGCTCCACATCGATTCCAGCGTTCTCGGCCCCCACTCCGTCAGCCGTCAGGTTTCGGCTGCGATCGTCGAACGGCTCCGGCAGGCGACGCCCGGTCTCGATATCGTCTATCGCGACCTCACCTCGACGCCGCTGGCGCATCTGTCCGGCCCACATCTGGCCGCAGCCCAAGGTGCGGTCCCTGAAGCAGCCCTGCTGCCGGACATCGCCGCCAGCCAGGCCGCGCTGGAAGAATTTCTTGCCGCCGACATCGTGGTGCTCGGCGCGCCGATGTATAATTTCACCATTCCGAGCCAGCTCAAGGCCTGGATCGACCGCATCCTGGTGGCGGGCAAGACGTTTAAATATGACGCACAGGGCGTCCAGGGCCTGGCCGGCAACAAGCGCGTCATCATCGCGGTGTCGCGCGGCGGCTTCTACGGCGCCGACACACCGATGGCCGCTTTAGAGCATCTCGAAACCTATCTGCGCGGCGTGTTCGGCTTCATCGGCGTCAAGAACCTCGAGTTCATCGCCGCCGATGGCATCCAGGTCGGACCGGAACACCGCGAGAAGGCACTGGCCGGCGCCCTGCAAGCCGCCACCGGTCTCCATGCGGCCTAATTAAAAAGAGTGACGAGAAACGGTCATGCCCGGACATCCGGCGCAACGGCGCGCCCTTGTCCGGGCATGACGAACTTGAACTTGAGCCGCTAGCCGCGATAGATCGGGGCGCCGGCCGGAGACGCCGTCGAGCCGCCATCGATGAATATTTCCTGGCCCTGCACATGCGCGGAATCATCCGACGCCAGGAACAGCACCGTCTTGGAGACGTGATCCGGCTCACCGATCCGGCCGAGCGGTGTGGTCGCGCCAATTCTTTTCTCGAAGGCTTTCTCGGCCTCCGGCGTCGCCAGCGCAGCACCCCAGATCGGCGTCCGGATCGCGCCGGGCGCGACCACATTGACGCGGATATTGCGCGGCGACAGTTCCGACGCCATGACCCGTGCCATCGCGCGTACGCCGGCCTTGCTCGCCGCGTAGGCGGCATAACCGGGATTGCCGAGCACCGAGATCACCGAGCCGTTCAAGATGATGGAAGCGCCATCGTTCAGATAGGGAACCGCGGCCTGTACGGTAAAGAACACGGCTGTCACATTGGTCCGAAGCACGTTTTCAAAGATTTCCAGCGTCGCGCTACCGAGCGGCGTACCGCCGGCAATACCTGCATTGGCGAACACCACGTCGAGTTTGCCGAATTTTTCGACGCCCTTCTTGATGGCGGCTTCGGTGGCCGCGATATCGGTGGTGTCTGCCACAACCGCAAGCGCGTTCGGCCCCAGTTCCCTGCCTGCCGCCTCCAGCGTCTCTTTATTCCGCCCGGTGATAATGACCTTGGCGCCCTCGGCCACGAACAGTTTCGCCGTCGCGAGCCCGATGCCGCTGTTGCCCCCGGTAATGAACGCCGTCCTGTTCGCCAAACGCATGATCGTCTCCAGTGGTTGCATTATTAAACTATTTTGCTATCTAGGGTATCTGGTTTAATAACGCAACTACACAACGGAGTGGTATCGGGGACAACGATCGCAAGGAGGTCACGGTGAAACGCAAAAGCTTTGCAGGCGACGGATGTCCGATCGCGCGATCGCTCGACGAGATCGGCGATTGGTGGTCGATGCTGATCATCCGCGAGGCGCTGTTCGGCGTCCGGCGGTTCGGCGAGTTTCAGAAGAAGCTCGGCCTGGCCAAGAACATCCTCACCGTGCGGCTGCGCGCGCTGGTCGATCACGGCATCCTGCGGACGGCGCCCGCTTCCGACGGCAGCGCCTATCAGGAATATGTGCTGACACCAAAAGGCCACGGGGTTGTTCCTGTGCTGGTGGCGCTGCGACAGTGGAGCGAGCAATTCGACGATGCGCCGGAAGAAATCGCAACGATACTGGTGGACCGAGAACAGGGCCGCCCAGTGCGCAAGATGGAATTGCGCTCACAGGACGGCCGGCTACTGGGCGGCGGCGATACCATGTTGAAGCCGAATCCGGCCGCGAAGCGGCGGCGGAGCGGCTAGTCTTTTGTTTTGACGCGTTTCTTTACGCGAACCGGTACCCACGGAGCGTGTCATCGGGCGCGCATTCGCGCGACCCGTTGGCTTGAAAACGCTGTCCGTGTCAGGACAGTTTGCGCTTGCCGCGCAGCCGGAGGTACTCTTCCGCTTCCAGTTCGGCCATCCGGAGCAAATGGCCGAGCATGTCCAGCCGATGACCGCGCGCCAATCGAACCAGATCGGCAGCGGTTTCCGCGATAAAGGCGGCGGCCTCGTCCGGACCACCTCCCCGTGCTCCCCGCGCAGTTCGTCGTCCTTCGAACGACGAATTCTACCCGGAGGCGCGCGCTTGCGGCCGCTCTTTGTCTTGCTCAAAACCGATCCAGTGCCGTGTCCCGCCCCAGAATACCCCTTTTTGGGGTGCAACTCTAGGACGGTATTTTACAACCATTTAGATATTAAGTCGGACCTCAAAGGCCCTCTTTCAACATCTGTCGATTTGACAGCGACCTCCGCTACACCCATGTTCGGTTCGAAACGGCCGCCGCGAATCTCGCGAGACCGGCCCATATTTTCCCCTTAAGCTATTGGAATGACATGAATATCGTCATTGTCGAGTCGCCGGCGAAAGCCAAGACGATCAACAAATATTTAGGCCCGTCCTACGAGGTTCTGGCCTCGTTCGGCCATGTCCGTGATCTCCCGGCGAAGAACGGATCGGTCGATCCGGAGGCCAATTTCCAGATGATCTGGGAAGTGGACCCCAAGGCGGCCGGCCGGCTCAACGACATCGCCAAGGCTTTGAAGGGCGCCGACAAGCTGATCCTCGCAACCGACCCCGATCGCGAGGGCGAAGCGATCTCCTGGCATGTGCTCGAAGTGCTGAAGGAAAAGCGCGCGATCAAGGACCACAAGATCGAGCGCGTGGTGTTCAATGCCATCACCAAGCAGTCGATCACGGACGCGATGAAGCATCCGCGCGAGATCGACGGCGCGCTGGTCGACGCCTATATGGCGCGGCGCGCGCTGGATTATCTGGTCGGTTTTACATTGTCGCCGGTGTTGTGGCGCAAATTGCCTGGAGCGCGCTCGGCGGGCCGCGTGCAGTCGGTCGCGCTGCGGCTGGTCTGCGACCGCGAGCTTGAAATCGAGAAATTCGTTCCGCGCGAATACTGGTCGTTGGTCGCGACCCTGACGACGCCGCGCGGCGATGCTTTTGAAGCGCGGCTGGTCGGCGCCGACGGCAAGAAGATTCAGCGGCTCGATATCGGCACCGGCGCGGAAGCCGAGGATTTCAAGAAAGCGATCGAGACCGCGAACTTCACGGTCTCCACGGTCGAGGCCAAGCCGGCGCGTCGCAACCCGGGACCGCCCTTCACCACCTCGACGCTGCAACAGGAAGCCAGCCGTAAACACGGATTCGCGCCCGCGCACACCATGCGGATCGCGCAGCGGCTGTACGAAGGCATCGACATCGGCGGCGAGACCACCGGCCTCATTACCTATATGCGAACCGACGGCGTACAGATCGACGGTTCGGCGATTACGCAGGCGCGCAAGGTGATCGGCGAGGATTACGGCAACGCTTATGTGCCGGACGCACCGCGCCAGTACCAGACCAAGGCCAAGAATGCGCAGGAAGCGCACGAAGCCATTCGTCCGACCGACCTGTCGCGCCGCCCGTCCGAGATGCGCCACCGCCTCGATGCCGATCAGGCCAAGCTCTATGAACTGATCTGGATCCGCACCATTGCGAGCCAGATGGAATCCGCCGAACTGGAACGCACCACGGTCGATATCGCGGCCAAGGCCGGCGCCCGCCTGCTGGAACTGCGCGCCACCGGGCAAGTCATAAAGTTCGACGGCTTCCTCGCACTCTATCAGGAAGGCCGCGACGACGATGGCGATGACGACGACTCACGCCGCCTGCCCGCGATGAGCGAGGGCGACGCGCTGAAGCGCAAGGATCTCGCGGTCACCCAGCACTTCACCGAACCGCCGCCGCGATTCTCCGAGGCCTCGCTGGTCAAGCGCATGGAAGAACTCGGCATCGGCCGGCCCTCGACCTACGCCTCGATCCTGCAGGTGCTCAAGGACCGCGGCTATGTTCGGCTCGACAAGAAGCGGTTGCATGCCGAAGACAAGGGCCGCGTCGTCGTCGCGTTCCTGGAGAACTTCTTCGCGCGCTATGTCGAATATGATTTCACCGCGGCGCTGGAAGATCAGCTCGACCGCATCTCCAACAACGAAATCTCCTGGCAGCAGGTGCTGAAGGATTTCTGGGGCGACTTCATCGGCGCCGTCAACGAGATCAAGGACCTGCGGGTCACGCAGGTGCTGGACGCGCTCGACGACATGCTGGGGCCGCACATCTACGCGCCGCGCGAGGACGGCGGCGACCCCCGGCAGTGCCCGACCTGTGGCACCGGCAAGCTCAATCTCAAGGCCGGAAAGTTCGGCGCATTCGTCGGCTGCACCAATTATCCGGAGTGCCGCTATACCCGTCCGCTCGCCGCCGACAGCGAAGCCAGCGCCGATCGTATCCTCGGCAAGGATCCGGCGACCGACCTCGATGTCGTGGTGAAGGCCGGACGGTTCGGTCCCTATATCCAGCTCGGCGAGCAAAAGGATTACGCGGAAGGCGAAAAGCCCAGGCGCGCCGGTATTCCGAAGAACATGTCGCCCGGCGATATCGAACTCGAGATGGCGCTGAAACTGCTGTCGCTGCCACGCGAGATCGGCAAGCATCCGGAGACCGGCGAGCCGATCACGGCGGGGCTTGGCCGTTTCGGTCCGTTCGTGCGCCATGAGAAGACCTATGCCAGCCTCGAGGCCGGCGACGAGGTGTTCGACATCGGCCTCAACCGCGCCGTCACCCTGATTGCCGAGAAGATCGCGAAGGGCCCGAGCGGACGCCGTTTCGGCGCCGATCCCGGCAAGCCGCTGGGCGATCATCCGACCCTTGGCGGCGTCGCGGTCAAGAGCGGCCGCTACGGCGCCTATGTCACCGCCGGCGGCGTCAACGCCACGATCCCGAGCGACAAGACCCAGGACACCATTACGCTGCCGGAAGCCATTGCGCTGATCGATGAGCGCGTGGCCAAGGGCGGCGGCAAGCCCAAGCGTGGCGCAAAGAAGGCCGCGCCCGCCAAGAAAACCGCCGCGGCAAAGCCGCCCAAGGCAGACGCGGCGGCGAAGCCTGCCAAGAAGGCACCGGCGAAAAAGGCCGCGGCAAAACCGAAATCCGATGCCGCAAGCAAAGCGCGCGCACCGGTGACGGCGACCGCCAAGACTTCAGCCATCAAGACCCCGGCGGCGAAAACGGCAAAACCAGTCGCCAAGAAAAGTGCCGGCAAAGCCAGCGGATAAGAAGCGGATCGAGTGGCAAAGCAACGCGACAGGGTCTTTCCAAGCCGGGACGCCATCGTCGCCTTTGTCCGCGCGAATCCTGGACATATCGGAACGCGCGAGATCGCGCGCGAGTTCGGCCTGAAGAACGAGGATCGCGTCGAGCTGAAGCGCATTTTGCGCGAACTGGCCGACCAGGGCACGATCGAAAAGCGCGGCAGGAAAATCGCCGAGCCGGCCACCCTGCCGCCGACATTGATGGCCGACATCACCGGCCGCGACAGCGATGGCGAACTGATCGCAAAGCCCGCGGAGTGGGATGAGGAGGAAAGCGGCGCCGCGCCGAAAATCCGCATACACGTCCCGCGCCGGCCGCAACCCGGCACCGCCGCCGGTGTCGGCGACCGCGCACTGCTGAGAATCGAGAAATCCGACGACAGTGAAGGCGCGATCTATCGCGGCCGCGTCATCAAGGTCATCGATCACGCGCGAACCCGCGTGCTCGGAATCTTCCGCAAGCTGCCCGACGGCGGCGGCCGGCTGGTTCCGGTCGACAAGAAACAGGCCGGCCGCGAATTGAACATCGCCAAGGCAGACACCGGCGGCGCCGAGGACGGCGATCTCGTCAGCGTCGACCTGGTGCGCTCGCGCGGCTTCGGTCTCGCCTCGGGCAAGGTCAAGGAGCGGCTCGGCTCGTTGTCGTCGGAGAAAGCGGTCAGCCTGATCGCGATCCATGCCCATGACATTCCGCAAGCGTTTTCACCGGCCGCATTGCGCGAAGCCGAAGCCGCCAAGCCCGCGACGCTCGCCGGCCGCGAGGACTGGCGCGAGTTGCCGCTGGTCACCATCGATCCGCCCGATGCCAAGGACCATGACGACGCGGTTCACGCCGAGCCGGATAGCGATCCCAACAACAAAGGCGGCACCATCGTCACGGTCGCGATCGCGGACGTCGCGTTCTATGTGCGGCCGGGATCGGCGCTGGATCGCGATGCGCTGACCCGTGGCAATTCGGTGTATTTCCCCGACCGCGTGGTGCCGATGCTGCCGGAGCGGATTTCCAACGATCTGTGCTCGCTGGTGCCGGGCGAGCCGCGCGGCGCGCTTGCGGTGCGGATGGTGATCGGCAATGACGGGCGCAAGCGCTCGCACAGCTTTCATCGCATCCTGATGCGCTCGGCTGCGAAACTGAATTACGCGCAGGCGCAGGCCGCGATCGACGGACGGCCCGACGACACCACAGGTCCCCTGCTCGATCCGATCCTGAAACCGCTTTACGAGGCTTATGCGATCGTCAAGCGCGCCCGCGACGAACGCGACCCGCTCGATCTCGATATTCCAGAGCGCAAGATTCTCTTGAAACCCGACGGCATGGTCGATCGCGTGATCGTCCCCGAAAGGCTGGACGCGCACAAACTGATCGAAGAATTCATGATCCTGGCCAACGTCGCTGCGGCCGAAATGCTTGAGAAGAAGGCGCTGCCGCTTATTTATCGGGTGCATGACGAGCCGACGCTGGAGAAGGTTCATAATCTCCAGGAATTTCTCAAGACGCTCGATCTGCCGTTCGCGAAAAGCGGCGCGCTGCGTCCGGCGCTGTTCAATCGTGTGCTGGCACAGGTCAAAGGCCACGATTCCGAGCAACTGGTGAACGAAGTGGTGTTGCGCTCGCAAGCCCAGGCGGAATATGCCGCCGAGAATTACGGTCATTTCGGCCTGAACTTGCGGCGCTACGCGCATTTCACGTCGCCGATCCGGCGATACGCCGACCTGGTCGTACATCGTGCGTTGATCCGCGGCCTCGGCCTTGGCGAAGGCGCGTTGCCGGAAACCGAAACGGTGGAAACCCTCGGCGAGGTCGCAGCCCAAATCTCCGTCACCGAGCGGCGCGCGATGAAGGCCGAGCGCGAAACCGCCGATCGGCTGATCGCGCATTTTCTCGCCGACCGCATCGGGGCCAGCTTCCAGGGCCGGATTTCCGGCGTCACCCGCGCCGGCCTGTTCGTCAAGCTCGCCGACACCGGCGCCGACGGCCTGATTCCGATCCGCACGCTCGGCACCGAATATTTCAATTACGACGAGACACGCCACGCGCTGGTCGGCACACGCAGCGGAGCCATGCACCGGCTGGGTGACGTGGTCGATGTTCGTCTGGTAGAAGCAGCCCCTGTGGCTGGCGCGTTGCGCTTTGAATTGTTGTCGGAAGGCCAGGTCTTGCCGCGCGGACGCCATCGCGACCGCGCGCGCGGCGACGGCCCGACAGCGCAGGTGCAGGCACCGGCTAAAAAGTATCCCGGCCGCAGTTCGCGCAAGAAGGATCGCGCATCGGCCAAGAACAAACCTGGCAAGGGCAAGTCGAAGCAAGGCAAAGCTGCAAATAACGGGTCGGGAAATAACCAGGCTGGTGAAGCTAAGTCTGGCAAGGGCAAGTCCGGAAAGGGCAAGTCATGGACATCGTGAGCGCTACGCCCAAAGTCTGGACCCGAGAGACCGCGGCCGGCGAGAAGCGCGACGTCTGGACCTCGATCAAGCGCGGCTTGCGCGGCCGCTGCCCGCGTTGCGGCGAGGGCAAGCTGTTTTGTGCCTTCCTCAAAGTCGGCAACAAATGTTCTGTGTGTGACCTCGACTTCACCCCGCACCGCGCCGATGATTTGCCGGCCTATCTCGTGATCGTCATCGTCGGCCATATCGTGGTGCCGACCGCGCTGTGGATCGAAACCGATTATTCGCCGCCGGTCTGGCTGCAATTGGCGATCTATCTGCCGTTCACCCTGGTCGCCTCATTGGCGTTGCTGCAACCGGTGAAAGGCGCCGTGGTCGGGATGCAATGGGCGCTGCGCATGCATGGGTTCGACGAGAATGCGCCGAGTGACATTCCGCCGGTGTAGCCCGATCAAGAAGAAAACATCGAAAAGCAAATCGTTGGGGATGGAATGACCGAGACTGCGCAAATCGTCAAAGAAGAAAAAGAAGCCGACCATCATCCTTATTTTCGTCCCAAGGACGCCGCCACGCT
>Ga0302311_10004356_pt1 | contig 15290 bp, 14 predicted proteins | sample III_Palsa_N1_3_FD_200449 | JGI IMG/M metagenome (GOLD analysis project Ga0302311, IMG submission 200449) | Peat permafrost microbial communities from Stordalen Mire near Abisko, Sweden - III_Palsa_N1_3 | ecosystem: Environmental > Terrestrial > Soil > Palsa > Peat permafrost | place: Sweden... | reverse complement strand
TTCTTAAAATGCGCATTTCATTTGTGATCGGCGCGGAATTCCGGGACACGCAAGGCAAAGGTGCGAGCCGCCGCCTGCGTGTCACTGGAAAAGTTCCGGCCATTCTCTACGGCGGCGGTCAGAACCCACGTGCCCTGGTCCTCGATCAGCAGAAGCTGCTGACGATGATCGACAATGAGAAGTTCTACTCGTCCATCGTGCAGCTGAAGGTGGCGAACGAGACGCAGGAAGCCATCGTCAAGGATGTGCAGATGCATCCGGCCAAGAATCTGGTGGTGCACCTGGACCTGCAGCGCGTGCTGGAGCACGAGAAGCTGCGCATCCGTCTGCCCATCCATTTCCGCAACGCGAATGTGTCGCCGGGCGTGAAGGTGCAGGGCGGCATCGTGTCGCACCTGATGAACGATGTGGAAGTCGTGTGTCTGCCGAAGGATCTTCCGGACTTCCTGGAAGTGGACATGGCGGGCATGAGCCTCAACGACATCAAGTACCTTGCCGACATTGCGGTGCCCGAAGGCGTGCAGCTGCCGTCGTTGGGCCACGGTCGCAATCCGGCGGTGGTGTCCATCCACAGCCCACGTGCCGAGGAGCCCGAGGCGGTCGCCGCCGAAGCTGCGCCAGCCGAAGGGGCCGCTGCAGCACCTGCTGCCGCGGGCGCCGCACCGGCGGCGGATGCGAAGAAGGATGACAAGGCTGCTGCTGCCGCTCCGGCCAAGAAGGACGCGGGCAAGAAGTAACCGATGTGATGTGGCGCGGGCGCGCATTCGCGCGCCCGCGCCGACTCATCTCATCCGAAAAGCTGAGCGTAGCTCATGGATGCCGTGCCACTGAAGCTGATCGTGGGTTTGGGCAACCCCGGGGCCGAACACGAGCGTCAGCGCCACAACGCGGGCTTCATGTTTGTCGAGGCGCTCAGCGCCCGCCATGGTGGCAGCTTCCGCTACGAGCCCAAGCACCAGGCTGATCTCACCCGCGTCCGGATTGCCGGGCAGGACGTGTGGCTGGCCAAGCCGCTGACGTACATGAACTGCAGCGGTGGGCCCTTGGGGAGCGTTGCCGGGTTCTACAAAATCAATCCCGAGGAAATTCTGGTGGCTTACGATGAGCTGGATTTCCCGCCGGGAGATGCGCGGCTCAAGTTCGGGGGTGGCCATGGGGGGCACAACGGCATGCGCGACATCCTCGCGAACATTGCGGAAGGTTTCTGGCGACTGCGGCTGGGAATCGGGCATCCCGGTGATCGCAGCAAGGTTCTAAATTACGTACTGGGCCGCCCGTCGAAAACGGACGAGGCGCTCATCGGCGTGGCGATAGCCGCCGCGGCGGATGCCGTGCCGATGATGATGCAACACGGAGCGCAGCGCGCCATCCAGGCCTTGCACGGCCGGCCCGCCTGAAGTTCAAGGTAGACCAATATGTCCATTAAATGCGGAATCGTGGGCCTGCCGAATGTGGGCAAGTCGACGCTGTTCAATGCCCTGACGCGTGCGCAGATCGCTGCCGAGAACTACCCGTTCTGCACCATCGATCCGAACGTCGGCGTGGTGCCGGTACCGGACCCGCGGCTGGCGGAGCTGGCTGCCATCGTGGACCCCGAGAAGCTGGTACCCGCGACGGTCGAGTTCGTCGACATCGCGGGCCTGGTCGCCGGCGCCTCGCAGGGTGAGGGCCTCGGCAACAAGTTTCTCGCGCATATCCGCGAAGTCGACGCCATCGCGCACGTAGTGCGCTGCTTCGATGACGGCGACATCGTGCACGTCGCCGGCAAGATCGATCCGCTGGCCGATATCGAGACCATCAACACCGAACTTGCGCTTGCTGATCTCACGACGGTGGAGAAGGCGCTGGAGCGTGCGACCAAGACCGCCAAGAGCGGCGACAAGGAGTCGGTGCGCAAGGTGGCGCTGTTCGAGAAGGTGCGGGTGCAACTGAACACCGCGCAGCCGGCGCGCGCGCTCAAGCTCACCGAGGAAGAGAGCCGCGACCTGAAGGATCTGCACCTGCTGACGGCGAAGCCCGTCATGTACGTCGCGAATGTCGACGAACAGGGCTTCACCGATAATCCAAAGCTCACCGCCGTACAGAAGCTCGCCGCGGCCGAAGGTTCGCAGGTGGTCGCCGTGTGCGCCGCCATCGAGGCGGAGATTTCACAGCTGGAGGAGGCCGATCGCGCCGAGTTCCTGGCTGAACTGAAGCTGGATGAGCCGGGATTGAACCGCGTCATCCGCTCGGCCTTCAAACTGCTGGGGCTCGAGACCTACTTCACGGCGGGCGTGAAGGAAGTGCGTGCCTGGACCGTGCACGCCGGGTCCACCGCGCCACAGGCTGCGGGCGTCATTCACACCGACTTCGAACGCGGCTTCATCCGCGCCGAAGTCATTGCCTACAGCGACTACATTGCCTATCGCGGCGAGAGCGGCGCGCGCGAGGTCGGCAAGCTGCGGCTCGAAGGCAAGGAGTACATCGTCCGCGAAGGCGATGTCATGCACTTCCGCTTCAACGTCTGAGGGCCGATCGTCAGCCGTTGAACGGCAGCTTCAGGCCCGGGCCCGGCCAGCGCGTGTGGTAGAGCCTGCCGGTGCTGGAGCAGGTGATGAAGGCATCGCGCATGTCGGCGCCCCCGAAGCAGATGTTGGTGGTCACCGCATCCGGGCACGGGAAATGTTCATAAGCACCGTTGGGCTCGAAGGTGGTGATGCCACCGTTCCAGAGCGTCCCGACACAGATGCGACCGCTGGCTTCCACCGCGAGGCTGTCGAGCCACTGATAGCCGGGGAGGGTGCAGACCACCCGGCCCGGTGCTGTGGGCGGACCCGGAGGGGGCGCCATGACACCCGGCGCGCTGAGATCGAACGCGTAGAGACGACCCACGTTGCAGTCGGCCATGTAGACCGTGCGTTCATCCGGTGAGAGGCCGACGCCGTTGGGTGAGAACAGGTCGCTGCGCCAGCGGACGATCTTTGAACCATCCGCCAGAGCGTAGTAGAGCGCGCCCATGCGGCGCACTTCGCCATCGGTCTGTCCCAGACAGGTAAACCAGAAACCACCCTGGCTGTCGAACACCAGGTCGTTGGGGCTGTTCAGCGGCTTGCCCTCGCAGTTGTCATAGAGCGTAGTGAAGTTGCCGCTGGCGAGGTCCACCCGTTGAATGGAGCCGCCGTGGTAGGCCGGCGGCGGACCGTTCGGCATGTTCAGTTCGCCGTCCTGCCAGGTCCACGCGGATCCGTTGTTGCAGACGTAGACCGCGCCATCCGGACCGATGGCAGCGCCATTGGGACCCGCACCCAGTTCGGCAAGCGTGCTGCGCTGACCGCTCGGGGTGACGCGGCTCAAGGTGCCGCGCCGCATTTCCACCAGGATGACCGAGCCGTCGGCCATCGCCACCGGCCCTTCTGGGAACTGCAGGCCATCCACCACCAGGTTAAGCTCCATCGCTCCCCCTATGCTCTTGATTTTAAAGTCGGATTTCGGCTTCTTGACGGCGCAAACGGGCCCGCAGACAATGCGCGCCCGGTTTCCCACCGGTACTATGCCCGCACGTTGGAAAGGTAGCTCAGCTGGTTAGAGCACGGCACTCATAATGCCGGGGTCGAGGGTTCGATTCCCTCCCTTTCCACCATTCAAAATCAATCACTTGGTTCACGCCCCCACTACATGGAGTACCGTGCGCGCGGGAGATTCGCGGGACTTCGTCGCCAAGTTCGCGGCAATCAAGAGATTTCCGATCTCCGCCGCGCTGTAATGCGTCGTCATTCTTGAGCTTTTGTGTCCAAGTAGAGCCTGCCGGTCCTCCAGGCTCACTCCGGCCGCCTGCAGGCGCCGGCCAAAGGTGTGCCTCATGTCGTGCACGCGGATCCGCTTGAAGCCGGTCGGACATTCCCTCTCCAGCACTTCCTCGTACCGCACCGCTGCTCGTGGCGGTCCTTGAATGTGAACACGCATGTCCGATGCCGCCGGCGAACCTCCTCGATCACCGCTCGAGCCACATCGTTCAGCACCAGCACCCGTGGCTCGCCGTTCTTCGTCACCGAACCCGGCAACACAAACACGGTTCGCTGGATCGCCGGCATGTCGAGCTCGGACACGCGCTGCTCCCATTGCCACTTCAGCCCGCAGATCTCCTCTTGTCTCGCGCCGGTGTTAACCTGCTGCAATCAAATGGGTCGTACGATCACTTGCGCGACGTTGGCCATTGTTTGCATATGCTCTTCGAGGGGCGCGCCGCGTTGCTCCAGATCACCGAGACGCACCGACATTTCCACCACGAGGCGGCAGCGTTCGAAACGCCGCTCCATGAAGCGCCGTAGCACTTGTTCGGCGGGTAGCTCGGAGTTGATCAGCTCCGCCAGGACGATTCCGTCCTCTACGGCGAGACCCGCACCGAAAGCATTGTGTGGCGTCGTCGCGTGCGCGGCATCGCCGATGAGTAGGATGCGGCCTTGATACCACGGGTCCGGTAATAGCAGCGCTTCGAGTGGTCGATAGTTGATGGACGATGTTTCGTTCAAGCTCTCCCGAACTTTAATTATTACCGGATCCGTATATTCGGTCAGCTCCGCCTTCAGCAGCTCGGGCCAGCTCTTGGGCGGCATCCACCGGTTCTCCCGCACATTGTGCAGCAGGAACAAGTACATCTGATCCTGCGAGACTGGATTAACGCCGGCCTTCTGACTCCCAAAATACATTCGAGCGCCATCTACCTCGGAGGGGCGCGGCACGAGCGCGCGCCAACAACCCTGGCCGGTGAAGCGCGGTTTGGGGGCGTGTGGAAAAATCATCTCGCGGACCTTGGAATGCAAGCCGTCGGCGCCGAGCACCAAATCGTACGTTGCCGATGTGGCATCGCTGAAGCCGACCTCTACACCGGATGGGCTTTGACGTAACGAAGCGACCGTCACGGCCAGCTTGACGATGACACGGCTACCGAGTGTTTCCTCAGACAGGATTCTGTGTAGGACCGGCCGCAGGATGCCGCCCGCTGTGGGAACGTCGGGGCCGAATGGCGATTGCGCGGGGCCCGTGAACAACACCTCACCGTCGCCTTTGCGCAGAGTGATCACTCCGCCGCAATGACCCTCCCGCTTGATCTCCGCAAGCACGCCTACGCTCGCGAACGCGCGCAATGCGGCACTGTTGATCGTGACGCCCGTTCCGAGCGCGCGCCAATGCGCGTCTAACTCGACCAGATCGACAGCAATGCCTCCCTTGCTCAGGCAAATAGCCGCCGACATGCCGCCGATGCCGCCCCCTACCACAAGAACTGTGCGGATAGTACTCATGTTGGCCTTCTTGTCTTGAGTCGGATCGAGTGGGAAATGGCGTGCGAGGATTCATCAATTGTATCGGCATGCCGCGAGCATCTCAGGTCCCTAACGCATCCGCGGCGACCTCGGTAGCGTTCTTGTCGTGATGACGCTACCATTTTCAACGCGCACCGGAATGCCGATGAGCCGCTGACCAGAACAGGGGCCGAGAAAGCAGAAGCCGTCCTCAATGCGAAAGCGTGCGCCGTGCGCGTAACAGATGATGTGACTTCCCTGAGGCGAAAGAAACTGGTCCTGGCGATACTCGAGCGGCCGCCAGTTGTGCGGGCAAGTGTTGAGATAGGCGAACACCTCTCCACGGCGACGCACGACGAACACGCGGTCGTCATTTCGTTCGCGTAGCAATCCTTTGGCTCCGCCGTCGGGAATGTCGTCCAGGCGGCAGAGGACATGTTCGGTGTTGTCTTCCGCATTTATGTCCATCGCCGCCACAGGCATGCGCTTCAGGGACCCGGCGACCACTTGTCGCGACCTTCGAACAGATAGACCTGCGAAGTGTCCCTCGACACGGGTAACGCGCGCGGTGTCCACGAGTCGTCGTGAAGGTCCATGTCGGCGTCATATTCGATCAAGCCGCCGAATGGACTGTTGAAGTACCAGAAGTGGTTCGAGCCGAAAATGTGCCGGCCCGGACCCCAGAAGGACTTGTATCCTCGTTGCTGAAAGCGCCATCCGGCGTGCAGCACTTCGTCGGCGCTGCCCACGTGGTAGGTGAAGTGATTCATGCCCACCATCTGAGGGTTGAAGCTTTGGAGCAAAAACAAACAATGATGCTCCAACATGCCCGCGGCACGGAGAAACACACCGGCCCGCATGTCACCGGGTCCCGTGAAGACGTCGCTGACTCGAAAGCCCAGCCGATCTGTATAGAACTTTTCGGCCTTGACAAGATCAGGCACAAAGTACACCACGTGCGACAGACATCGCGGAGAGATTGGCATGTCGGGGTGCGTTCCGAGGACGTTCGGAGGACGCTGCGGCTTCGTTCCCGGCACATTAATCAAGATCGGCGGCGCGTCGTAGGGTCGTCGCACGGTAACCTGGAACGCCAGCGGAAAAGTTGCGTCGTCAACCGTGCGCAGCACTCCGGACGAAGTGCGCTTCACGTCACGGTCCTTGCTCAATTCCGCCCCAATTCTCTCCAGCGCCGCCTTGTCGCTCACACCATAAACGGTTTCGCGCAAGCTCGGCGTTAGCGCGTTGGCGGGTGGCAGGTCCGCATCAGAGGCGGATCGCACTGTGATGGTGGTTCCATCGAGACCCTCGAGGCTCGCGCCACTTGTCGCGCGTTCAATCGTCCTGATGCCATAATCGACGAGAAACGTGGTGGCGGCATCGACATCGTCGACGCCGAAGATAAGGGAATCCAGTCCTACGATATTCATGACGACCCTCCGGAACCGCACTCATTGAAAAAACGTCGGCCATGCAGGTCAAGTACTTGTTTCGAGCGACAAATATGGGGGCATACACGAAAGCGCGTCTCTGCGTCGGTGCACGAGACATGGCAAGTTGCTCCGTACTGTCTGCCGCTCACTACGGTGTCAACTCCATCGTCGGCAGTTTGGCGCGCAACTCCTCGCTGAACACGCCGTCGAGCAGAATGAAGGCCATACGCGCGGTGCGATCCGATTTGTTCTGCCATGCGTGATCCGTGCCGCGCTGTATGACGATGTCGCCGGCCTTGAGCGACACTTCCACACCGCCCGGCAGCAACATCAAGACCTCGCCTTCAATCACGATGCCGTAGTCGATAGTGCGAGTTCGATGCATCGGGCTCGGTTGGCCACCGCCCGCGCTGCTCGGATAGATGTCAATGACGCGAATGACACTTCCGCCCGCTTCGGAACCCAGTGTCAACGGCCGATCAGTAGGCTCCTGGGCTTCTTGCGCACGGATCGGCGCGGGAGCGCGGTCGGTGGTCCACACTTCCATGAACCGAGCGCCGGGGAGCTCGTGCGAATGCGGCACCGGCCCGTCGGCCACCACCACAGAACGGCCTTGCTCATCGTGGCCAGTCACTACGCGTCGGACATTGCGATTCATGAGAAACTCCCGCGATTAGCGCGCGATGCGCTGGCTGCTCACATCTCCGCCGCCGGAGGTTTTTACTAGGTAAGCCTCTTTCATTTCGAGCGGCAGCGAGGCCAGGGCATTGACGATGGGATACTGCGTGGGCATGTCTTCCCAGCGTGCGGAGTGGAAGGCGAAGCGGCCCGTGCCCACCTCTGCGCTGTGCACCTTGGGCGGCACCTCAGTGCCGGTGACCGTCATGCAGGAGACTTCGGGCATGCCCCACTCACCCGTCTTCGGGATGTACTTGTGAAAGAACATCGGACCGGCTATGGCCGGCGGTGCCGTCGGCGCCTTGAAGGCGCCGGCCTCGATGTCGAAGAAACAATAGCCTTCCCAACTCGCGCCGCCGCGCCAGGTTCCGTCGAGTACCATCGCAGCAGGGATCTCCGCATTGATCTTCGGAAATCCCAGTTCCTCGCGGCCGGTCAGGATGGGATCGGCCATGCTCTCCCACATGACGGGACAGAATGAGCCGCGCAAGAGGTCTTTCTCGCCCTCGAACACCGCGGGAATGCGTACCGAAACGATGTTGTAGCCACGGCCCGCCAGCCAGCCGATGTTGGTGAGGTACATAACGCTGACATCGATGCGCGGCTCGCCCTCTAACGTGCAGCGGTCTGGCAGTAGCCGCGCGAGTAGCTTTGCATCCGTGAGAGCCACGACACCTAACGTCGCGATGTCCTTCGAGTAACGTAAATGCGCCTTCTCCAACGGTAGATTGCGCGGCCCCGGTGCCGGACCAAAGGCCGTCGGCATGCGGTACATCGCACCCAGCGTCAATGCGACGGGCGAACGATCCGACTCACGTGTCATGTATTATTCCCGCCATTCCAAACAGAGCGCGTGCACGTCGCAGAATATCTTGTCCGACGCGATCTGGCCGAGGCTCACGGCCGCGAAGCGGTTTAGCCATTGATACGCCGCCGCGCCCGACTCGAACATCGGCGCGAGGCGCCAGTAGTACGAGGCAGAATCGACTTGGTCGCGCGCGGCAAATTGTACCCAAAGCTGTGGCGGAGAAATGACCGGGCCGCGGCCCCTCGATCTGTCCGCTGGTCGCACGCGGAAAAGTCACCCGACCCAAGGGCGTTGTGCCGAAAACGATGGGCTGCCACATGATCGCGGTCATGTTGAACAGAAATTCTGTAGATACGCTGCGCATCGTTCACTCTCCTGTTGGGCCCGTAGCCGCCCGCCTCAGGTTCCAATTCCCCCGAGAGCCAGATACTTGACCTCGAGATACTCATCGGCACCGTACTTCGATCCTTCACGACCGAGACCGGATGACTTTATGCCACCGAACGGTGCGACTTCGGTCGAGATGAGCCCTTCGTTGATGCCGACCATGCCGAACTCGAGTGCCTCGGCTACGCGAAAGATCCTGCCCACGTCGCGTGCATAGAAATACGCGGCCAATCCGAACGGCGTATCGTTTGCCAGTCGGATTGCCTCATCTTCGCTATCGAAGCGAAAAAGTGGCGCGATTGGTCCGAAGGTCTCCTCGCGGAAGATGGCGGCGCTCGCCGGCACGTCAGTGAGCACAGTGGGCTCGAAGAACAAGCCGCCCAGCGGATGGCGCCTGCCGCCCACAGCCACCTTCGCGCCTTTGCTCAGCGCATCAGCGATGTGAGCCTCGACCTTCTCGACGGCGTCGGCATTGATCAGCGGGCCCTGCTCCACGCCCGGCTCCATGCCGTTGCCGACCTTCAGCGCCCGTGTTGCTCGTGCTAACCTCGCCGCGAAGTCTTCATACACTGTGCTCTGCACAAGAATGCGATTCGCAGCCACACATGCCTGCCCCGTGTTGCGGTACTTCGCCGTCATCGCGCCCTGCACAGCCAGGTTGATGTCCGCGTCCTCGAATACGATGAAGGGTGCGTTGCCGCCAAGCTCCATGCTCGCCTTCTTAATGGTGGGCGCGCATTGCGCGAGCAGCTGCGCGCCGATCTCGGTGCTGCCGGTGAACGACACCTTACGCACCCACGGATTTGAGGTGAGTTCCGCGCCGATCTTCGGGGCCGAGCCGGTGAGAATATTGCACACGCCCGCAGGCAGGCCGGCGCGCTGTGCCAGCACGCCGAGCGCCAACGCGGAGAGCGGTGTTTGGCTGGCCGGCTTGATCACGCCCGTGCAGCCGACTGCCCAACCCGGTCCTGCCTTGCGCGTGATCATGGCGGAGGGAAAATTCCACGGGGTGATGGCTGCGAACACGCCGATGGGCGCCTTCTGCACGAGAATGCGCCTTCCACCCACGTTCTGCGGCACGATATCGCCATACACACGCTTCGCTTCTTCGGCAAACCACTCGACAAAACCGGCGGCATAGCGAATCTCGCCCTTCGATTCGCTTAAGGGTTTGCCTTGCTCGGCAGTCATGATAATCGCGAGGTCATCGATGTGCTCGAGCATGAGCTCGTAGAGCCTGCGCAGAATCAGTGAGCGGTCTTTGGCCAAAGTGGCCCGCCACGCCGGTAGCGCGCGATGCGCCGCTTCTATGGCTCTGCGCGTTTCAAAGGTGCCCGCGTTGGGGACGCGCGCCACAAGCTGTCCCGTGGCAGGGTTGCGCACTTCCAATGTTGCGCCGGAGTCTGCCGTCAGCCACTGGCCATCGATGAGCAGTGCCTGCCTGAGCAGGTCTTCATCTTTCAGCGGCAAAGAGACGATAGCGTCGCGCGTGTTTACGGTCATCGGGAAATCCTTCAGCGGGTGGGATGGCGGCCGATGAAGAACTCGCGAAACGGATCCATGCTTGCCGTGAGGCCGGAATCGATCAGCCCCTTGCGCAGCATGTTCATCTGTGGATCATGAATGCGCATGGTCGGCTGACGCAGCGGGCCGCCGCTATAGCCCTGCAGCCATGCCTGGAATTTCCACGCCATGCGATTCAGGAATGCACCGCCATGCAGTTGCATAGCCGCGGCGCTCTTAGCGCGTCGCGCTGGATGCATCTGCCAGTACAGACGCGTGGCCTCGTCGTACTGCCGGACCTGCAGTAACTTGAAAATGCGCGGAATCATTGGGCCGTAGTATTCGTGATCGCTGGTGGCCGATAGCTCGATGGGCATGACCTGGCAGAGTGGAATCAGTTCACCTTCGATCGGGCAGCTGATCACCACTTCCTTGCCGAAGTGACGGTAACATTCGATTACACCCATGATGCTCGGAAAGCCGCCTTCGGCCTTGATGGAAACGATGTTCGGACAATCATCGATCAAGCGACGGATGAGCGACACCGGAATGTCGGAAGGGTGGATGCGAGTCGAGAAACCCCACAGATACATGGGAAACAGCATCACGCCAAGCTTGGTCGCATCGCAAATCGCCTTCGTGTAGTCGTAGATGTCCTGCTCGTTCTCCGGATAGAAATTTGGCGGATAGGACAGCAACACGACTTCGGCGCCGGTGTCCTCCGCGATCTTTAGTGCCTCGATCGCCTGCTCTAGGTCGCTCCAGCTCGAGTGATGGAAGAATACCTGTCGGCCAGCGGCTTCGTCATACGCGATTTCACAAAATTCACGGTATTCTGGCAACGAGATCACGACTTCAGAAACCAGCAGCGCGCCGTCGAAACCGTATTCGAGCTGCTTGCGCACATCGTGGCGCACCGCCTTCTCGTTGACGCCCTTCAAGTCGTTGGTGAAAGACGGGATGATCACGTTGATCACGCCCTTCAAATGTTCTCGCGCCCAATCTCGTGCTTCTTTGCGGGGATAACTCGCCATGTGTCTCTCGTCGTGGATAAGTGGGCGGTGCGGATGCGTCGGCCGTGTCAGGATTTGGTCAGAAATTCGATCGGCAGCGGCGTGTGCAGCCCGGCGTCGATCGCCTTGAGCAGAATAAGCTCGGCGACGGCCACGTCCTGCACGCCGCCACCTACGGATTTGAACATTGGCATTGTCGCCGCTGCACGCCGATCATCGATTTCGCCGCGCATGAGCGCATTGAGAGAGAACGATTTGTCGCGGAACGACACGCCTGCCTGCGCGGCTGCGAGCATATCGCCAGTCTCGTTTAACACCTCTTCTAAGGCGTCGCAGATGATCAGATCGCAGCGGTCAACGACACTCACGTCGATCTCTCGCTGCTCGGGCACCGTGGAGCCAATAGAGACCACCGTTGCTCCCGGAGCGAGCCAGTCTCCAAACAGGATGGGCAACTCGCCGCGCGACCGGGCCGCTGCCAGTACGATGTTCGCATCCGCGGTGGCGGATTTCGCCGACGCCACAGCCGTGCACGGCACACTTAACTCGGTGCTCAGCTCGTTCGCAAGTGCTTCGCGTCGGGCCGCCGTGGGACTGAAGATTCTTACTCGCTCAAGCGGACGAACGGCAGCAAATGCGCGCACATGCATCGATGCCTCCAGCCCGCTGCCGAGCACGCCGAGGCGCGCCGGCCCGGGCTTCGCCAGGCGATCCAGGGCTGCGGCGGACGTGGCTGCTGTCCGGTAGGCTGTGACGAGGTTGCCGTCGATGAGAGCGCCGATGCGGCTCGTCTGTCGATCGAACATGACGATGACGTACTCCATGCTGGGCTTCTGCGTGCCGCCAAACGCCACACCCATGAGCTTGGCGCCGAAGTAGCGCGAGCCGGGAGGGATCGCGGGCAGACATCGCAGCTGCGCTCCCTGGCCGCGCGCCACGGTGCGCGGTGGCGTCGCGGCCGCTTCAAACGGATGGTCATATACGGCCTGAAGGCGGCGAATGCCGTCTTCCCACTTGAACACAGCGCGCGCGGCTTCCGCCGATACGAAGCAGGGACTCGCGATCGCGTTGGACGGCGAATGGACTCGAGTGGCTGCCAAAATATTCTCCTGCGAAATCACGTGTCGATCCGCTAAGCACTTTTCGGCGACCGCGCGAGCGGAAAACAGGCCGCCGCCAAAAACCGACGGTGCTCATGTTTAATACCCCTTGCGGTGCGCGTGAGTATGTAAGTGGGCGGCGATCGGTCAGACTCCTGGACAGCTCAGGGGAGCTCCGCCACCTTGCGATACAAGTCGAGAATGTATTCAATGGTATTGGGAGGGAGCCGGCCCAACCCACATTCAGTGGCGATGCCGAAATTGGGAATTACCTTGCGCGCAGCGGCGATTCTTCGGGCAGCGCCTTGGGTACCGTCTTCCTGATGTACGAGTCCCAGATAGATCCGCGTCTCTGGCGCAAGCTTCAAAGTGCGGAACGGCGCGAAGTACGCGTCGTCGTGGCGTTCGATTGGAACGGGCATGTGGATCCAGTCGAGTCGCCGCGGGATGCTGGCGCTTAGGGCGTTGGCGATGTCGCGCAGAACTGATCCGTCGTGCGGCTCGATGACATGCGTCCCGTCCGGGTCGCCGTAGCAAAGATGGACTCCCAGATTCACTGACGGCGGGATGGCAGCGCTTATCCGCCCGATTGAGGCTGCGCCTTCCTCGTACGACCACCATAGGCGCAACTTCTTCAACAGTGGCTTACCGGCCCCCGGATGCCGCCGGTACTCCTCGGCCTCGGGCTCAACCATGTCCCATTGGATCGCAAGCTCTTCGTGCGGAATGGCCGCACAAATGTCTCGCACCTCGTTGATCGCTGCTCCCTCGAACGCCGCCAGCAGCCCGCGTGGATCCCCGTCCTGAATGGCGGTACTGAGGATTAGGGCGCTCGGGATGCTCACCTGGAAGCGGATTGACGCGGGAAGTTTTCCATTGGCTTTAGCCTCCTTGAATGCGATGTATGATTTTACGGCTTCATCGCAATAGCCCAGCGGATGCAGATTCAGATCCGTCGTTTTGACTCCATTGCGGAGCTTAAGAACCGGCATCGTCTGTGGAAGCGCCGGGCCGCCCATCGGCATCTCCGCCGTCATCTCCAGGGTGTCAAGATGTTTCAATCGGTCAAATTGCCAACCGATCCAGGCGAGGCGCGGGCCGGTTTCCCCGTCGGGAACTGCCGGTGCGAGTTCCCCGAGTCGGGCACCAACTGCCTCGAAGACTTGAGCGGAAGACTGCAGGGGGATGGTCCCGATCAACAGCACAGCACGAGCGCTCGCACCAGGCATGGAAGCTCCTCCGCGTGTGTTCGTTATCGGTGTGCCGGTCGGCTTGACCACAAGCGAAGACAGACCGCCGCTCATCATCACCAAGTTCACGCGATCCCTGGCAACCAGCTGCAAGAATCAGCTTAAGGAGCGGAGACGAGCCGGTCCAGAGTCGCTCTAGGAAAGCAGTTATCGCAATATTGCTATGGGGATGAATGGAGCACACCAGTATGATTGAGTACTCATGCACCGGACAGCGAGTCGGAATTGAGCGGCAAGTGCGGGCCGCAAATGTGGTCTACATGTTTTACAAAGTCGTATGCGTTAGCGTGCAGAGCGTTTTCCAGCTTCACTCTAGTCTGGTGTCGGTCTGGCGAGATTGGACTGCGAGGGAAAGTTAGGCTCCTCCTTTATGACGACGATGGCCAAGGCAGACAATCCACGCAATCGCGGACCCTTCGATGGTCCCGTGCGCCCGAACAATCCGAGAAATGACTGGTGGGTCGCCGAGGCATTTCCTAATGAAATTGTTGGGCGATTCGGGGAGCTAGCTCTGGAACAGGCAATGAAGACTAATGCGATGGCGATTTGTGGCGGCCGCATGTTGCAGGCGATGATGGCTGCAGAAGAGACCGAGGCGTGGATCACAGGCGTTGTCGGCCAGAGTAACGTCCGTGCCCGCTAGCCTTCCCGACAACGTATCGGCGGCGTCTATGAAAACGGCCGTGGAGACCTTTCGAAAGGTCGTCGGAGAAGATTGGTTGTTCGGTCCCGGGCATGAACGGCTTGCGTCTTATGACGACGCCATGCCGATTGACGATCCGGGGCGCTACGCGCCATATGCCGCCGTGGCGCCTGCCGATGTAGAGCAAGTACGCGCGATCCTCGCGGTCGCAAATCAATATCGAGTGCCGTTGTGGACGTTCTCCACCGGCCGCAATTTTGGCTACGGCGGCGCTGCGCCACGCGTTGCGGGTTCGGTCGTGGTCGACCTTGCACGGATGAACCGGATCATCGAGGTGAACGAGGAGTTCGCCTATTGCGTAGTTGAGCCGGGAGTTACCTATTTTCAGCTTCACGAGTATTTGCAGTCGAAGAAACTCAATCTCTGGTTGTCGCCGCCTGAGCCTGGCTGGGCCAGCGTCATGGGCAATGCCCTGGATCACGGCGTAGGCTATACACCCATCGGCGACAATTTCGGCTTCTCCTGCGGCATGGAAGTAGTGCTTGCCGACGGAGATGTTGTGCGCACCGGTATGGGCGCCATGTCAAGGAGCAACACTTGGCAGCTTTTCAAGTATGGCTTTGGGCCGACCGTGGATGGCTTATTCGGCCAGTCTAACTTGGGCATCGTGACCAAAATGGGCATGTGGCTTATGCCTGCGCCGCCGGCTTACCGCAGCTACATGATCACATTTCCAAGAGAGAGTGATCTGCATCAGGTCGTAGAGATAATGCGACCCCTTAAGATAAGTCAGATCTTTCAGAACGCCGGCATGATCGTTCCGTGGTCTTATGAGGCTTGCGTGACAGCGCCCAGATCGGCCTTCTGGAGCGGGACTGGCCCGCTGCCCGAGGCGGATAAGCAGAATCTCATCGATAAGCTGGACATCGGCTACTGGAACATCTATGGGGCGCAATATGGCACTCCTGGCTCGATCGCAGAACAGTGGGCGATCATCAAGAGCGCCTTTTCGCAGGTACCAGGTGCAAGGTTCTACTTCGCAGAGGACCGCCCCGAGCTCGTCGGGCTGCAGATGCGGAACCTGCTCGCCAAGGGCGTGCCCAACATGGGCACATTCAACCTTCTAAATTGGGTGCCGAACGCCGCCCACGTCGGGCTTTCTCCAATATCGCCCACGACAGGCGATGACGCCACAA